>Ga0208833_1000048_pt1 | contig 35388 bp, 26 predicted proteins | sample DeeseametaMP1788_FD_184181 | JGI IMG/M metagenome (GOLD analysis project Ga0208833, IMG submission 184181) | Marine microbial communities from the Deep Pacific Ocean - MP1788 (SPAdes) | ecosystem: Environmental > Aquatic > Marine > Oceanic | place: North Pacific Ocean | collected 2011-05-03 | reverse complement strand
ATCGCGCCGTATCGGCCAAGGTCGAAGCGAAGAAGCCGCCTACCCGATGAACGCCGCCTTGGCGATTATTACCCTACTCGCGCTTCCGACCAGTATTGCTCTATTTTTTCTTGCTCCAAAAATTCTGCACCTGCTGAATGATGACCCTGAATTGCTCAAAGAAGGCATTCCTTATTTACAGGCTCGGTTTGTCGGTATTGTTGCCGTTGGCCTAAATTTCAGTTTCCGTAGTTACTGGAGCGCGATCAGTCAAACCCAATATTATTTGCGCACCCTACTGATCATGCACACCATCAATATCATCCTTAACTATGCGCTGATATTTGGGCATTTCGGTATGCCAGAATTGGGAACGCTAGGCGCAGGCATAGGCACCACGGTTTCTGTTGCCTTGGGGACTTTGTATTACCATTATTTAGCCAGCAAGCATACGAAGCAATACGGCTACTTAGCGCAGTTGGCGCGCTGGCCAACGATTCGTAGCATCTTAAAAATTTCAATCCCATCAGCCTTGCAGCAGCTTTTCTTTGCTGGTGGTTTTACCGCGCTATTCTGGATTATCGGCATGGTTGGTACCCATCAACTGGCCGCGGTTAACGCCATCACCAACGTTATGCTGGTTGGGATTTTGCCGTGTATCGCTCTCGGCATCGGAGCGGCGACATTAGTGGGGCAATCTTTAGGACGCAAAGATCCGCAGAATGCTTACCTTTGGGGATGGGATGTCGCCAAAATGGCCATTGTTTTCGCCATTGGTTTAGGCACAATCTTTTATCTATTCACCGATCCAATCATGGGCATCTTTCTGAAAGAGCCCGAAGCTTTAAAGCTTGCACACTGGCCTTTCAAGTTGTCAGCTTTAATTATTGTGATTGATGCCGTGGGGTTGGTTTTTCTTAACGCATTGAATGGTGCAGGCTCCACCAAATCGACGCTTTACGTATCGATCATTTCACAGTGGATACTATTCTTACCAGTGGCTTGGTACTTAGGCCCTTACCTAGGTAAGAGCCTAACCATTATTTGGGTTGCTTACTCAGTCTATCGAGTGTTACAAACTGGCGCCTTTGTGTGGCTGTGGCAACGTCGCAGTTGGAGCCGCATCCAGTTCGATTAAGCTTCCGCCGTCTTGGCTGATGCATTATCATCAACTTCAGTAGCTTTGGTTTTTACCGTACCGACCAAGGCGATAATCAATAAAATTGGCAAGTACCACGCGTACTGTCCCGGCGCTAGCGGAGAAATAGAGAAACTCGCGCCCAATAACAAACACTGAGCACCATAAGGCAACACGCCTTGAATACTACAAGCGCCAATATCCACTAAACTAGCGCTTTGTTTCGGTAATACCTTACTCTTTCTAGCCAACTCGTGGGTAACATCTCCTGTTAACACAATGCTTACCGTATTATTGGCAATCGCAAGATTAGTCACCGCAGTGGTGCTTAGAATGGCCAGCTTTGCTCGTAATTGCGACTTAGCGACGCTAAACAGACGACTGATTTGTTGTACCAACCATTGCAGGCCTCCTTGCGCCTTAATTAAGCCCCCAAGTCCACCAACCAACATGGATAGCAAGAAGATCTCCTGCATACTGCTGAAGCCTTGGTACATGGTTACCGCAACGCCCGCTTCCGCACTAAAGCCACCACCCAGTAAGCCGATGAAGATCGCGACGACAATACCAACCGTCAGAATGACAAAAACGTTCCAGCCGAGTAAAGCCAGCCCCAAAATAAAGGCGTAAGGAATTAAGTTGTACCACTCGTAACTGCCGATAGTGACCGCCTCGCCTTCTCCAGCAAAAATACTGTATAGCACCACCGTCACTATTGCTGCCGGAATAGCCCAGCGAGCATTTTGCTTTAACTTATCAGTCGCTGTCGCGCCTTGGGTACGGATAGCGGCAATAGTGGTATCCGAAATAACGGACAAGTTATCACCAAACATAGCGCCGCTAAGTAAAATCCCAGCCACCAGAGCTGGTGACACCTGAAGACTCTCCGTTAACCCAACACCTATCGGCGCCAAAGCTGCAAGAGTTCCCATCGAGGTGCCCATCGAGAAAGAAACCACAGCAGCAATTAAAAACAGTCCTGGCAAGATAAAAGACGCAGGGATTAAATCTAAACACAGATTCACCACCGCAGAAACAGCGCCTATTTGTGTGGTCAAAGCCCCAAAGGCACCAGCAAGCAGGTAGATCAAACACATGGCGATGATATTGCTGTCGCCCATCCCAGCCAGCAGATGTTTGATGCTTTTCTCAACCGAGTCCTTGGCTAACATTATTGATAACGCTATTGCTGGTAAAATCGCGATAGGGGCTGGCAACTGGTAAAAAGCATCTTGCACACCGGTCATGCTGTAATAAATACCCGTGCCCAAAAACAGCACAAAAAAGACCAGCATTGGGATGAGTGGAATAAAGCTTGGCGCCACCAACGAAGCTTCTTGGCTTAAATGGCTGTCGCGGATATTCGGGTTAGCCGAAGTCTTATCATCAGTAGAAATTGTCTTTTCTGTCATACCATACTTACCTAGTTGAATAGGATTGTGATTGAGGCTTGCGGACAGAAATGACTCTTTGAGAGGCTCTCTTTAGCAGTATTTTCTCTTTTAGTAGATTGTAAAAGAGTGCGCCCGCAAGCGGAACAAATCAGCGCAAGGAGCAACTATAACCAAGTTACTCCGTGAATTCAATAAACAGCAGTTTAGCAGTCTATTTCAACATGGTTGAAGCCGGCTCATCCTTTGATAAGCGTAGGAAGTAATAGTCGTACTTGTAATCTTTTTCAAAGCCATATTCGCGGTAAATCTTGTGTAAGCGGTGATTTTCTTTACGAGTTGTCACCTCTACACGAACCGCTTTACTGGCTTCACACAACATTTTTGCCGCATCCAGCAAATCTTTTGCAATCTGACGACGATCCGAACCACCAAAGATAAAGAAGTCGTTTAACACCCAAATAGGAGCCAAACCGATACTCGAAAACGATGGATACAACTGAATAAAACCGGTCAGCTCATCTCCTTCGAAAGACAGGAAAATCTTCGATTTCTCTTCTTCAATCAATGGCTTAAGAAATTCGCGAACTTGCTCAAGCTGAGATTCTTGGCGATAAAACTGGCGATATTGATCAAACGCTGGCACTAACAGCTCTAAATCATCAATAGTACAGGCTCGAATATCCAAGGGTAGGTCCTTATTCAGTGTATAAATTGTGTTCAGTAATAATTCAGTTTACATTTTATATAGTAGCTGATAACGAATGAGCAAGGTCATCATAACAAATCAGCCCCCTCACTCGTAACCGTATTATAGTGTTTTTCGAGGAGTTAGCCATGAATAAAGTCATCATATCTGCAATAACTGCGTCCCTGTTACTGGGATTCTCACAAGTCGGTGAGGCCAAAGAACATAAAGGCTCAAAGGCAGATAGAGGGTCGAGTTACAGCTCAGGTAGTGCTCATGACCGTGGCAATAGACAACGAGGCGAAAGTCATCGTGGCAATCACCGGGACACAAATCATAGAGCCGACCGAAGGGCTGATCGAAGAGCCGATCGTCGTGCGGACCGTCGTTCAGAGCGCCGTGATGCTAATCGGCACGCAAATCGTCACGACCGCAGAGAGCACCGTTACCGCGACAATGATCGCCGTCATCGTATATCGCATGATAGACGTTACCGTAGCCATGATCGCTACCGTAATCACCACCGCCCACGTTATAAACACCGTCACTACAGACATTATCATCATCCAAGAAGTTACCCTGTCAGTGTTTATTACTTAGGTCAGGATTGGTACTACTATGGTGGTTACTACCACCCGTTCCCAAGGCACCATATCCATACAAGACACTGTCACCACCGTTACTGGGAACCTTTAGCAGTTGGTATCATCCTTGGCTCGGTTATAGGCTGGTAGGCGACATGACGTATTGAGTGTTTCCTGATCTTGAGAGGTTCGGATATTCAGTTCCCCCTAACACATACCCCTTAGTGTTATCCGACTCCCCACTCTCAAGATCAGCTTTTTCTCTCCTGACGCTATCTAGTCGTTATTCTAAAGGTAGCGTCATTTAAAAAGCCGCTTTACGCGGCTTCTTTTTTTTACAACTCAGAATTACTGACCAATAGGAGAACCTGGCGGTATCTCTAACGGCTTCACGTAATCGACCTCAAAGTTGCCGGCTTGATACTTCTCGACCAAAGACTTGAGCCACAAGTAACGCACTGGATTACGTTTAGCTTGAGTAACTAGCCAAGCGCTTAACTTACCAATTTCACTATGTAGGTGAGCACGTACTTCTGGTGAAGCCTTAGGATTAGAAGCAGCCATTAGTATGTGCTTAACCGTTAGGTAATCCACACGCTGCTGAATTAATCCCCCTAAGCCCTCACTTTCATTGCTACGAAGCGTCGCCACTAATAGCTCACTAAGCATTTCCTCAAGCCCTAACTGCTCCGTGGCTTGAGCTTTTTGTTGCAATAAACGTGCCAACCGCTCCGGATTAAGCATCAGCTTTAACGTATGCTGCGCAGCCACATCAGCCATTGCCACTGGATCTAAGCTCGATCCCGTTTGGGTCGGGAAACTTTCTCGGTTTTTATAATAGCCGTAAGCCTTCGGTGGAATCAGCTTCAAAATATGCTCAGGCACGGTTAATTGTTCAACTGACAAGGTCGATAACAACATCTCTAGTGCTGCGGCTTGCTGTTCACGCTCCACCATCTTTACAGGTCTATAACTATCGCCCTTTACGCTGTATTCAAAATGCACACCGCCCAATAACTTAACCGCAGCTTCAACTTGGTAACGGTGGAATAGGTACAGGGGAACGATGGTTTCAGCAAGTTCAGAGTAAGGCTGGCCATCGGATAAATTAGCATGACCAAAATTCTGTAATGCTTGTTGGCGAACTTGTAACACGCGACTAAGCTCTTCCGCAGGGTTTGCCCCATTGTCCCAAAGATGCGCCTCGGCTTGCGAGCCACCTTGCGGGCGGGCATCAGGGTCTGAAATAAAGAACAGTCCTTTTGCGCTGGTATCACGTACGATATCACGCAGAGCTTGCGCTTCTTTATCAGCCTCAAACTCACTGTAACCATAGCGCACAGCTTCAATATCCCAACGTCCAATACCTTCGGCATAAGCGTTTGCTAGCGATATATCTCCATTATTTAACGTTACTAGCGGGTGAGGATAGTCCATCACTGATGCACGGTTATTAGCGCTGGCTGAGAAATTATGAGCAATGCCTAAAGTATGCCCGACTTCATGCGCCGACAGTTGGCGAATACGGGCTAGCGCCATGTCTAACGCCTTTTGCTGCTTTTCATCACTAGTCGCAGAGCCTGTTAATGCATTAGCAATCAACAAGTCTTGACGCACACGCAACGACCCTAAAGTAACGTGACCTTTCAAAATCTCGCCAGTTCGAGGATCCGCCATCGCCATGCCATAAGACCAGCCACGGGTCGCACGGTGAACCCACTGGATAACGTTATAACGAACGTCTAAAGGATCGGCATCTTCCGGCAACACTTTGACCTCATAAGCCCCTTCTAAACCGGCTGCTTCAAAGGCATCTGCCCACCACTTAGCACCGTCCAACAAAGCAGTACGAACAGGCTCTGGTGCACCCGGATCAAGATAGTAAGTGATTGGTTCGATATTGCCGTCTTTATCACGCGTAATGCGATGACGATAAATCAATTTCTTCTCAATGTTTTCGGTCAGTGGTGTCGCGTAATCCGCGTAGGTTAACTCAAAGAAACCACTCTTAGGATGAAACTTACGAGGCTGATACCCTTCATCCGGCAAGGCAACGAATTGAAGCTGTTGCTGTACGGTGATGGCTTCAGGCGACGGCGTCACCTGACGAACATATTCACCAGGGTTCGAGCCTTTGAACGTCAAAATCGCCTCGAACACCGTATTCTTAGGGAAGTTTTTGCTGCTATCAGTCACTAATGCCGAGCGTGTGCCATCGACACTATAGGAGCCTTGATTAGTCGCTTGTAAACGCTTACTCACGCCGTGCAAGTCTTGCAGCAAGAACGGCGTCATATCGATCAGGTGGCGCTTTCCAGAGCGCGCCTCGACTTTAAAGCCGTGTAACACAGAACTGGCGAAGGCTTGCTCTACCGAGGAACGTTCCGCTTGGTTATCGGTGTCAGCACGGTAGCGCGTGTTTAGCTGCTTAAGAAAAATCTTGTCGCCATATTTTTCGAACTGTACCAAACGGCTCTGACCTATTTGGCCACGGTCTAGACCAATATCGTTCGAGCCAATGCCGTAAGGTAAACCAGTAAACATGATAAACGGCTGCTCAAACTCGCTGACCTCCAGCCAGATCTTTCCTTGGCTATTACTGACCTGATATGGAATAAAACCGTTAACACGGTTCGATTGGTTTCGAATTTCTGACCAGCTAGCGGCATTGACGCTCACGCAGGCAATGCAAACTAGCGCAATAAAAGTAGACTGAAGTACACGTCGCATGAGCGATTCCCTTTATATTTTCTTAGCATTCATGATGTCGCAAAAGTCGATGATTAAAAGACCCTGCTGAAAAACAAACTATTGACCATCAAACGAGCCGACCCAAGCCAATAGCCCCGAAAAACTGGATTGTCATTAAACACTATGATACTGCCACGTTCTAGGCGCTGAGCCAAGACAGCTGGCGTATTTTTTATGCGATTCACGTTTTCCGCGGAAGTATAGCCTGCAGCCAATGGCGCATCGGCATAGGTCGCTACCGTGACAAAGTCCTGAGCCGCTGGTTTTAATACCTGTGTCCCCGCTTTGGTAAACGCAATCGTATCGTTACTCAAACCATAAGCTAGCGGGTGGCTATTATCCAAATCCGCTTGGTAAATAGCGCCGCCAATGATGCCCTTCGCGATAACATCATCACGATGACTAAAGTCATGCCCTTCTGGCTTTGGCTGCTCTTCCACTTCAACTTGGAAGTCGACAAGCTGGTTACGAATGGCCCATTCAACGGCTGTGCGCGTGACCACTAAAGTGCCACCTTCGGAGATCCACTCTGTTAGTGCTTGGTGCTCTTCAGGTTTTAAATCGGCATAAAAACCATTGACCAGTATTAAATGGCTATAGCGGTCAATCTTCGTGAAATCAATATGATTCGCATGTTGCATCGACAGCGGCACTTCTATTCGCGTATCCATTAGGTGCCACATTTCCCCGGCTTCATACGGCGACACTTCGCCACCTATTAGCAACAAAGGTCGCGGCATAATAATCGGTTCGATGCTAGGGCTACCCAAATCCACGCCGTTCAACGCTAAGCCCGAGTCAACACCGTAGACATCGACTCCAGCCTCCAAAAACGCACCTTTAATCGCATCAATGGTTTTGGTCTTTTTCGCAGAGTTCGCAGGAAGCTGTATAACCAAGGCACCAGGCGCAAAGGCTTGCTTATCATTAGCTACATTGAGGCTAAAACTTTTCGTGCTCACTTTAGCGCGAACACCTTTTTTCAACACACGACTTAAGCCTTTCGCCGCATTGAAGTTGTCCCAAGGAATGATCACTGCGACTGGGTTCTGGCTACCTATCCAACGACCTTGCCCGAACTCTTGCAGCTCTTTCGATCTGACATCAGACAACTCACCGCTATCGAGGTGAGTGAACTCTACATTAAACGCCAGCGGTAAAGTCCAAGCAGACACATCGTAGAACGTATTGTCTTCAAACTTTTTGCGAGTTTCGAACATGGCTTTGATCAAACCATATTGCTGTTGATTAAAGTTCACCACATATGACGAATCAGCAGGGTAAGAAGTACCATTAACTTTTATCGTTTTATTCACCTGTCGAACCGCGACCTGATGGCTCTCTAGGATACGCAAGAACTCTTGTAAACGACCTTTGTCTTGAGAAGTGAAAATCACACCTTTTACTGAATCATCGTCTGCCACATCACCGCGCCCGGCAAAGAAGTCACGTTGATAGCTTTGTAATTTATTTTTCATCGCCAGCGATGCTTTTAAGGTTGAGAACGAGGTGGCGACTTGATTACGAATGGCATAGGGAAAGCTCAGGTCGCCATTGACCGACTCTTGTAAGTGGCCACGAGAACTGGCCTGCTCGAACAGTATGCCTACACCGCCATTAATGTCCGGGAACGTAGAACCTTTACCGTAATAAAAATCATCGAACCCTTCTTTGCTGTAATAAGTCGAACCTAAATCATCTAAGGCTTTAGCGTGGAACTCGGCGATATCCGCTGTTAAATCAAAATTTGCATCTGAGGTCAGAGGATTCTGACGGCTTGGCACGCCGGGCTGGAAGAAATATGTCGAGTTGGTGCCCATCTCATGAAAATCACCCACAATGTGCGGACGCCACTCATAAAAATGCTTCACTCGCGCCTGACTTTCCGGGTGTTGCAGCAGTAACCAGTCGCGGTTTAAATCGAACCAATAATGATTGGTACGGCCCATCGGCCAAGCTTCGGTGTGCTCCATTGAATTAGGGTCACCCACCAACTGTTTACCCTTATAGCTATTAACCCATTGTGCAAAACGCCCCATACCATCAGGATTCAGCATCGGATCAACCATCACCACCGTATTTTCAAGAAGCTCTTGAACCCACGGCTCTTTTGAAGCGGCTAAGCGATAAGCCACCAGCAATGCCGCGTTAGCTCCACTGGCCTCGTTTCCGTGCACAGAGTAACCCAGCCAAACTAAATTTGGCCCTTGATAATTCTCCAAATCATTACGCGCAGCTTTGATCTCATCTAAGCGCGCAATATTTTCCGGTGATGATATGTAAGCCGTGATCAAAGGACGGTTTTCATGGGTGCGTCCAATTTCTTTTAACGCAACCTTGTCCGATAGGTGAGACAAAGACTGAAAGTAAGATAAAGACTGATCGGGGCGCACATGCCAAGTGCCGACTTGATGTCCCAAAATATCTTTTGGCGTTAAAACATCATCGGAATACTCTATGGATTGATTGAAGTAATAATCCAATGTCGGCTCGTCGGCCTTGGATTGTAAGGGAAATGTTACGCAAGTTATTAATAATGATAGAAATATCTTAATTTTTAATACAGAAGCCATTGTCAGCAATTTTTAGTCGTTTTCTTCATTCTAACGGTTGCAATTATCGCTGCAAGCCCTCACATACGGTATACTAGGAAAATGAATAGATTTATTGATAGCAAAACGGTTTAGTTATATATGATTAATGTTTCAGAAGCAGCACAAGAACACTTTCGCCGCTTACTCGCTGGACAGGAAGATGAAGATACCGGGATCCGCGTATTCGTCGTCAATCCTGGCACGGCTCATGCAGAATGTGGCGTATCTTACTGCCCGCCCGATGCAGTTGAAGATAACGATACCGAGCTTAAGTTTGAAGGTTTCTCAGCGTTTATCGATGAAGACAGCGCACCTTACTTAGAAGAAGCCGAAATTGACTACCAGAAAGAAACAACGGGCGGTCAATTAACTCTAAAAGCACCGAATGCCAAAGCGCGTAAGGTTGATGATGACGCACCGGCGGTTGATCGTATTCGTTACTACTTAGAGTCTGAGATCAACCCAGAACTTGCCAATCACGGTGGTCAGGTCGCTCTAACAGAATTTACCGACGACGGTATTGCGGTACTTCAATTCGGCGGCGGTTGCCAAGGCTGCGGCATGGTTGACGTCACGCTGAAAGAAGGTATCGAAAAAACCTTGATGGAAAAAGTCCCTGAAGTGAAAGGCGTTAAAGACGTGACTGAACACGCCGCAGGTGAAAATCCCTATTACTAATTTCATTAATTACAGATAAAAAAAGGCGCTTTTCAGCGCCTTTTTTATGGATTAAACATTTATCCCGTCCATAAGTTGGGTTGGAAGCTTGCCTTCGTAACCCAACGCATTGTCTGATGGGTTACGGGATACCCCTACCCCACCTTATTGAAAGAATCATCTAACCCTCACCTTTTTCAAGGTTGTTTATTAACTTCATTCTTGCCTTTTGGCTACTTTGCTCAATTATTTTATTTACTTTTTCAATGTCTCTAGGCAACCATACAATCCAAAAATCCCCATAACGCTTCTTTCTTACGTAAGGAATCTGATTTTTTTCAAGTTCTTCAATTACCATTTCTTCGAGCCCTGGCATTTTCAACGAAATTGAACGGCCTACAGGTAAATCTTTTTGGCTCAACTCAAGAAACAGACGATCTATTTCTACTCTATTTTTTGTTTTTACTTTTAATCTATTATCTTCAATAACTTTATAATATATACCTTCCGCATTTAATGTTTCTTGGAGTTTCTTTGCGAGAGCTTCATCATAAATTTCTAAAGTATACTCCGGCGAAAGCACCATTTGTTCTTTTGTGTTTCCACTGTTGGGCGAACATGCAGCCAACAGAACTACTAAAAACACCCAATACAGGTTCATAAGAACATCCCCATTATTGTATTAAATGCTTATGCAGTAATTTCAGTATATCCAGAGCGTCATCATCACTGACGAGGAAGGATAAGTGTTGGTCGCTTGAGGTGTGGCTGAGCAATAACCATTGGTCAGGAAGTTCGGCGTCAATTTGCAACAGATGCCACAGTGCTTGGCTCGATTTGCAGCCGACTAGTGTGATAATCGCGCTGTGCGACAGCAAAACACTGCGACACATTTCGGCCAGCTTGACGGACAGTTCGTTGAGTATGCCTTCGCCGTGAATGCTGTTACTGGTTTCGACCGCCATAACTAGTGATTCTTTGGTCGAAGCTAAGAGTTCACAACCAAGCTCTAGTTCATTAAAGACGGTAAAGACTTTTTGTAATGTTTCAGGCTGTTGACCACGGCGACCTAACAACAATGTCATCACAGGAACATTCTGCTTTACGGCAATCGACTTAACCCAACGCGAATCTGTTTCTTCGCCGTTAATTAGAGTGCCTGCCTCTAATGGCTGGTGCGTGTTCTTGATTTCAATAGGAATATGATAAGGCATGACTGTACTTAAACATCGTGGGTGCAAAACCTTGGCCCCTGCTTCCGCCATTTCAAAAGCTTGGGCGTAACTCACTTGTTCAAGCTTTTTTGCTTCACTTAACTTGTTTGGATCGGTCGTGTACATGCCAGCGACGTCTGTCCAAATTTGCAACTTTTTCGCTTCGAGTAAAGCCGCAACATAAGACGCTGAGGTATCGGAACCTTCGCGACCCAGCAATACCGTTTCGCCGGCTTCATTGCTCGCGATAAAGCCTTGCGTCAGTACCACATCATGCTGCTCTGCCCACTTTTCTGACAAACCATGGTCAGGACGCGGATGGCACACCGCATTAAGGTATTGGTCATTGATGTTATTGCTGACTTCAACCTCCGACACAAACAACTCACGAGCATCAATCCACTGAGTTTTTTTGTCGCCGCTTAACTGCTGTTCAAGAAACGCAGCGCCTAGTGTCGACGATAGCAGTTCGCCATGAGCGACTAATTCCGCTCTGAGTTTCGAGGTTAACATTCCACTGTCGGCAACTTTCTTTGCTGAAACCTCTAAAGAATCCAGCCATGGTGTTAATAGCGAGGATTCTAGCTTTAGCTGACTCGCCATTGTTTGGTGATAATCTTTTAGCTCGCCGAGTAACTCTTGATGCTCATTGTTAACCGCTAACTGCGCTAACCGCTCAAGTCTATTGGTGACATTCTTAAAAGCAGAGTGCACCACCGCAACCTGATAACCCTGCTGTAGATTATCAGAAACAATTTGAACGATGTTGTTCCAATCATCGAGGCTCGACACACTGGAGCCGCCAAACTTTAGAACAACCCATGAAGGTCTTTGATTATCTTGTGTCATAGATTATCTTGTGCCATATAAGGTGATTCTTATTAAAACCGAAAGGTTAAGATTTTACGATAAAGGTATTTCCACAATAAGGGCAATGACCTCTTCCGTCTTCGATAGGAATAAACACACGAGGATGTTGACTCCACAAGGTAACATCCGGCATGGGGCAAGATAAAGGTAAGTCATCAGCCGTAACCTCGATGGTTTGCTGCTTTACCTTTTCATTAACTTCGTTAGCTTGTGGTTTAGCATTTTGTTCAGTCACCGTCAGCTCCCTGTTTTCACTTGATGATTCATTGTACCTCGACATTTTCAAAAGTCGAATGCCACAACTCGCTAACCTGTTTACGCTCCTGAGTCAGTTCATCTTTTGGCATTAGCTGTGGCTGACTTTGTAGTGAACTGTGATTCCCAACCTCACGAAAAACACGGTAATTCATCATTAACTGGTCTCGAACTTCTTGTGAAATCAATCCATGTTTTGCTAAGAGCTGCAACCAATCGACATTGTTAAATGGCAACTCTTCATTGCTGAGGTGTTCCATCAAAATAGCCGAATGACTGAGCGCCCAAAACTGCACCAAAAATTCAATATCAACCAGACCACCTTCGCCTTGCTTGATGTCCCAAAGCTTGCTGTCTGATTTGTTTAAGTTATCGCGCATCTTTTTTCGCATCGCCACCACGTCCGACGCTAGGTCATTGTTCTCAGACTGTGGAGAGCTTGGTTTTGCTAGAATCTCAGAGCGTAAAGCCATGTACTCATCGCGTAACGGATCATCGCCGGCAATCGGCCTCGCGCGCACGAGAGCCTGATGCTCCCAGGTCCAAGCTTCGTTATGTTGGTACTTTTTGAAAGCATCGATATGGCTAACCAGCATTCCTGCGCGCCCAGATGGTCGTAACCGAGTATCAACCTCATACATAATGCCTTGCTGTGTTCTAGTGCCAAGATAATGCACCAACCGTTGCGCCAATCGGGTGTAAAACTGATGCAGCTCTAGCGACTTCTCGCCCGAATGGTTCCTTCCCGAGGTTTCGGACTGAGCATCGCCTTGGTATAAAAATACCAAGTCCAAGTCAGAGCCATAGCCGAGCTCATCGCCACCAAGCTTGCCGTAACCTAAGACTAGAAAGCCGGAAGCCAAACCTTCTTCACAGTCTGGCGGGACGCCGAATTTTGATACGGTCTCACGCCAAGCAAATTGCAGTAAATACTCAACAATCACTTCGGCAAGATCGGTTAGTTGCTGTGATACAGCGCTAATATCAAACCTGCCGGTCAAGTCACCCGCGGCTATTTTAAACTGGCTTGATTGCTTAAATCCGCCGAGCGCCACTAGTTGCCCTTCGATATCATCCGCCTCAATTCGAATTAAGGCTTGGCGTAACTGGCTGGCTAAATCCGCTTTACTTAACTGCTTGCCAAAGTTACTTGGAAATAGCAGTTCATCCAGCAAGGAGGGGTAAATCGACATTTGTTTTGCTAACCAGCGAGAACGTGACACCAGTTGCACCAAGTACTCCAAGACCGGTAAATTTTCCGCCAGCATCTCGAAATAGGCTGTTCTGCGTCCTACGCCTTGGAGTAACTCGATACATCGCTGTAAGGTCGTTTCAGGCTCTGGCTGAGCGCCAGCCTCTATCAGTAAATGCGGCAACAGTTGGTCCAAACGTACCAACCCTCTGCTACCTATTTTTCGCTCCGAGAACTCGCTCCGAAACTGGTTAACCATAACCACCATGTCTGGCGAGATAGATAGTTTTTGCGCTAACGCCTTCTCCGCACTTTGCTCAAGGCTTCCTTCTAACCACTTACTGACACGCTCACAATCCTCATCGACTTTATCTTCATCGTGCGGGTCGTGGAATAGGCCTTTAAAGAAATTTGCCACGTGATTCTGATGGTGACTCAAGCTTTTAGCTACTTCATCCCAATCTTCATGCCCAAGCATCGCTGCAACCTGCTGTTGCTCTAATACATCTGTGGGAACGTCTTGGGTTTGTTCTTCATCCCTAATTTGTATCGCGTTCTCCAGCTTGCGCAAAAACTCATAGGCCTGCTTAAGAGGCTTTGCTTCTTGCGGGGGAATAAATGCTTTAACCTGCAGGGTATCAAGGCTATGCCACCAATTTTTAGTTTGTAGAACAGGGTGACGACCGCCGCCAATAAGCTGCAGTGACTGCACAATAAACTCAAGCTCACGAATACCACCCTCACCAAGCTTGATGTTTCCCTTCGCATTTTTTCGCAGAAGCTCGCTGGCAATTTTCTGTTTCAGCTGACGGATCGACTCCAACACACTGAAATCAATATATCGCCGATAACTAAACGGTCGAATGATCTGCTCAAGCTCAGCTTTATTCTCATCACTACCATTCACCACTCGGGCCTTGATCATGGCGAACCGTTCCCACTCTCGCCCCTGCTCAAGGTAGTAATCTTGTAGCGCATTAAAGTTTGTGACCAAAGCGCCACTTTGCCCATAAGGCCTCAGCCGCATGTCGACTCGGTAAACAAAACCATCGTAGGTCACATCAGACAACAAGCTAATCAACTTTTGCCCAAGGCGAATAAAGAATTTTTGATTTTCGACAGGTTTCGACTGCCTATCGGTTTCACCCTCTTCAGGGTAGGCAAAAATCAGGTCAATATCAGAAGAAAAGTTAAGCTCACGCCCACCCAGCTTGCCCATGGCTAAAATCAACATCTGCTGCAAATCGCCATTAGCAGCGTACGGCTTGCCATATTGTTGGTGATGGTGGTGCTCAGCCCATTGGTAAGCAGCTTGAATCAAAATATCGGCCAACGTCGATTGATAGAAAGTAATGGCTTTGATATCAGCCAGCTGAAACATATCGTTGACTGCTATTAATATTGACCAGTAATGGCGCTCTAGCCGCAGCTTCTGCTTGATATCAAACTCAGACAAACTCAACTCAAACTTATCCTGAAGTTGACTCAGTCCTTGTTCAATAGACACACCATTGACCGCATCCAGCAACCACTCTGGCTTTTTCACAGCCCAGCGTGAGATGTAATCGCTCGACGCTAATACCAGCCTCACTTTATCCTCATCAAAGGTTTCTTCAGACGTTAAAGCGTCACGCCACTCGCGATAGCGTTTATCGGCGAGTTCTTGAAGCGACGTTGGGAGGCTAAAATCAGTTCTCATGCGTATTTATAAGCTTACAATAGTGGGAAATCTTAGATGTTATGACAATACGTTGATATCGCTCATAAATCAATTTAAGCTTTTCGCAATATATGCTATAACCTGTTGATAATCATAAGCTTACAGTTGTTTACAAACTATAAGTAGTTAAAATTGAGTTTCATTGCTAGGATTAAAGAGCTAATTTAAAAAGGAGTCTCTCACAATGGGTACAATAATCACGTTGGCGGTGATCGCAGCTTTAGTGCTGTTTTTCATTACCATTTATAACAAACTCGTTACGTTACGAAATCGCTTCAAAAACGCTTTTGCGCAAATCGACGTACAATTAAACCGTCGTTACGACCTTATTCCTAACTTGGTTGAAACGGCTAAAGGCTACATGAAGCACGAAAAAGAAACCCTTGAAGCGGTGATAAGTGCTCGTAATGGCGCTGTTTCTGCTAACCAGGCTGCCGCCGCTAACCCAGATGATCCTGATGCTATTAAGCACTTGAATCAGGCCGAAGGCCAATTAACTGGCGCGTTGGGTCGCTTATTCGCATTATCAGAAGCTTACCCTGACCTTAAAGCGAACCAAACGATGGAACAGCTGATGGAAGAGCTGAGTACTACCGAGAACAAAATTGCTTTCGCTCGCCAGGCTTATAATGACTCAGTGATGGAATACAACACTTATCGTGAGCAAGTACCTAACAACTTCATCGCAAACCCATTTGGCTTTAAAGAAGCAGAACTGTTCGAAATTGAAGATGAACAAGTTCGCGAAGCCGTTAAGGTATCATTCGACTAAGATACTGACACTGTATGGATTTCTTTGAGCATCAAGCAGCAGCTCGGCGTAAAACCAAGCTGCTGATCTTTTATTTTCTTTGCGCCGTAATACTTATCGTTGTTGCGTTAAACTTTGCCCTTTGGGGTTTATTTAACGTCAGTGGCTTCACCACCAATAACGAAGGACAAGGCATACCACTTTCTCAGTGGTTTAAAGAAAGTTGGTTCTACTACATTACTTTCGGTTCGATAGCCTTAATTATTCTCGGTAGCCTTTATCGCTGGATTTCTTTAGCCGATGGCGGCAAAGCGGTTGCACGCATGGTGAATGGCCGTGAAATCCTTCCAGATACCAACGATCTTCTTGAACGACGCTTATTAAACGTCGTTGAGGAAATGTCGATTGCTTCTGGTACTTCTGTGCCGACGGTTTATGTAATGGATCAAGAAGACGCCATTAACGCCTTTGTGGCGGGTATTGAAAGTGCTGATACCGTCATGGTGGTTACGCGAGGAGCCTTAGAGCAGCTGACTCGACAAGAACTACAAGGTGTTGTCGCTCACGAATTCAGTCATATCTTCAATGCGGACATGAAAATCAATGTCCGTTTAATAAGCATTTTAGCCGGCATCCTGATTTTAGGCCAAGCGGGTTACTTTATGATGCGTGCTTTCCGTTACGGCGGCACGACTCGTAGTAGCAAAGAAAGCGGTGGCGCAGTGGTCGCCGTACTCCTGATTGGTTTATCAGTATATGCCATCGGCTCTATCGGTCTCTTTTTTGGTCGCTTGATTAAAGCGGCGATTTCGCGCCAACGCGAGTTTTTAGCTGACGCCTCCGCGATTCAGTATGCCCGTGATAACGAGGGGCTGGCAGGCGCCTTCATTAAAATTCAGCGTCAAAGCTCCCTGCTTAACAACTCACATGCTGAAGAAACCAGCCACATGTGCATTGCTGAGCCTATCAAGCTTAGCTTCAACAGTTTGGCCACGCATCCACCGATTGAGAAGCGCTTATCGGCGATCATGCCAAGGTGGCGACAGTTTAAAGATCAAAAGGATCAGGAAGCTGAGCGTAAAGCGGAGCAAAAAATCCGAGAGATGGAACGCCACCAAGAAAAAGCCAAAGCCGGAGCGGAAGACAAAGGTTTTGATATTGGCGGCTTGGCCGATACTGTCGGCAAACCCACCACCATGCACATGCACGCGGCGGGCGAATTACTGATGGCTTTGCCAGCTATTATCACCGACGCTGCCCATGGTCATCATTCCAGTAGCCATGCGATGCACTTGGTCTTTGCACTACTGTTAAGCGACCACGGCCAAGTTGATGAGTCTTCGTTAAAAGCTATCGAAGCCGTTTATGGCGCCGAAAGTAGCGAGCGAATTTTAGAGCTTGCAAGCCATATTACTAAAGATCAACGTCAGCTACGTTTGGCGATTCTCGATCTAGCGATGCCCAGCTTGCGTCGCTTGTCCAAAGCTGAGCGCCAACAGTTCTTTGGCTTACTGCGGAAACTAATTCATCAGGACAGTCATGTCAGTCGCTTTGAGTATGTGCTGTATTGTTTGATTCATAAAAATCTAGTGGGCTCTGGCCAACAAAGCCAAAAGTCGATTACGCGTTTTAGTAAGGTCGAACATGAGTTACAGCTACTATTATCAGCGGTGATCCATGCCAGCGGCCAAACTCAAGAGACCAAAGAAGACGTGTTCCAACAAGTTTTCGACGGTTTCAGCGCTAACCAAGTGAAACTACTGGATGAAAAATTTGATGCCGAAGCCTTTCATCAAGCGCTCAGCAAATTACGAAGACTTTCTCCAATGCTGAAAAAACCGCTGCTAAATGGTCTTGAGGAAGCGATTGAGCAGGATGGCGTCGTCAAGCATCAAGAAATTGAATTATTACGTGCAATCGCAGAGTGCTTAGACTGCCCGATTCCACCTATTATCGAAAGCGCTCAAAAGAAAGCTGCAGATCTGGTTAGCTCATAGCGGTGAGATAGCCAGTTCTTTATATAGCCAGTACCTTATATAACCAGTATCTATTTTGTTATTTAAAAGGATTGGCTAGCGTTAATTCCAGTACGGATTACGCGCTAGCGCTTCTTCACGCATACCTTTTAACACCACCAAGGTTTCGGTCTCCGTATCATCTAGCAACGGATCGTTGACGCCTTCAGCTTCAAGCGCCTTTTCAAGGTACACTAGCTGTTGCAACAGCTGGATATTAGCCACGATATCCGCCCAGCCACGTCGGTATTCGCGACGTGCACGATCATCGAACAAACACCCAAAGAACAAACCAATATCAAGCGTTCGGCTCATTTTGGGCAGATATTCAATGTAATCTTGCTTATTGAGAGTGACTTTTTCCGACAAATGGCGTCGCATATCACGTAACAAGTGTTGCAGCTGTTTGGTGGCGTAAGGATAAATTTCTTTTTTCTGAATCTTATCGGCATTACTATCGCCAATCGCCTCACGCCACTCTTTTAGATAGAGCCAGCGTGAGAAACGTAGTAATTTCAAATTGTAGGATGGCGTCAGCAGGTACTCAACAAAGTGTTGATGCGCCTTTTGAAAGGCTTTCTCCAACCCTTCTTCTAAGGACTCCAGCTCTTTATAGTGGAAGCCGTAAAGCTTACTGTTATTCAACCAATTGATTTCTTCAGCGATGGTAAACAGCTTAGAAAAGTTCTGCGTAATCTCGCGCCAATCCTTGCGTAAATGAATCAGGCTGTGGCGTGGTATAACCGCCGCAAACACAGAGTACATGGTTTGCATAAACATCAACGCACGGTTCAGCTGTAAAACTGCTTCAATACTGGGACCACGTTTAATCTTTTTGATGTGATATTGCCAGTGACCTAGCCCTTTATGCGCCACGCTTTCGAAAGCTGCTTCGGCTGAAGTTTTTGAGGTTAGGTTAACTAAATTGAGGTGTTTGGTATATTCGGGAGCTGAGTGACATAAACGATAACCGCGCTCCGCCTTGCTTTCGCTATCGAGTACTAAGTCAAACCTCTCTATCAACTTTTTACCCAAGTCGAAAAGCACGCTAGCTTCACCATCTTTTAGCTCTAGCTCAACTTCGCACAGCTGCTGCGAAGTATCAGTCATATCCTCTGCCACACAATTGATCTGGCCTTGATCCAACGCGACTTCCACTTGTGCGCCGTTATAATCGATAGTGACCACATCTCGGCTGAAATTCGTTGTAAAGATAGGCGTGAATGGGCCGTCTTCTTCCTCAGCCTCTTCCAGCAGAATCATTAGGTAAGGCTCATCCACCAACTCAAGCTGAAGCTCGCTCTTCGGGATATCATGCTCGGACTCGTTGCGCTGATACAGACCACCGACAACTCGCCCCGCTGACTTCACAGACTGAATATAACGTTCACCGTCTTTGCGAATGCGCAGACCGATGTCCGTTTCTCTAAGTCTATGATTTTTCGTATCAAAATAGGTGTTATGAAGGAATTTTTGCTCCCACTCTAATTCTACAGAGTTCTCCTCAGAGCATCCTGCTTCCTTCAGCCAATCTTTTACCTGTTGAATCTTATCGGCGCTTGCTGACAGCTTTAATTCTACTTCAATCGACATGTTTTATTGTGCTTAATAGCAAACTCATTGCCTCAGTTTACAGCGGGAATTCGATCTTGCCAAACCCAAATTCGTTCCCTCGTAAATTATCATCTCATTGTCATCCACAACAGAGTCAGCGCCATACCTTAATGATTTCAATATGTTGTGGCCTGAAAGAAGACACAGGCCCAAGCACTATGGCTGTCTCTGCCGTATTTAGCGTCTATCCTGACCAATTTATTTCGATCGTGCTTCTTATCTCCCTCCTCACCATAGGTTGTTGTAGCCAGCCTTATCCATCTTCACTATAATGTGGCATTAAATTTCACTTGTAATTAACCTTTTTGGGGTAGATATGGCCAATTCAATACTCGATATGTTTGCGTCATCACCGATTCGCCCAATGCAGGATCATATGGGCAAGGTACATGAATGTGCCAAGCAGTTGATCCCGTTTTTCAAGGCGACTCTAGCGAAAGACTGGCAAGAAGCAGAAAAGCTCAAAGACAGTATCCGCCAACTTGAAAACGATGCCGACGATCTAAAACACGATCTTCGCATGCACCTTCCAAAAGGACTTTTCTTACCAGTCGCACGGACAGACCTTCTCTCTCTTCTCAGCAAACAAGACAAAATCGCCAATATCGCCCGAGATATTTCTGGTGTTGTGTTTGCTCGTAAGATGGAATTCCCAGAAAACGTTCATGCTGATCTACTTGGCTTAATCCAACGCTCTATCGATGCGTCGAAGCAAGCTTTTAAAGCCATTAATGAGCTAGATGAGCTATTAGCAACCGGATTCCGTGGTCGCGAAGCTACTTTAGTTGAAGAGCTCATTGAACAGTTAGATTTGATTGAGAACGATACTGACGATCTTCAAAGAGCACTATTGTTCAAGATTTTCGAACAGGAAGAAGAGCTTCCTCCTGTCGCAGTCATGTTTATGTACAAAGTCATTCGATACATTGGCGATCTTGCTGACAGCGCTCAAAGCGTCGGTTCACGCCTCGAGATGACTATCGCACGTTAATTGATAGACTCAAGTTAGACCAAGTTCAGTAGGGGGAACTTTTGGATTTTTTAATAGCAAATGCAGACACCATGATTTGGATTGCCGTAGCATTCGGCTTCCTCATGGCATTCGGTATCGGTGCGAACGATGTAGCTAATGCAATGGGTACTTCGGTTGGCGCTAAAGCACTGACTCTTAAGCAGGCGATCATTGTTGCTGCGATTTTTGAATTTGCGGGGGCTTATCTTGCTGGTGGCGAGGTGACAAAGACCATCCGTAAAGGCATGATCGACTCCAGCTACTTCAATGGTCAGCCCGAATTATTAGTATTCGGTATGATGGCGGCCTTGTTGGCGGCTGGTATCTGGCTGTTAATAGCTTCTAAGCTAGGCTGGCCGGTATCGACCACTCACTCAATTGTCGGTGCTATCGTAGGTTTCGCTGCTGTCGGTGTGACGACGCAAGCAGTTAACTGGGGCAAAGTAGGCTCAATCGTAGGTAGCTGGGTCATTACTCCTGTTCTCGCTGGTGTGATTGCTTTCCTCATCGTGCTCAGCGTACAAAAGCTGATTCTTAACACCGAAGATCCTTTCCAAAAAGCTAAGCGCTATGTGCCTGTTTACATGTTCCTTGCAGGTTTTGTCATTGCCTTGGTTACCATCATGAAAGGCTTAAAGCACGTCTTTAAAGACAAAAGTATTGAGCTAACGACTTTAGATATTTATTTAATAGCAGCAGGCGTCGGTGTCATTATTGCTGGTATTGGTGCTATGTTTATTAGTCGTATTAAAGTCGATAAGAAAGAAAACAAAGAATACCAGTTCGCCAGCGTTGAGAAAGTATTCGCGGTATTAATGATTGTTACTGCTTGTGGCATGGCGTTCGCACACGGCTCTAACGACGTGGCTAATGCGATTGGTCCTTTGGCAGCAATCGTTAGCGTGATTCAAAGTGGTGGCGAAATTGGCGCTAGCGCTTCAGTTGACCCACGTATTCTACTGGTTGGTGCGATTGGTATCGTGATTGGTTTGATTGTCTTAGGTAGTCGAGTTATGGCTACAATCGGTCAAAAAATCACGCACTTAACACCAAGCCGTGGCTTCGCAGCAGAGTTAGCAGCCGCTTCAACGGTTATTATTGCTAGTGGCGCAGGCCTTCCTATCTCAACTACGCAAACCTTGGTTGGCGCAGTTCTAGGTGTCGGTATGGCTCGTGGTATCGCAGCACTGAACTTAGGCGTGGTAAGAAATATCTTTGTTTCTTGGGTAGTCACGTTACCTGCTGGTGCGATTCTATCGATTATATTCTTCTATATTTTCAAGGCGATTTTCTCTTAAATCCCTTAAGATATACCGATTAGTTCTAAAGCTTTAAAGAAAAGGTGGTCACATCAGTTGATCACCTCTTCCCCACCCCTCATACCCAAACAACCTGTAAATTCCGATTTCAGCAAGATAATAAAAGCATTTAAGACAAGGCAGATGTTTGAAGGTTTGGTGCGCCCAAATCAAATAACATCTAACGCAGTATTAGATGCTTTTAAGCTTGCCCTTCGGGAGCTTTTGTAACATTCCCATTGCTTCGTTTTGCGTCCTCGCAAGGTACGCCACATTGCAACGTCCGCAAGCCTCGCACTAAGAATGTTACAAAAGCTCTGAAACGCGAAATTACAGGTTGCTTGGGTATGAAACACTCCTATATACTTGCCCACTTAAACCGTTTAATCTGACCAGGATTGATATGTTACGTATCCTGACTTTATGGGCAATATTCTTCACTTCTGCGTTATCAGTTGAGCTGGTTAATGCCGCTGATGAAGCACCTTCAAACAGCCAAAAAAAACCAACTAACTTTTATGTCTCGGATGATATTGGTGTTGTCCTTAGAAGCGGCCCAACTAATCGTTACCGTGTCACCGGTAAAATTGCCGCAGGAACCCCTATAACCATCTTACAAAGCGATACTGCTAACGATAGTAGCGAAGTTCGTGTTGCTAACGGTGATACCGGTTGGATTCAAACCGACTATATAACCGATCAGCCAACGATTCGCGCCAAATACCAGCAGTTGTTAGAAGAAAATGTTCAGTTAAAACAACAAGTTGATGAGTTAGCACAAGATATCGCTGATAAAGACAACATTATTCAACTCAATAATAACCTGCAGCAACAAGTCTCTGAGTTACAGAACGAAGCAGACACACTGCGCCAACAAACTGCCTTGCAGAAAGATCGTTTCCACAAAGATGTATTCTATGCTGGCGCCTTGGTGTTGTTATTTGGTATGTTCCTGAGTTGGGTACTATCTAGATTTAGTAGAAAGAAACGTCAAAGCTCAGGCTGGCGTTAAGGTTTATAGGTTTATGTTTTAGGTATAAATAAGAATGTTAAGAGCTAGTCATATATTTTCAGATAATTATAAGCACCTGTCACTGGATGAATGGCAGGGTTTGGTCACCCAAAACTACGCAGTTGACGAATCAGATTATCTGAATGAACTGCTGGCGCTAGCCACACCTGATAAGGACACCATCGAAAAAGTCACTCGCCAAGCGACTGATCTTGTTACAGCTATTCGAAAAGATCAACGCAATAAAGATGGCGTCGAAGCTTTTTTACAGCAATACAGCCTAAGCACTAAAGAAGGTATTATCCTGATGTGTTTAGCGGAAGCCCTTCTGCGTATCCCCGATGCGCGTGTGGCGAATAACCTAATTCGTGATAAGTTGACTTCCGCAGACTGGGAAAAGCATACCGGTCAAAGCGACTCTTATTTAGTCAACGCGTCGACTTGGGGCTTGATGCTAACCGGTAAAATTGTAGACGTTGATCAAGATGGTGACGGTAAACCCGATAACATGGTTCGAGGCTTAATCGCCAAGTTTGGTGAGCCAGTTATCCGTCAAGCCATGAACCAAGCGATGCGGATCATGGGTCGCCAGTTCGTATTAGGTCGTAGCATTAAAGAAGCCCTAAAACGCGGCTCGAAGAGCGTACAGAAAGGTTACACACACTCTTTCGATATGCTGGGTGAAGCGGCTTATACCATGCCTGATGCTAAGCGTTATTTCGAAGCTTACAGCAACGCTATTGATGAAATTGGCGCGGTCAAAACCCAAAGTGGCGTAAAAGCTCCAAGCATTTCGATCAAGCTCTCTGCATTGCACCCTCGCTACGAAGAAGGTCAACGTGATCGTGTTTTAACGGAAATGGTGGTTACGGTAAAGAAGCTTGTTGAGCAAGCTCGTCAGCTAGACGTCGCCGTTACTATTGATGCCGAAGAGGCTGACCGACTGGAAATCTCTCTAGACGTGTTCGAGGCTGTTTATGACTCTGCCGCCTGCGATGGTTGGGAAGGTTTTGGTATGGTGGTACAGGCTTACTCGAAACGTGCACTGCCAGTATTAGGCTGGTTAAATGCGCTTTCTAAGAAGCATGGTCGCCGTATTCCTTTACGCTTAGTGAAAGGCGCTTACTGGGATCAGGAAGTGAAGTGGTCTCAGCAAGGTGGCTACTCAAGCTACCCAGTGTTTACTCGTAAGTGTGGTACTGACGTTTCTTACCTTGCCTGCGCTAAATATCTTTTAAAAGCAGAAAACACCTTCTACCCGCAGTTTGCAACGCATAACGCGCAAACGGTGTTCAGCATTCTCGATATGGCTGGCGGTAATCGTGAGTTCGAATTCCAACGTTTACACGGTATGGGCGAATCGCTTTATGATCTTGTTCTAAAGCAGTACCCTGATATCAGTTGTCGAATTTACGCTCCAGTGGGCAATCATAAAGATTTGCTGCCTTACCTCGTAAGGCGTCTACTGGAAAATGGTGCCAATACTTCTTTTGTACATCAATTGGTTGATGAAAATACCGCTATTTCTGAACTAGTCGAACATCCGTGTGAGACGCTGAAAAGCTTCGAAACCTTGCACAATGATCGAATTCCGCTACCACCACATCTGTACGAAGACTTTGGTGAAATGCGTATAAATTCGAGCGGTACCAATTTACATATTCATAGTGAGATAGAGCCTTTTATGAACCAGGTCAAACATTTCTTAGATAACCAATGGCATGCAAAGCCAATCATTGACGGTCAAGAATTTACCAGCAACGAAGAGCAAGTCATTTGTCCTTACGACCACAGCCATACTGTCGGTACGGTTCATAAGGCCACTGAAGAGCAAGCTCTTAAGGCTTTGAGCGTCGCCCATGAAAACTTTATCGCTTGGGACGTTACGCCAGTTCAGCAGCGCTCTGCATTGCTTGATAATGTCGCTGACGCCTTAGAAGCACATAAGCACGAATTAATTGCCTTGTGTAGCCGCGATGGTGGTAAAAGTGTTCAAGACGGCATCGATGAAGTTCGCGAAGCTATCGACTTCTGTCGTTATTATGCTTACAACGCTCGTAACCAATTTGGTCATGAAATTCATTTACCAGGCCCTACCGGCGAAAGTAATGACCTGTACCTTCAAGGTCGCGGCGTATTCGCTTGCATCAGTCCTTGGAACTTCCCTTTAGCTATTTTCATTGGCCAAGTCGCTGCAGCGCTAGTTGCGGGTAACACAGTTATCGCTAAGCCAGCAGACCAAACGACTTTGGTGGCGTATCGCGCCGTGCAAATCATGCATGAAGCGGGTATCCCAACCAGCGTTCTGCAGTTTGTTCCAATCCGTGGTTCTGTATTAGGTAACGTCATTCTGTCGGATAACCGAGTTGCTGGTGTTGCTTTCACAGGCTCTACGACCACAGCTCATACAATCAACCGCACCTTGGCAACTCGTGATGGCATGTTGTCACCACTAATTGCAGAGACTGGCGGTCAGAACGCTATGATCGTCGACAGCTCAGCACTACCTGAGCAAGTGGTTGAAGATGTTATCCACTCAGCCTTTACTAGTGCGGGACAGCGCTGTTCAGCACTTCGCGTTTTATATTTACAGGAAGACATCGCGGACAAAATCATCGAAGTACTTTCAGGCGCGATGCAAGAACTACGCTTGGGTAATCCTACCGACTTGTCGACAGACGTAGGTCCAGTCATCGATGTAGCGGCTCGCGAAGAACTACAGAGCCATATCGATGAACTAAAAGCAGCAGGTAAATTCATTGCTGAAACGCCAATGCCAGAAGGTTTGGAAGGTCACGGTAGCTTCTTATCACCAGTAGCGTTTGAAATTGATCACATTAACGATTTGGATCAGGAGTGGTTCGGCCCTATCGTCCATATCGTTCGCTATAAAGCAAAAGACCTAGATAATGTGATTGACCAAATCAACGACTATGGTTTTGGCTTAACGCTGGGCGTACATTCTCGCAACGAAGCGACAGCCATGTATATCGATAAGCGAGCACGCGTCGGTAACGTTTACATCAACCGTAACATGATTGGCGCGACCGTAGGCGTTCAACCGTTTGGTGGTCAAGGCTTATCAGGTACGGGGCCGAAAGCAGGTGGTCCATTCTACCTATACCGCTTTGCAACCGAACACACTCGTACTAATAACACAGCGGCTATTGGCGGTAACGCAACCTTGCTTTCGCTTGGTGACGAAGACGTTACTCCTGAGTTTTTGCAAAAAGACTCATAGTTGCCCTTGTGGTAAAATCAGTAAAAGGCACAGCTCGTCTGTGCCTTTTCTGTATCAGTAGCACGAGAAATTAACATGGCTCACATTTCACCAGACTTTATCCAACATATAGAAAAACAGCTCCCAACTCAGGTTACAATCGAAGAGTTTCTGGAAGCTTGCCAACGTCCTTTGCGAAAAAGTCTCAGAGCTAACTTACTCAACTCTACGCCAGAAAAGCTTCGTTCAGAACTTGAAAGCTTAGGTTATCAACTCATTCCGATTCCGTGGTGCGATGAAGGTTTTTGGGTTGACGAGTCGACAAAGTCACTGCCAGATAGTCTTGGCAACTGGTTACCTCACCTACAAGGGCAGTGCTATATTCAAGAAGCCAGTTCGATGCTACCCGTAAAAGCGTTATTACATAACTTTTGCTATTCAGAAAATTCGACGTTCCTCGATATGGCGGCAGCACCGGGTTCAAAAACCACACAACTCGCAGCCCAGCTGAATAACCAAGGGCTCATAGTCGCCAATGAACTGTCTTCTTCTCGACTGAAGGGCTTGCACCACAACCTTCAGCGATGTGGCGTTAAAAATACCGCGTTAAGTCACGCCGATGGTCGTTTGTTTGGAGAAAAAACACCGCAGTTCTTTGATGCCATATTGCTCGACGCTCCATGTGGCGGCGAAGGCACGGTCCGTAAAGATGAGCAAGCGTTGGCGAACTGGGATATTGCATCAGTGCAGTCAATCTCTGACTTGCAGAAAAAATTAATCTGTAGCGCTTACCAGGCGCTCAAGCCCGGCGGCCGACTGGTTTATTCCACCTGTACACTCTCCAAAGAAGAAAACCAAGATGTCTGTCGTTATTTACTTCAAAACTATGGTGATGATATTTCGATAAAATCACTCGCTGGTTTATTTGAGGGCTCAGACAAAGCCATCACTGAGGAAGGATACCTCCATGTTTATCCTAATACTTATGACTGTGAGGGATTCTTTGTCGCCTGTTTTGAAAAGTCCCAAACGGTGCAATCAACAAAACAAACTCCTAGTGATGCAAAGTACCAAAAGTTCAGCGAGTTGCCGCATAAAACCTACCAGCTATTGGAGTCATACTGCGATATCTTTGGTTGGGATATTGCGACTCTTAAAAGCGAATTAAAGAGCAAATCTAATCGCGGAAAAAATGAGGAAGTATGGTTGGTCAATGACTCTATGGAATCGCTCAACCAACAGTTCAAACTCAACCGCTTTGGTATCAAGCTTTTTGAGCTGAATAAACATGGACCTAAACTGCAACACCAAGCCGTCATAAGTTTTGGTCAACAGTTTACGCAACAAACGATAGCATTAACGTCAGAGCAAGCTCGTGATTACTATCAGGGCAAAGATATCTTTCTAGAGCATCCCAATCAACAACCACGACACAAAGAAGTGATCGTGACTTATCAGGGCATGCCTTTAGGCTTGGCTAAACACCTCGGTAAAAAATTAAAAAATAATTTACCAAGAGACCTAGTAAGAGATAAGGTATTTACTGCGTTAAGTTGATAAAAAAGCCGACACCTATGACACGTCTTGTCAAATCTGTATCAGATATGAAACAGTTTTATGCTGCTTTTTGCCTACTTGATCACCCCCAAACCTCACCTTAAGTCCCAATCCAAGTCAAAACTGCATTAAAAGTAATTTATTAGCACCTCCTAACATGTCATTTTTTTCGACACCTACTTTTATATTCTTTTTGGGTATACATTTTTAATCGTAATTTGCTTTTAAATTACATTGGTAGTGAAAGCCTAGAGTGTTCTAGGGAAAGTAAATAACTCAGTAATGAGTATCATGGAAAACTATCCTAATTAGGAGGATGTAATGAAACTATTAACAACATTATCTTTGGCTGCACTACTTGCTGTTGCTGGATCAGCTGCAACAGCTCACGAGCGTGGCAAATTGGTCGTTATGAATGATTCAAGAGATGCAACTGCTGTTGGCGGTGAAATCATCTCTGAAAACTTCTCTGCAAACTGGTTCAGTGCTAGCGGTTCTTATTTAGAAATGGCTGGCCAACGTGCAAATGCAGGTTCTGTTGTGGTTAATGGATGCCCATGCCGCAAAAAAACCGTTATTCATAACAAAAGCCGTGGCGCTCTAGCAATTGGTGGAGCAAACGCAGGTTCAGTTGTGATCAACGCAGGTCTTGATCTGTAATCGATTATAACGTTGCGATAGTAGAGTCGCTAACCTTAGCGGCTCAGCAACAATATTTTGAATAAATGGAGATTATTATGAAATTATTAACGACTTTATCAATTGCTGCATTGCTTGCAGCTGCTGGTTCAGCAGCCACAGCTCACGAACGTGGAAAGCTAGTTGTCATGAATGATTCACGTGATGCAGTTGCTGTAGGCGGCGAAATGTTAGCAGCTTCAGCGAGCGATGACGGCTTTTCATATTCAGAAAGCTTTTTATATGCATCAGGTAAGCGTGCAAACGCAGGTTCTGTTGTAGTTAACGGCTGTCCTTGCCGCAAAAAAACTGTCATTCACAACAAAAGCCGCGGTGCTTTAGCTATTGGTGCAGCTAATGCTGGCTCTGTTGTGATTAATGCAGGATACGGCTTCTAAGCTTTATTTTGCCCACTGGTCACTACCAGCCGCATGGAAACATTAAGGAGACAATTATGAACACAAAAACATTATCTTTTCTTCAAGGAGGACGAGACAAGAAACTGCTTTTGAAGAGTATTTGTTTTCTTAGTGTCTTCCATGCACTTTTATTCGCATCTACAGAATCCAGTGCTAACGAGCGTTACCAAGCTAAAAGTTTAGGCAGCAAAGCAACCAGTTTCTACGGTCGTTATGGCGCTGACCTAATCAATATCCCTTATATCAAAGCAGATATTATTGGCACAGTTAAGAAATCAATTCGTGAAGGGAGAGACATCCTTCAGGAGTTAGACGAGTACATTATTCCAACCGCAAACGGTAGTGTGTTTGTGTTACCTGGCGTTGATGCGGATGAATTAATCATCTACAACGACGGCTCAGGAAACCCAATAGCTATTAAGCGATAAGGTTAGGAGAGCATGATGAGAAAAGGACTTTTAGTCATTGCCGTTGCCGCTATGATAAATGGCTGTGCGGTTTCTACTACGACAACTGAATTTTCAAAAAAACTAGAGTATCCAAAGCAGACAAAGACCTCCACTACGGATTATTTGAGTTGCTTTGGCGATATGCTAACCGAGTACCGATTTGCTGCAGGCAATGGAACCATTGAGCCCCTACGTATCGCTATAGTTTCAGTTAACGATTCAACCAATGTTTCAACCGTACAGTATCCCAATAGCGAAATCCCGAATGACTTTACCAATATGGCATTAAGTATCGCTTCGAAAATTGGCGGCCCCGTTCGTTTAGTACATATCCCAAAAGATACAGAAATTATTAGCGCTTACCAGTATGGTGCGACTCCCGGTAAAAAGGATCCATTTTTTAATACTTATGGCGCTAGTCATTACCGTCAAGACACCATCCAGATTTATGGTGCTCTAACCGAGTATGATCGTTTTATTCGTAACGCACGTCGTTCACGAGACGCTTCGATAGAAGTAGGTGGCGGCACCGGTGAGACCGAGCTCGAGCTTAGTCGTTTCGATGATAAGAATACAGCTCGAATGACCATGGATTTTTATACTGCTCACGGTTTTGTTGGCGATATTGTTAACCACAGTAGCTCAACAAATACCGTACAGCTGTTCCAGCGCGGTCACGATAGAAGCTATGGTATCAGTGTCGATGGTAACTCTCTTGGATATGCCGTTTCACATTCAATCGTTGATGCAAGACATAAAGCCATTCGTCTATTGATTGAATGGGGCATGATAGAAACCTTAGGCAAGTACGAATATATTCCGTACTGGAAGTGTCTACCTAACTCAAAAAATCAAGTGATGACTGCCTTTAAAGATCTGACTGGTAGCGATAGCGTTATTAACTTTGCATCATTACAAGCGGAAAAAGAACAACAGAGCACAGAAGAAGATACGCACCTCATAGACAAGCGTGATAAACACTTAATGTTGTCTGTAAAATCGAGCTATGAATACGCCGAATATGTTGATGATAAAATTCGCGAGCATGTTCCTCGTCCTTTGGAGCCATCAAGCACTGAAATTACCGATAGTCAGTCTGGCAAAGTCTTTAAAGTGCAATTTACCAGTAAAAAAGAGCTGCTATCAGGTCTACTAAAACTCTATCAAAAAAACGATGCTGGCTATAATGCCATGGGCTTAGATGTCGTTTTAGATATGCTCCATCAAGACTTTATCAGCAATGGTATTTTATCTGAACAAGATGATAAATTTAGTAGCGATATGTATTTAGCGCTTTGGCTCAATGCGCCGGTTCGACGCAATGCTCGTTGGTCGTACTAATCAACATTCACATCTTCAAGGCTAGGTAGTACAAATTCCTGGCCTTGATAGGTCACCACCAAGTCGTTCTCCAATATTTCTTTAACCTTCAACTTATCACTGATAGTGTCACCTTCAGCTAAAGCTCTACCATTAATCATCACAAAGCGGTCCTTAGGTTGAGTCGCGTATATGTGAGTGGTGTACACTAAGGCTGGCAAGTCGGCTTTAGTAACGGCAGGTTCAGATTCCTGTTTTGTAACATTACTTGGACTTTGGTTAGGGTCCCTAGTGTTACTGGTTACCCGGCGCTTAACTTTCTGTACAACGGGTTCTGATACTTCAAGTGGTTTATTCACAATCTGCGTGTCGCCTTCCACCCTACTGTCCTCATTAGCGTCAGAAGTAGCTTTATTAGAAGTTAAAGGCTTGCCTGTAGTTATTACAGAAGACTCGGAAGACGACTCTTGTAATTGGGAAGAGTTCGGTTTTTTTTGTGTCCACTGCTCTGAAACCTCTTTTGCAGAAGGGTTCAGCAACATAAAGCCCAATACACCAATAATTAAAACCAGCAACATAACAACGACAGGCCAAACCCATCGGGTGATACTCTTCTCTTCTTCGAATTCGTGATATGCGTGCTCGCTGGATAAATCAGGAACCTCGCCCTGTTCGTCCCTTGATTTGTTCTTCTTTAAAGCATCTAGAATATATGACATTAGTAGCCCCTCTGATGCTTTGAAGAAGAGCCTTGTATTGATGGCTGCTGCAACAACTTTGGAATGTTTGTCACCACTTCATTATTAATCATTATCACCGAGTGCTTCCCTAAAATTCCATCTGCCACTAACCCATTCTCCATTTGAAATAACATCAACCAATCCTCAACCTTCTTCGTGAAGCGATCTGCTGGAGTAATGTTAACGTGATCAATATTATAGATTGCATCTGTTAGCCAGCGAACTACTGGCCCAGAATCACCAAACTTAGTGTGCTCAACAAAACCATCTGGCATTTTCCAAAAAAGTTGGTATTCACCCTGCCACAATGGGTTTAGCTTTTTTCGCGACATGCGGACTTCATTATCACCAAACTGTAGCACTAAACTTTCACCATGGATTGATTTCAAAGTCCCCCAGAAAACACCTGACTCTTTAGTGGAAAACTTTAAGTTCAAAGGTCTGTTTAGCTGTTTAATATAGTCCCAATCAGCGACACCTGAATCGCAGCTCAGGTTATAGTCTTGTGCAAAGTCACACGGCTTAGATGATTGATAGGGGTAGTAACTCACCCCCCATAGCGCAAATAAATTTCGTGAGGATGTTAAGCCACTTCGATCCCAGCCTTGATCGCCCCATAATTCTTGAGCGACTTGGTCATTACTTTTTTCATAACTATTGCTTACTTCGTTTTTTTGCTTACCAGAGCTTCTGTCAAGTTGCCCACGGTTTTCTACAGCTTCTCCAGTAGGTTCAGCAACCGTTTGCTGTTTAATTTTCTGAGGATACTGTGTAATAACCAAATAAGCTGTAACCGCCAATAACAATGTTATGGCGAAGCCAAACCAAATCAGTCGAGAGCTTTTGCTGCTCTGACGAACTGCTGGGTGGTTATGACCTAATACTTCCGGAATAGCTCTTCTAACGATAGGCTCTGTGACAGCATTTTTCTTTTCAACAAAAGCTCCGAGCAGCGACCGGTCTGAAATAACATTGATCAATCGTGGAATACCGCCACTCGCTTGGTGAATTTTTTTGACGGAAGCAGATTTAAAAAGTGGTCGTTGTAGGCCAGCGATACGCAAGCGATGCTCAATATAAGAAGCAGTCTCATTCAAGTTAAGGGGCTTCAAGTGGTAACGAGCGGTGATTCTTTGCGCTAATTGACGCAGCTCTTTCTTGGCCAATAGTTCCTGTAGTTCAGGCTGACCGATAAGAATAATCTGTAATAACTTTCTATCGTTGGTTTCTAAGTTAGTCAGTAAGCGAATCTGCTCCATCACCTCAACGCTCAGATTTTGAGCCTCGTCGATCATCAATACGGTATTAAGGCCTTTCTTGTGATTAGCGAGCAGGTAATCCCTTAATAAGTCAGTAAATGCTTTTAAACTCTTTTCACCCGGCTGATAACGAATCCCCAATTCATCACACATGGTCGCCATTAGCTCAATAGCATCCAGCTTTGGGTTTAGGATATAGGCAAGACGAACGTCACTGGACAGTTGCTCTAATAAGCAGCGGCATACGGTTGTTTTACCCGTTCCCACTTCCCCGGTTAGCATAACAAAGCCACCGCCAGAGCCTATGCCGTAAAGCAAATGCGCCAAAGCATCGCGGTGTCGCTCGCTCATGAATAAAAAGCGAGGATCGGGCGCAATGGTAAATGGTGAACTTTTGAATCCAAAAAAATCGTTATACATACATAAATGCCGCTCACACTATGGATGAGCAATTATTGTTTAAGTCTCTGGCTTTGCTTATTATGGGTAATATATGACAAAGCCACGATCGGTACAATTGCTATGATCACAAGATGTCTTGTAGGAAGCCGCACATTATTATTTCTAGCCTTAAGCCTTGCCGCACTGCATTGCCCCGCTAAAATCTATAAATGGGTCGATAAGGACGGTAATACCCATTACTCGGACAAGCCACCTAAAGATAAGCGAATTAAGGCTAAACCGCAAAACCTGAATAATATGAACATCATCCAGATGCCTCGTCCCGTGAAAACGAAGCCTCTTAGTAGCAATCAATGCAAAATGGCCATAGGTCATTTTAGCAGTAGCTATTCCGGCCATAAGAAGGCTATCGAGAAAGAATTAGCGCAAGGGAGCATTGATGATATGCAGTTTGCCGACAAACTTACCGAACTAGAAAACTTAAAAAAACAAGTCACTTTAAAAAATTGCCACAAAGCTGATCCAAAGCTCAACACCCTGTTACACTGTATGGCAAAGAACCCTAATACTCAGGTTTGTAGCTAGTTTATGGAAGTTTACCTTGTAGGCGGCGCTGTGCGTGACCATTTGCTCGGCTTAGCGGTCGTTGATCATGACTATGTTGTAGTCGGGGCGACTCCTGATGCGATGAAACAGCAGGGCTTCAAAGAGGTGGGGAAAGACTTCCCTGTATTCTTACATCCTGAAACTGGTGAGGAATACGCTCTAGCCAGAACCGAACGTAAATCTAGTCGTGGTTATAAGGGTTTTGATGTCAACTTCTCCTCGGATATTACCCTTGAACAGGATTTACAACGCCGTGATTTATCCATTAACGCCATTGCGCAGCATGAAGACGGCACTTTAGTGGATCCATACAAGGGGCAAAAAGACCTACAGCTCAAAGTCCTTAGGCACATATCACCAGCTTTTGCTGAAGATCCGTTACGCGTATTGCGTGTCGCTCGCTTCGCGGCTCGGTTCCATCATTTAGACTTTACTATAGCACCAGAAACCTTAGCGCTGATGACCGAGCTAACCAACCAAGGTGAGCTTGAGTATTTAACCGTTGAACGAGTATGGGTGGAAACACACAAAGCTTTATCAACTCAATCACCTCAAGTCTACTTTGAAGTTCTTCGAGACTGTGGAGCCTTGAAGATTCTTTTCCCTGAAATTGATGTTTTATGGGGAATTCCTAACCCAGAAAAGTGGCACCCCGAGATCGATACGGGCGTCCATACTATGATGGTACTGGAGCAGGCCGCACGTAAGACCGATGATATTTGCGTTCGCTTTGCGTCAGTGGTTCATGATCTTGGTAAAGGCGTCACGCCTGAAGAGCAATGGCCACAACACCGTGGTCACGAGGAAGCAGGGGTTCCTTTAATTAAAAAGCTTTGCAAGAGAATTAAAGCGCCCAAGGACTATCAGAACCTTGCGATTCAGGTTTCTCGCTTTCACCTACACTGCCATAAGATGTTCGAGCTGCGCCCCAAAACTGTACACAAAGTTTTAAAGTCTATCGGCGCTTATAAAAAAGAAAGCATCCTTGAGCAATTTATTTTAGCTTGTGAAGCAGACTTTAATGGCCGCTTAGGACTCGAAGATAATCCCTATCCACAGGGAGACTTACTTCGTCAATGCTTCCAAATCTCTAAGAAAGTTGATGCACAACCTTTTATTGAACGTGGCTACGAAGGTGCGAAACTGGGCGAGGCTATTGAGCGTGAGCAGATTCGTCGAATAAAGTCAGTTCTGGAAAAAGAAAAAGCGGCTGAATAAGCCGCTTTCTAACTATAGAACAGTATCAGTAAGCCGATACCGAGCGCTAAGCGATACCAGACGAAAGGCATAAAGCCAATTTTTTCAAGCCACTTTAAGAAGAAGTGAATACAAGCAAATGCGCTCACTGCTGAAACGATAATGCCCAGAATCAAAAAGCTCCAATCGAACTTAGCGCCCTCTTCAACCAACTGATATCCCTTTAGGCCACCGGGCAATAAAATCGCTGGAATCGATAACAAGAAAGAATACCGCGCTGCCGCCGTTCTCGAAAAACCTAACATCGCAGCTGCCGTCATGGTAATACCTGAACGCGAAGTTCCCGGAATTAATGCCAATGCCTGCGCCACACCAATAGTAAACACATCGCGTAATCTTAAATCGTACTCGTTTTTAAAGTCTTGAGGCTTTTTTCCGTTATACCTGGTTTCTGCAAAGCCCAACAACAAACCGAAAATAATGGTCGTCGCCGCAATGACGGGAATAGAGCGGAGATAATTATCAACAATATCAAAAGCTTCTAGAAACAAGCCGAACAAACCAACAGGGATCGTGCCCCAAATTACCGCCCACGCTAATCGCGAGTTTGGTGTAGCCCCTTTCCCCGTCACAGAACCAAACCAAGCAACAACCATCTCCACAATCTCTTTACGGAAATAGATCATTACCGCCGTTAAAGTACCCACATGTACAGCAACATCAAACGCCAAGCCCTGATCCTGCCAACCTAAAACCTTCGACGTCAGAATCAAATGCGCCGAACTCGAAATCGGCAAGAACTCAGT
>Ga0208833_1000046_pt1 | contig 36077 bp, 49 predicted proteins | sample DeeseametaMP1788_FD_184181 | JGI IMG/M metagenome (GOLD analysis project Ga0208833, IMG submission 184181) | Marine microbial communities from the Deep Pacific Ocean - MP1788 (SPAdes) | ecosystem: Environmental > Aquatic > Marine > Oceanic | place: North Pacific Ocean | collected 2011-05-03 | reverse complement strand
ATCCCCTATAATTCGCGTCCCTTTGTAGGCGTAACGGCCACTATTAGGGTTGTTCTTGCGAAGCAATTTCAGACTTTAGTGTAAAGTAAGTTATTGATTTTGCTAACAACAGGCTCGATTTGAGTCTGAAACAAGTTTGGTAACCGCACCCCTCACGAGTAGTAGGGTGGAGCGGTTTTTTATGTTCTTTTAATTAATATAGTGGAGTTCTTTGCAATGGCAAAGCAACGTATTCGAATCAGATTGAAAGCGTTTGATCACAAGTTGATTGATATTTCGACTTCAGAGATCGTAAACACCGCTAAGCGTACTGGTGCTCAGGTTAAGGGGCCTATTCCTTTACCGACGCGTAAAGAACGCTTCACCATCTTGACTTCACCACACGTGAATAAAGATGCGCGTGATCAGTATGAAATTCGTACGCACAAGCGTTTAGTGGACATCATCGAGCCAACAGAGAAAACAGTTGATGCTTTGATGAAGTTGGATTTGGCAGCTGGTGTTGATGTTCAAATTAGTCTTACTTAAGACTAGTGACATCAGTAGCAAGGTTATAACCATTTCGGTTGAGGTTTAAAACATGGCTATCGGAATAGTAGGTATAAAACGAGGAATGACTCGTGTCTTCACTGAAGACGGCGTGTCTATCCCGGTTACCGTAGTAGAAGCCGACCCAAATCGCATCACTCAGCTTAAAACAGCTGATGTTGACGGTTATGAAGCGGTTCAAGTGACTACAGGAAGCCGTAAGGCAAACCGTATCAGTAAAGCAGAAGCTGGACATTATAAGAAAGCTAACGTAGAAGCTGGTCGTGGTTTGTGGGAGTTCCGTGTGGACTCTTTAGAAGGTTTCGAAATTGGCGGTGAAGTCAAAGTTGAAGTTTTCGAAGAAGGTCAAAAAGTTGACGTAACTGGTACCTCTAAAGGTAAAGGTTACGCTGGCGTAATTAAGCGTTGGAACTTCCGTGGTCAAGATACAACACACGGTAACTCATTAGCGCACCGTGCTCCTGGTTCTATTGGTCAAAACCAAACTCCAGGTCGCGTATTTAAAGGCAAGAAAATGTCTGGCCACATGGGTGCTGAGCGTGTAACTGTACAAACTCTAGAAGTTGTACGTGTTGATGCTGAGCGCAATTTGTTATTAATCAAAGGTGCCGTCCCAGGCGCTACCGGCGGTGATGTGATTGTACATCCTGCTGAGAAAGCCTAGGCCAAGAGGAGTTGACTATGGAACTTAGTTTGACATCTGGCGGCGCAATAAAGGTTTCTGAGGTAGCTTTTGGCCGTGAATTTAACGAGTCATTAGTTCACCAAGTAGTAGTTGCTTATATGGCTGCTGCTCGTGCCGGTACTCGCGCACAAAAGAACCGTAGCGCTGTAAGCGGTGGTGGTAAGAAGCCATGGCGTCAGAAAGGTACAGGTCGTGCCCGTGCAGGTACTATCCGTAGCCCATTATGGCGTAAAGGTGGTGTAACTTTCGCTGCGCAACCACAAGACTACACTCAAAAAGTTAACCGCAAAATGTACCGCGGTGCGATCCAAAGCATTCTTAGCGAATTGGTTCGTCAAGAGCGTTTGATTGTAGTGGAAGAATTTGCTGTTTCAGCTCCGAAAACTAAAGAGCTGGTTGGCAAGTTGAAAGAACTAGATGCTAAAGAAGCGTTGATCGTAACTGAAGAAGTTAACGAAAACCTATTCTTAGCGTCTCGTAACTTACACAAAGTTGACGTTCGTGACGTTCAAGCTATCGACCCTGTAAGCCTAATTGGTTTTGACAAGGTTGTGATGACTGTCGCGGCTGTTAAGAAAGTAGAGGAGATGTTGGGATGAACCAAGAGAGACTCTTAAAAGTTCTTCTAGCGCCTCACGTTTCTGAAAAAGCGACGATTTTGGCTGAAAACGACAACCAATTCGTTTTCAAAGTAGCTAAAGACGCTAACAAGCGTGAAATCAAAAAAGCTGTAGAAACTTTGTTTGAAGTTGAAGTCGATTCAGTTCGTACTTTAAACATGAAAGGTAAACGTAAGCGTTTTGGTCTACAAGAAGGCCGTCGTCCAAACTGGAAAAAAGCTTACGTCTCATTGAAGCCAGGTCAAGACCTTGACTTCGTTGGCGGCGAGTAACAAGGAGATTAGTAATGGCAATTGTAAAAGCTAAACCAACTTCTCCAGGACGCCGCTTTGTAGTCAAAGTGGTGAATTCTGACCTGCATAAGGGTAAGCCTCATGCAGCTTTATTAGAGAAGAAATCAAGAAATGGTGGTCGTAATAACAACGGTCGCATTACGACTCGTCACGTTGGTGGCGGTCATAAGCAACATTACCGTTTAATCGACTTCAAACGTAATAAAGACGATATTGCTGGTACCGTTGAGCGTCTTGAGTACGATCCAAACCGTAGTGCACACATTGCACTAATCTGCTATGCAGACGGTGAGCGTCGTTACATCATTGCTCCACGTAACTTAAATGCTGGTGATTCTATCGTTTCTGGTGAGCGCGCTCCGATTCGTGTCGGTAATGCCTTGCCAATGCGTAACATCCCTGTAGGTTCTACAGTTCACAACATCGAATTGAAGCCTGGCAAGGGTGCGCAAATAGCTCGTAGTGCGGGTGCTTATGCTCAGATTGTTGCACGTGAAGGTAACTATGTGACCTTGCGTTTACGTTCAGGCGAAACACGTAAAGTGTTGTCTGAAGGTCGCGCGACTATCGGTCAGGTAGGTAACTCAGAGCACATGCTACGTAGCTTGGGTAAAGCTGGTGCCACTCGCTGGCGCGGTATTCGCCCGACGGTTCGTGGTGTGGCTATGAACCCGGTTGACCACCCACATGGTGGTGGTGAAGGACGTACCTCTGGTGGTCGTCATCCTGTGTCTCCATGGGGTACGCCTACTAAAGGTAAGAAAACTCGTAGCAACAAGCGCACAGACAAATTAATTGTCCGTCGCCGTAATAAACGATAGAGGATAGCACAGTGGCACGTTCGTTAAAGAAAGGCCCATTCATTGACCTTCACTTATTGAAGAAGGTTGAAGAAGCTGCGGCCTCTGGTTCTAAGAAACCAATTAAAACATGGTCTCGTCGCTCAACCGTTTTCCCGGAAATGGTTGGTCTGACGATTGCCGTTCACAATGGTCGTCAACACGTACCAGTCTTCGTTTCTGAAGACATGGTTGGCCACAAGTTAGGTGAGTTTGTATTAACTCGTACCTATCATGGTCACGATGTTGATAAGAAAGCCAAGAAGCGATAAGGCGAGGAGTGGAAGATGGAAGTAGCAGCTAAATTGCGTAACGCCGCCATCTCGGCACAAAAAATGCGTCTTGTTGCCGATCAGATTCGTGGCTTACCAGTAGAAAAAGCGTTGAACACTCTTGAATTCAGCCCAAAGAAAGCGGCTCGTCTAATCAAGAAGGTTCTTGAGTCTGCGATTGCAAATGCTGAGCATAATGAAGGCGCTGATATCGACGAGTTGAAAGTTTCAACTATCTTCGTTGATGAAGCGGCAACAGCTAAGCGTATGCGTCCGCGCGCGAAAGGTCGTGGCGACCGCATTTTAAAGCGTAATAGTCACGTCACCGTTAAAGTATCGGATAACTAGGAGAAGGTAATGGGTCAAAAAGTTCATCCTACCGGTATCCGCTTAGGTATCGTAAAAAAGCATACTGCAACTTGGTATGCTGAGCGCGGCGATTTTGCGGATAACTTGGAAAGTGATATCAACATCCGTAACTGGTTGTTAAAAGAATTGAAGCATGCTTCAGTATCTCGCATCGAGATCGAGCGTCCAGCGAAAGCGATTCGTGTGACTATTCACACTGCGCGTCCTGGTATCGTTATCGGTAAAAAAGGTGAAGATATTGAAAAGTTGCGTGGCAAGATCGCCAAAATGGCGGGAGTTACTGCGCAGGTGTCTGTTGAGCAAGTTCGCAAGCCTGAGCTAGACGCTCAATTGGTTGGTGACAATGTTGCACAACAGCTAGAGCGTCGTGTGATGTTCCGTCGTGCGATGAAGCGTGCCGTTCAAAATGCTATGCGTCTTGGTGCTCAAGGTATCAAGATTGAAGTAAGTGGTCGTTTAGGTGGTGCTGAGATTGCTCGTACTGAATGGTATCGTGAAGGTCGTGTACCTTTGCATACGCTTCGTGCGAACATCGATTACGCAACGTCTGAAGCGAATACTACTTACGGTATCATCGGCATTAAAGTATGGATTTTCAAAGGTGAAGTTCTTCCTGGCCAAGAAATTGAAGAGCCAAAAGAAGAGAAGAAACCTCGCCGTAGAAAACCTGCTCCTAAAGCTAAGAAATAGGGGTAAGTATTATGTTATTGCCAAAAAGAACGAAATATCGTAAGCAGCATAAACTGCGTAACCGTGGCTCTCAAGCTCATAACGTAAGCTTTGGTGAGTTCGGTTTAAAAGCGACGGGTCGCGGTCGTATGACAGCGCGCCAAATTGAGGCAGCTCGTCGTGCAATGACTCGTCACATGAAACGTGCGGGTAAAGTATACATTCGTGTATTCCCTGACAAACCAATCACTAAAAAGCCTTTAGAAGTTCGTATGGGTAAAGGTAAAGGTAGTGTTGAATATTGGGTTGCTCAGGTTCAACCAGGTCGTATGTTATATGAAGTAGAAGGCATCTCTGAAGATTTAGCGCGTGAAGCGTTTGCTTTAGCGGCAGCGAAACTACCTTTCAAAACGACCTTTGTTAAGCGGACGGTGATCTAATGAAAGCGACAGAATTGAAAGATAAGAGCGTTGAAGAGCTCAACGTAACTTTGAACGAGCTTTTGCAAGATCAATTTAAGTTACGTATGGAAAAGGCTACGGGCCAAGTGACAGAAACACACAAGTTGCGTGAAGTTCGTCGTGATATCGCCCGTGTTAAAACCATTATCAACCAAAAGGCAGGTTCATAATGAGCACTGAAACAATTCAACGCACATTACAGGGCAAAGTCGTAAGCGACAAAATGGATAAGTCCATTACTGTTTTGGTTGAGCGTCACGTGAAGCACCCTCTATATGGGAAGTTCATCAAACGTTCAACTAAAATCCACGCTCATGACGAAGCTAACGAGTGCAAATTGGGTGATGTGGTGAGAATTGCTGAGTGTCGTCCTCTATCAAAAACTAAGTCTTTTAAGCTAGTTGAGATAGTCGAGAGCGCTCGCTAATTGAACCATAGCTAGCCCTGATGTGATTAATTTCACTTCGGGGTTAGGATTTTTACTAATTTAATGGTATACTCCTGCGCCTTTTAGCGCGGGATTAAGCGGAGAAAACCATGATCCAGATGCAATCAGTACTAGACGTAGCCGATAATTCAGGTGCGCGTCGTGTAATGTGTATTAAGGTACTGGGTGGTTCGCATCGTCGTTACGCCAATATTGGTGACATCATCAAGGTGAGCGTAAAAGAAGCGATCCCACGCGGTAAGGTAAAAAAAGGTGACGTTCTAAACGCAGTTGTAGTTCGTACCCGTAAAGGTGTACGTCGTCCAGACGGATCTTTGATCAAGTTTGACGGTAACGCAGCTGTAATTCTGAACAGTAACCTACAGCCGATTGGTACTCGTATCTTTGGGCCTGTTACACGTGAATTACGTGGTGACAAGTTCATGAAGATCGTGTCTTTGGCACCAGAAGTACTTTAAGAGAGACGAGAATCATGCAAAAGATTAAAAGCGGCGACGAAGTCATCGTAATCGCGGGCAAAGACAAAGGTAAGCGTGGTAATATCGACCGCGTTCTTGCTGATGGTCGCGTGATTGTGAGTGGCGTAAACATTATTAAGAAGCACACAAAGCCAAGCCAAAATCCTGACGGTTCTATCAATGAAGGTGGAATCATCGAGAAAGAAGCAGCTTTTGACGCTTCAAATATAGCGATTTACAACCCTTCAACGGGTAAAGCTGACCGTGTTGGTTTTAAAGTTGAAGACGGTAAGAAAACGCGCTTCTTCAAGAAAACTGGCGAAGCGATTTAATAGTTAACATTTAGGTAATAAATGATGGCGAAACTGCACAACTTTTACAAAGATACTGTTGTACAGGAGCTTCAAGAGAAGTTTGAGTACAAATCAGTTATGCAAGTCCCACGCATTACCAAGATCACATTGAACATGGGTCTGGGTGAAGCTCTTGCGGACAAGAAGATCCTTGAGCACGCAGTAAGTGATATGACTGCTATCTCAGGCCAAAAGCCTATCATCACGAAAGCACGCAAATCTGTTGCGGGCTTTAAAATTCGTGATGGCTATCCTATTGGCTGTAAAGTGACTCTTCGTGGCGAGCGTATGTGGGAATTCTTAGAAAGATTTATTTCAATCGCGGTGCCACGTATTCGTGACTTCCGTGGTTTGAACCCAAAATCTTTCGACGGCCGTGGTAACTACTCTGTAGGTATCAAAGAGCAAATCATTTTCCCAGAAATTGATTATGACAAGGTCGATAAGGTTCGTGGTATGGATATTACTATCACCACTACGGCAAACAGCAATGAGGAAGGTCGCGCGTTATTGAGTGCGTTCAACTTCCCATTGAAATCATAAGAGGCACGCTATGGCTAAGAAATCTATGATAGAGCGTGAGTTGAAGCGTGCAAAAACTGTTGAAAAGTACGCTGCAAAACGCGCAGAGCTAAAAGCAATCATCAACAACCCAGAGTCTTCTGAAGAAGAAGTTTGGGAAGCTCAGGTGAAACTGCAAAAGCTACCACGTAATGCAAACCCTGTACGCCAACGTAATCGTTGTCGCGTGACTGGTCGTCCACACGGTTACCTTCGTAAATTCGGTATGTGCCGCAATAAATTGCGTGAACATGCGATGAAAGGTGACGTGCCTGGTTTAGTAAAAGCTAGCTGGTAAGCTGTTGGAGAATCACACATGAGTATGCAAGATCCTATAGCAGATATGTTGACTCGTATTCGTAACGGCCAGACTGCTGCGAAGAAAACTGTCGAAATACCTGCTTCAAAAATTAAGAAAGCAATCGCTGAAGTACTAGTTGATGAAGGTTTCATCAATAGCTACAGCGTTGGTGAAGGCGCTATCCCATCAATGACGGTAGAACTTAAGTATTACCAAGGTCGTCCGGTAATTGATGAATTAAAGCGTGTAAGCCGTCCTGGTTTGCGTATCTATAAGAAAGTTGATGAGCTTCCAAAAGTCATCGGCGGTCTAGGTATCGCAGTTGTTTCAACTTCAAAAGGTGTGATGACCGACCGTGCCGCTCGTAAAGCGGGTCATGGTGGCGAGATCATCTGCACTGTATCGTAAGGGAGTATTGAGATGTCACGTGTAGCAAAAGCCACTGTATCTATCCCTTCAGGTGTTGAAGTTAACATCAAAGATGGCGTGATCAGTGTAAAAGGTTCTAAAGGTCAGCTTGAACAAAATATGCATGACGACGTAGAAATTACTGTCGAAGATGGTGCAGTTTCATTTGCTCCTTCTGCTGCAAACTTAAGCTGGGCTATGGCAGGTACTTACCGCGCATTGGTTAATAATATGGTAACTGGTGTTACTGAAGGTTTCGAAAAGAAATTGAAACTTATCGGTGTTGGTTATCGTGCGCAGGTTCAAGGTAAGACTTTGAACTTAACTCTAGGCTTTTCTCACCCAATCGCGTTTGAGATCCCAGAAGGCGTCACTATTGAAGCTCCTTCACAAACGGATCTAATCGTTAAGGGTCCGAGCAAACAAATCGTCGGTCAAGTTGCGGCAAACATCCGTAGCTATCGTCCACCAGAGCCATATAAAGGTAAAGGTGTTCGCTATGTTGACGAATACATTGTTCGTAAAGAAGCCAAGAAGAAATAGTAGGGCAGGGTCATGAAAAAGAAAATTCAACGTTTGCGTCGTGCGACTAAAAGTCGCTCAAAAATGCAGGAACTAGGTGTAACGCGCCTAGTTGTGAATAGAACCCCTCGCCACATTTACGCTCAAGTAATCAGCGGTGAGAACGGTAATATAATCGCAAGTGCTTCGACTGTGGAAAAGGCCGTTCGTGGTGACGTTAAGTACACGGGTAACCTAGATGCTGCTAAGCACGTAGGTACTTTGGTTGCTGAGCGCGCTATCGAGGCGGGAATAAAGCAAGTAGCTTTCGACCGCAGTGGATTCAAATATCATGGTCGCGTGGCAGCATTAGCTGACGCCGCTCGTGAAAAAGGCTTACAGTTCTAAGGTGTGAAGCATGGCAAAAGATATGAATAACCAAGAAGGTTTAGTTGAGAAGTTAGTCAACGTAAACCGCGTTGCTAAAGTAGTTAAAGGTGGTCGTATTTTCGGTTTCACGGCTTTAACTGTTGTAGGCGACGGTAAGGGTAAAGTGGGTTTTGGTCGTGGTAAATCGAAAGAAGTACCAGTAGCGATTCAAAAGGCTATGGAACAAGCTCGTCGTAACATGATTCAAGTTGAGCTTAAAGATGGTCACACTTTACAACATGCATTGAATGCCCGTCATGGCGCATCAAAAGTTTACATGCAGCCAGCATCAGAAGGTACAGGTATTATCGCCGGTGGTGCAATGCGTGCAGTTTTTGAAGTGCTAGGTATCCAAAACGTATTGGCAAAGAGTGTTGGTTCTACAAACCCAATTAACATCGTTCGTGCAACGATTAATGGTTTGACCCAAATGACTTCGCCAGAAGCTATGGCTGCCAAGCGTGGTAAATCAGTAGAAGAGATTTTGGACTAAGACGATGGCAAAGAAAATGATGAAAGTAACGCAGACGCGTTCTAGCATTAGCCGCTTAGAAGCTCACAAAGCTTGTTTGCGCGGTCTAGGTTTGCGTCGCATTGGTCATACTGTTGAAGTTGAAGATACAGCATCAACTCGCGGTATGGTAAACAAAGTTTACTACATGGTTAGTGTTGAGGAGTAAATCATGCGTTTAAATACATTGATGCCAGCTCCTGGTAGTAAAAAGGATCGCAAACGTGTAGGCCGTGGTATCGGTTCAACTGACGGTAAGACTGCTGGTCGCGGTCATAAAGGTCAGAAATCACGTTCTGGTGGTTTTAACAAGATTGGTTTTGAAGGTGGTCAGATGCCTTTGAAACAGCGTTTACCTAAGTTTGGTTTTAACTCGCGTAAAGCCTTGGTAACTGCTGAAGTTCGTTTAAATGAACTTTCAAAAGTAGACGGTGAAGTTGTTGATTTACTGACTTTGAAAAAAGCAGGTATCATCGGTGACAGCATCGAAAACGCTAAAATTATCTTGTCAGGCGAAATCGATCGTGCAGTAACCGTTTCTGGTGGCGTTCGCGTCACGAAAGGTGCACAGAAAGCTATCGAAGCAGCTGGCGGTAAGGTTGAAGCATAATGGCATTATCACCACAGCAATTAGCTAAAAGCGGTGGTTTAGGTGAGCTCAAACAACGTTTGTTGTTTGTGCTCATTGCTATTGTGGTCTTCCGTCTTGGTTCTTTTATTCCAGTTCCTGGGGTTGATCCTAAAGCGCTAGCAGACTTTTTAAGTCAGGATACAATATTTTCATTATTTAATGTATTCTCTGGCGGTGCGATGGAGCGTGCTTCAGTTCTTGCATTAGGTATCATGCCGTACATCTCGGCATCGATTATCATGCAGATCTTAAGTTATGTTGATCCTCGATTAAAAGAGATCAAGAAAGAAGGCGAGAGTGGTCGCCGCAAAATCAATCAGTACACCCGTTACTTAACAGTTGCTCTAGCGACTGTTCAAGCATTTGGTATGGCTACACAGTTACCAAGCATGATTCCGGGACTGGTTGAGAATCCTAACTTTTCGTTCTATTTTGTCGCTATCGCTACATTGGTAACAGGTACAATGTTCCTAATGTGGTTAGGTGAACAGATTACGGAACGAGGTATCGGTAACGGTATCTCAATTATTATCTTGGTGGGTATCGTTGCAGGTTTCCCACAGGCGATTAAGCAAGTATTCTCACAAGCTTATGATGGCCAGCGTGACGTACTAGGTATCCTAGTATTCGCGGTGTTTGCATTAGCAGTGATTTACTTCATTGTTTGGTTTGAAACGGCTCAGCGTCGTATCACTATCAATTATGCGAAACGTCAACAAGGTAATAAAGTTTTTGCAGCTCAAAGTAGCTTCTTACCAATGAAGCTGAACATGGCGGGTGTTATCCCAGCTATTTTCGCATCGAGTATTGTTCTATTCCCAGGCACCTTGTTGTCTTGGTTTGGCAATGCTGGAGAAGTCAGTTGGTTAAGCACTCTAGCTCAGAATTTACAACCTGGTAACCCTGTATATATGTTGCTATATGCGGCGGGTATTATCTTCTTCGCTTTCTTCTATACAGCGTTGACCCAGAATCCTCGTGATACTGCGGACAACCTGAAGAAATCAGGAGCATTTATTCCAGGTATTCGTCCTGGCCAACAAACGGCTAGCTACCTTGATAAAGTAACCACAAGACTTACGTTCTGGGGCGCGCTTTACATGACGGCTGTATGTTTGTTACCAGAGTTCTTGATTTTGCTATTTGAATATCCGTTCTACTTCGGTGGTACGTCACTATTGATTATTGTAGTTGTTGCTATGGACTTTATGGCTCAAGTACAAGCGCACTTAATGTCGCAGCAATATGACTCGGTATTGAAAAAGGCAAATCTTAAAAAGCATGGCCCATCCGGTCGTGTTCGTCGCTAAGCATGTTGGAGTAACAAATGAAAGTTCGTGCTTCTGTTAAGAAAATGTGCCGTAACTGCAAAGTGATTCGTCGTCACGGCAGTGTTCGCGTTATCTGTGTTGACCCGCGCCATAAACAGCGCCAAGGTTAATTCGATAATTGTTTGATTTTTAGGCGTGATGTGGCTAAAATAGCCGCCCTTTCACGCCTGCTTATTTAATTTAGGAGATATTGTTAAATGGCTCGTATAGCTGGTATTAACATTCCGGTACATAAGCATGCTGATGTCGCACTGACCGCTATCTATGGTATCGGTCGTCCTCGTGCACAGATTATCTGTGCTGATGCAGGGGTTGAACCTACTGCAAAGATCAAAGATTTGAACGAAGACCAAATTGAGAATCTACGAAACGAGGTGAGCAAGTTTACCGTTGAAGGTGATTTGCGTCGCGAAATCAACATGAATATTAAACGTTTGATGGACTTGGGTTGTTTCCGAGGTATTCGTCATCGTCGTAACCTACCATTGCGTGGTCAACGTACGAAGACAAATGCTCGAACCCGTAAAGGTCCTCGCAAACCGATTAAGAAATAGTTTGGTGGAACATAATGGCTAAAACACCTCGTACTAGTAGTAAGAAAAAAGTTAAAAAGACCGTAGTTGATGGTATGGCGCATATCCATGCGTCGTTTAACAACACCATCATTACGATCACAGACCGTCAAGGTAATGCTCTTGCATGGGCAACATCTGGTGGTTCTGGCTTCCGTGGTTCACGTAAGTCTACTCCTTTCGCTGCACAGGTAGCTGCTGATCGCGCTGCTCAGGTAGTAAAAGAGATGGGCATGAAGAATGTTGAAGTTTTCGTTAAGGGTCCTGGACCAGGTCGTGAATCAGCGGTTCGCGCACTTAACGCAGCTGGCTTTAAAGTCACCAACATTACTGACGTGACACCGATTCCACACAATGGTTGTCGCCCGCCTAAAAAGCGTCGTGTGTAACAATAACGGGAGTTTAAAATGGCTAGATATCTAGGTCCTAAACTTAAATTGTCGCGTCGTGAAGGTGTTGATCTTGGACACAAATCAGGCGTTCGTGCAATTGAGACCAAATGTAAAATTGAAGTTGTACCAGGACAGCATGGCGCGCGTCGTAGCCGTCTTTCTGACTATGGTTTACAGCTTCGTGAAAAGCAAAAAGTTCGTCGTATCTATGGTGTTCTTGAGCGTCAATTCCGTAATTACTACAAAGAAGCTGACCGTCTTAAAGGCGCGACAGGTTCTAACTTGTTGCAATTATTAGAGTCGCGCTTAGACAACGTAGTTTATCGTATGGGTTACGCTTCTACTCGTGGCGAAGCTCGTCAACTTGTTAGCCATAAAGCAATCATGGTTAACGGTGAGTCGGTAAATATTCCTTCTTACTCAGTTAAAGCTGAAGACGTGATCTCTGTTCGTGAGAAATCACAGAAGCAAGCTCGTATCGTTGCAGCTCTAGAGCTAGCAGCACAACGCGATAAGCCTGAGTGGATTGAAGTCGATGCTACAAAAATGGAAGGTCAGTTCAAACGTCTTCCTGAGCGTACTGAATTGGACGCAAGCATCAACGAAAACCTAATTGTAGAGCTTTACTCTAAGTAATTTTTAATCCTTGAGAGGGATAGTATGTCAGCAACTGAATTTCTGACTCCGCGTCAAATTAAGGTCGAATCAGACGAGGGCACTAAAGCTCGCGTTATCTTGGAACCTTTTGAGCGTGGATTTGGACACACTTTGGGTAACTCATTGCGTCGCATCTTATTGTCTTCAATGCCGGGTGCCGCAGTGACAGAAGTAGAAATCGACGGCGTACTTCACGAATACTCAGCTATTGAGGGTGTTCAAGAAGACGTAATCGATATCCTTTTGAACTTAAAAGGGTTGGCAGTTCGCCTGGAAGATAAAGAAGAGGTGACTCTTACTTTACAAAAGAAAGGCGAAGGCGTCGTGACTGCTGCTGACATTGAAGAAGTGAATGGTGCTGAAGTAGTGAACAAAGATCACTACATCGCTACTTTGAATAAAGGTGGCGCTTTAACAATGCGTATCAAGGTTGTTCTTGGTCGCGGTTATGAAGCATCAAATACGCGTAAACTACCTGAAGGCGAAGATAAGCCAATTGGTGTTTTACAAGTAGACTCTTCTTTCAGCCCAATGAAGAAAGTATCTTACACCGTAGAATCTGCGCGTGTAGAGCAGCGTACTAACTTAGACAAGCTAGTTCTTGATCTTGAAACAAACGGTACTATTGACCCTGAAGAAGCGATTCGCCGCAGCGCGACAATTCTTCAGCAGCAATTAGCAGCGTTCGTAGACTTGAAAGATGAAAAGCAAGCTGAGCCTGAGAAAGAAGAGCCAGAAATTGACCCGATTTTATTACGTCCGGTTGATGATCTGGAGCTAACAGTACGTTCTGCTAACTGTTTGAAAACTGAGAATATCCATTATATTGGTGACTTGGTTCAGCGTACCGAAGTTGAGTTGCTTAAAACTCCAAACCTTGGTAAGAAGTCATTGACTGAAATCAAAGACGTTCTTGCTTCACGTGGTTTGTCGCTAGGTATGCGTTTAGAAAACTGGCCTCCATCAAGCATCCTTGGCGAGTAATCGTTCAGTAAGCTTTAACAGCTAAGTTTTCGTTAGAAAATTAAGCGCAAGGTTCTCCTTGCGCTTTTTTACTAAGTTAGTCATTGTTGAAAGTTTTGACTTAAACCAAAATTTTGAATAAGAAGCTGATTTAAATTTATCGTTTTTCCAGTACTACAGTAGGCTGGAATTAAATAGAGTGAGGAACTCAATATGCGTCATCAAAAATCAGGTCGTAAATTAAACCGCAATAGCTCACACCGTAAGGCAATGTTCCGTAACATGACTGCGTCATTAATCGAGCATGAACTTATCCGTACTACTTTGCCAAAAGCAAAAGAACTACGTCGTGTGGCTGAGCCTTTAATCACTTTAGCGAAAAATGACACTGTAGCAAACCGTCGTTTAGCCTTTGCACGTATTCGTAACAACGAAGCAGTAGCAAAATTATTCAGCGAGTTAGGTGTTCGTTATCAAGAGCGTCCAGGTGGTTACCTGCGCATCTTGAAGTGTGGCAACCGTCCAGGCGACAATGCTCCTATGGCATACGTTGAATTGGTTGACCGCCCAATCGTTGAAGATGAAGACGATTTGGATATCGAAGAAACGGAAGAATAGTTTCTAGATAGCGATAATTAAAAAGCCAGCGTCAAGCTGGCTTTTTTTATACGGCTGAGTTCACAAAATATAAAAAACAAACAAGAATAACTTGAGATATATCGGGGATCGATGGTATGAATAGGTTTCATTTATTGAAGGAGAAAAAAATGAAGGTTATATTACCCACCATTGCGGTTGGATTAGCTGTCCAGTTTTTAGCATTCGCCGCCGAAGCAAAGTCAGAAAATACTGATATGCACACCGCGAGTTGTAAATCCTCGGTTGAGCTGGCTCAACCTAAATATGAAGGGTTCGCGACTTGTACGGTTGAGAAGACTGATGGAAAAACAAAAGAATTGCTGAAGGAGTTCGTTCCTATAACAGGTAAGTCCCAGGTCGAGTTAAAATCATCGTCTACAGGAAACTCTTGTACTGCGAACGTACCTTACTCATACAGTGAGTTGAAGTCTGGCTCAAGTTGTAAAATGGGCACTCAAAGTGTAACGGATATTGATTATTTTCATTATGAATATGGAGCCTGCAATTACTATACACGAGAAGGTAGTATTTGGTGGGAGCATATTTCGGGCGCAAGCTATTTATTGCAAGAAAAAAATGGCACGTCTTGGTATACCGTTTACTCTGGTTCTAGTCCCGCAGCAATGTACCCTAAGTCTCCAGGACCTAACGGAAAAAGTTATCAGCTAAGACTGAGAGCAACAGTTAATGGCCAAACTGGAAGCTGGCATAATTATAGTGTTTATGTGCCTGGCTGCTGGAATGGAGGCGGTCCAGAACCTAAATAGTTAGTTATAAAAAGCCAGCGTTATGCTGGCTTTTTTGTGTTTGTGATATGAAGAATATCAGCTTCGAAATGTTCAGGCTCGGTGCTGTACCAATCTATAAGCTCGCATTCCTCAAAGAAATCTAGACATTTTTCAGCGAGTTCATAGAATGGTGCCCGCCCTGGATCGGCTATGACAACTTCTTTCACTCCAGCCTGAAAAGCCCTTTTGATAAGATTAAAGTGAATGGCTGTTAACTTATCCCAAAAGCAAATATCCGCACCAATTAAAATGTCATAGTTTGATAACTCTTTCTTAGTCAGCTTTTCAAAGCTAGCTTGTTTGGTGGTAACGTCGACTTCATTTAACGCTGCTTGAACTTCTAAAAATGGAAAGACTTCATCGTCACGATCAACACCAGTTACCTTAGCTGAGGCATGTTGCGCGCAGAAAATACTAGCAGGCCCCCAACCGCAACCCAATTCCATGATGCTTTGTTCATACTCAAGGGTTTCATTGTGTAAGAAGTAGTCCATTAGTACGAAGCTACTGTTCCATGTTTTGTGTCCATGTATGCTTGGGGTGTAATGCTTCTTAAGCTTGCGAACAAATCGGTGATTATTTTGAAGTAGTAGTATCCCGTATGCTTGAAAAATATTTTTTTCGGGCAACTCTTGTAATAGTGGCATCTGATTGTGCTGTTGACTGTTTTCTACAGTTTAGGCTTTGTCAGTCAGTTTGTTAAGTTTGTCACGAGCTTTTTCTATATGTTTATCATTGATAGCACGGGTTACTTTCGCAATTGCTAAGGCCAACACACTTAAATCGTCCGTCCAACCACCGGGTAGTAAATCAGGTATCAAATCAAAAGGCATTATAAAGTAACCGAGCGCCCCTAGAATGATTGCTTTCTCTCTGCTCGGTGTATTCTCGTCTTGGAAGCAATAATAAAGAATTAATAATTTTTCTAGCGCTTCTTTACCAATAGCCTGGGTGGCTTTCTTGAGTTTTGACCAGAAGTTTTGTTCGGAATAATATTTCTTTGCTTTTGACAGCTCTTCTTCACTATTGGGCGATGGCCGTGACATATTGAATACCTACTTAACGTTAAGTGCTGTTTTTACAAAACAAGTAATTGGCTGATATAGTTAAGACATAAAGTTTACTCAGGAGTTCTATGCATCACCACGGTCACTCTCATGCTAATGATGATGAAAGCCATGAGCACCCAATAGCCAGTCGCAAGCAAATGTTATGGGCCGTTATTCTAACTGGCTCTTTTATGCTAGTTGAGGTCGTTGGCGGTATTATATCGGGCTCATTAGCGTTATTAGCGGATGCTGGTCACATGCTAACGGACTCTGCCGCGTTGCTGTTAGCTTTTTACGCCATGACGTTAAGTGCTAAGCCCGCAGATAGTCAGAAAACGTTTGGTTACGGTCGATTACAGGTGTTGGCGGCGTACACAAATGGCATTTTCTTAATTGGGCTCACCGCATGGATTGTCTGGGAAAGCATTCAGCGCTTTTATGAGCCAAATCCGATTCAGAGCATGACTATGCTGATAGTTGCGGTATTGGGGTTAGTCGTCAATATCGTGGTATTTAAGGTCTTACACAGCGCCAGTGGTTCTAATATCAATGTACGGAGTGCCATGTTGCATGTGTTAGGCGATCTGCTCGGCTCGGTTGGCGCTATTGCGGCAGCTCTGATCATTTGGCAATGGGGATTATTGTGGGTTGACCCACTGTTATCAATCTTTGTTTCAATCTTGATACTCCGTAGTGCTTACTATGTTATTAAAGATTCCTCCCACATCTTGCTAGAGGGTAAACCGCAGGAACTAGATACGCAGAAAATTAGAAAGGACTTGATGGCACTAGAAGGAGTGATTGATATTCACCATATGCACTTGTGGAGTATTAGTGAGCAAGAGCCCTTGATGACTTTCCACGCTTTGATTAAGGATGGCTACGAAGGCGATAGCATGATTGACATGATGCTGGAGCAACTCCGAGTCAAGTATGGGCTTGTGCATGCCACCATTCAAATTGAGCGTTCAAGTTGCTTAGAAAATTCCGATGCCGTGATCTGTGTCGACACAGCTACAAAGTAGGGCCTTTATTTTTGAACGTCAGCTAGAAAGCGGCGTTGATTTTCAATGCCGTCTAATTTTCGGGCTAGCTTGTGTTGCAGTTCTTGTAAGCTCTTTGAATGAGGCGCAGTCGACTTAACTAAGCTTTCAGCTTGGTTGGTGTACTTTGACAGTATTTTAGTCAGCTTGGTCAGCTGCTGATGGGTAAAAAATTGCCCTTTACTGAACAAGGTGCGCTTGATGCGGTTAAAAAGCTGTAACTCTTCTGTGTCATGCTTAAAGAAATAAGGGATATTGTGCTTTTTTACCCACGTGGAAATAGAGCCATCACTGTCTTGTGAGTAGACGATGATCGTGGCGCGATCTGACATTAGCGCTTGCAGTTTGCGCATTACTGGGTAGCCTAGAGAATTGTTTAAGGTTATAACAACAATCTGAATGGATGGTCGTGATAATCTAAGGAAGTTAAGCGCCGTTTTATAGTCGTCTACGTAATCATATTTATAGCCGGACTGCTCAAGGTGCTTGGCAGTGTTTGCTAATATGTTGCTATTGTCATCGACTAATAAAATTGTGCTCATACGTCAGCTGCTTAATATTGTGTTCCAGTGGTTGAATATCCCTCGCTAGTCGTGGAGACTAACCATAACTCATGACATTTGCCGGTGAAGCGTTATTTTCGCGGGCATTTTAGCATTGTTCGAGACATGATAAATTCATTTCTCGTAAAAACTTGTTATAAATTGTGAAAGGATACGTTTTTGATTAAAAAAGTGTTAATAATACTGACAATAGTCGGGCTGTTAAGTTCGTGTGCGACTTATAAGCCGAGCAATGTCAATGACTTGTGCAGTATCTTATCGGAAGAGGATTGGTACGAATCTGCTTTAGATTCGCAGGAAGAGTGGGGCACACCGCTTCATGTTCAGCTTGCAATCATGCATCAAGAGTCGAAGTTTAATCGTACTATTCGCCCAGATATGGAATGGTTCCTTGGGTTTATTCCAGTAGGACGTCCATCAGACGCTTATGGGTATGCTCAAGCGCTAGAAAGCACCTGGGAAACCTACATTCGATCGACTGGAAATTGGAATGCAAAGCGCGATGAGTTCGATGATGCGATTCACTTTATAGGCTGGTACACCTTCCAGTCTCATAAAAAACTGGGGATTTCTAAGTGGGATGCTAAAGCTCAGTATCTAGCTTATCATGACGGATGGGGTGGTTATAAACGCGGTACTTACCGCAATAAATCATGGTTGCTGCGTGTGTCAGAGAAGGTTAAGAAGCGCTCACTGGAGTATGCTCGACAGTATAAACGCTGCCGCCCTCAGCTTGATGATAATATCCGAGGTTGGTTCTAAGCTCAGCCTTGAGTTGAGGATATAGTGTTAGGTTATATAACGAACTATAAGTGGTAAGATATGCGGCCTATTTATGGCGCATTTCACCATGGAATCAGTTAGAATAAGCCCAATTTTTGAAACTAACACCAGAGGAATTTAGGTATGTTGGGTAATACTACTTCTCTAAGAGATTTTGACCCAGAATTGGTCGCTTCAATTGATGCTGAAGAAAAGCGTCAAGAAGAGCATATTGAGTTGATCGCATCTGAAAATTACACCAGTAAACGTGTCATGGAAGCGCAAGGTTCTGTATTAACGAACAAGTATGCTGAAGGCTACCCAGACAAGCGCTATTACGGCGGCTGCGAGTACGTTGACGTTGCGGAAAAATTAGCTATTGAGCGAGTCAAAGAGCTGTTCGGCGCGGACTATGCCAACGTTCAACCGCATTCAGGTTCTCAAGCTAACGCTGCAGTATATATGGCGCTAATTAAGCCAGGCGATACAATCCTTGGCATGAGCCTTTCTGATGGCGGCCACCTTACTCACGGTTCGAAAGTGAGTTTCTCGGGTAAAATTTATAACTCGGTTGAATATGGCGTTGATGAAAACGGTTATATCGACTATGACGAAGTTGAGCGTTTAGCCGTTGAGCACAAACCGAAAATGTTGGTTGCTGGTTTCTCGGCATATTCTCGTACAGTGGACTGGTCAAAGTTTCGTGAGATTGCAGACAAAGTAGACGCTTACTTATTTGTTGATATGGCGCACGTTGCTGGATTAATCGCTGCGGGCGAATACCCTAACCCAGTGCCTCATGCACATGTGGTTACATCAACGACTCACAAGACATTAGCCGGCCCTCGTGGTGGTGTGATTTTAGCTCAGTCTAACCCTGAATTAGAGAAGAAGCTTAACTCTGCGGTATTCCCTGGCGGACAGGGTGGCCCATTGATGCACGTGATCGCAGCAAAAGCTGTCGCGTTCAAAGAAGCACTAAGTGATGAATTTAAAGCATCACAAAAGCAAGTTAAAGCTAACGCACAAGCAATGACAAAAGTCTTTGTTGAGCGAGGCGTTGATATCGTTTCTGGCGGTACGGAAAACCATTTGTTCTTAGTCGACTTAATCAGCAAAGATATTACTGGTAAAGACGCGGAAGCTGCATTAGGCAAAGCGAATATTACGGTCAACAAGAACACGGTACCTAACGAACCTCGTTCGCCATTTGTCACCAGTGGTCTACGTTTAGGAACGCCAGCGGTAACGACTCGAGGCTTTAAAGAAGCAGAAGTCACAGAGCTTGCAGGATGGATTTGTGATATTCTTGACGACATTAATAACGAACAGGTTATTAGCGACGTTAAAGCTAAAGTGATTGAGTTAACTAAGCGGTTCCCTGTTTACAAATAATTGATTAGGAAGGATTAGCGGCTATGTATTGCCCTTTTTGTGCTCATACGGATACTAAAGTGATTGACTCACGTTTAGTGGCTGATGGAAGTCAAGTTAGACGCCGTCGTGAATGTTTGTCTTGCGGTGAACGTTATACGACCTTTGAGAGTGCAGAGTTGGTTATGCCAAAAATCATCAAGTCGGACGGCACGCGAGAGCCGTTCGATGAACTGAAAATGCGAACGGGGCTAGCGAAAGCTGTAGAAAAACGTCCCGTTAGCGTTGAAGATTTAGAAGCCGCTATCAACAAAATTCTTTCTAACCTTCGAGCACTGGGTGAGCGTGAAGTATCGGCTAGTGTTGTGGGTGAAGAAATCATGAAGGCATTACGCGCACTAGACGATGTCGCTTATGTGCGTTTTGCTTCAGTATATCGCCGCTTTCAGGATGTCCAGGCGTTCCGTGAGGAAATTGATAAGTTACAGAGCGATAAATAGTCTGCTCGGAATTTATGAGTTTTAATTCAAACGATGCGCGCTTTATGGCGCGAGCCATTCAATTAGCTCGAAAGGGCTGGTTTACCACACGCTCGAATCCTCGAGTCGGTTGCGTATTAGTCAAAACAATCAATAATCAAAGTCAAATTATCGGCGAGGGCTGGCATCAAAAACCTAGTTTAGCTCACGCAGAAGTAAACGCTATCAAGGCTGCTCAAGCGAATGGCCACGATACTAGCGGCGCTACCGCTTACGTGACTTTAGAGCCTTGCTCACACGTTGGTAAAACACCTCCATGTGCTCAGGGGCTGATCGACGCTGGGGTGGTAAAGGTTGTTTGTGCCATGACTGACCCAAACCCACAGGTATCAGGGCGTGGTTTCGACCGGTTGCGAGAGGCAGGTATCTCTGTTGAAAGTGGCTTAATGGAGCAAGAAGCTATCGTTTTAAACGCAGGCTTTATTAAGCGCATGACGCTAGGGCTACCAAGGGTCACAGCCAAAACGGCGATAAGCTTGGATGGACGGACCGCGATGGCCAGTGGCGAAAGCCAGTGGATTACAGGCTCAGAAGCTCGGGCAGAAGTACAGCGTTTACGAGCGCAAAGTGGTGCAGTCATTACAGGCTCGGGAACTGTGGTATTTGATGATCCTTCGATGAATGTCCGAGATGAAGCTATTATTCCTGCTCCTTATTTTGAGCAACCGATTCGCGTGGTGATTGATTCCAAGCACCAAGTAAGCCCAAACGCCAAGATTTTTAAAGGCCAGGGTTCGTGCTGGTTAGTCTCTGGAGCTGTGCGAGACGATGCTGCGTTCAGTCAAAATGTTACGCTACAAACAATAGAAGCCAGCGATTCTGGTTATGTTAATCTTGAAAGCGTCTTACGAAAACTGGCAGAAGACGGAGTTAATGACGTTTTGGTTGAGGCTGGCGGTGAGCTTTTAGGAGCTTTCTTAGAAAAAGGGTTGGTTGACGAGTTGCAGGTTTTTATGGCTCCCAAATTACTGGGCAACGCTGCCAAGGCCATGGCCAACTTACCGTTTAATAGCATGAGCCAAGCGATTCATTTAGAACTTAGGGATGTACGACAAATCGGAAAGGACTTAAAACTAACTTACAACCGAGTGGACTAGACTGTGTTTACTGGAATTATTGAAGCGACTGGTTTTATCGAGTCGATTGAAGCAAAGGGCGGCGATGCTCGTTATGTATTTAATACCGGCAAATTGGCGCTTGGTGACGTGGCGCTGGGCGATAGTATTGCCTGTAACGGCGTTTGTTTGACGGTCATTGAGCTACTACCTCATGGGTTTGCGGCTGATGTTTCGGTTGAAACGATTGACGTCACCTGCATGAAAAACTACCAAGCAAAGTACCCTGTTAATTTTGAGAAGGCGATGTTACCGACGACTCGCTTTGGTGGTCATATGGTCAGCGGTCATGTTGATGCCATTGGTGAAGTAGTCTCGATTGAGGAAGCGGCGCGTTCTATCCAGTATAAGATTAGGGCTCCGAAAGAAGTTCTTAAGTATATCGCCATAAAAGGCTCAATTACGGTTGACGGCACCAGTTTAACGGTGAATGACCTTGAAAAAGACCAGTTTAGCCTTAATTTAGTACCTCATACATTACAGGAAACTATCGCCGATAGTTATCAAGTAGGGACGCAGGTAAATTTAGAGATCGATCTTATCGCGCGCTACCTTGAGCGCTTAATGAATGCAGATAAAGCCGAGTAGGCCAACGTTATGAAGCTAAACAGTATTGAAGAAATCATCGAAGATATCCGTCAGGGCAAAATGGTCATTTTGATGGACGATGAAGACCGTGAAAATGAAGGCGATTTGATCATGGCAGCAAGCCAAGTTCGCCCTGAAGATATTAACTTTATGGCGCGCTATGGCCGTGGCCTGATTTGCTTGCCGATGACGCGTGAGCGCTGTGAGCAAATCAACTTGCCACTGATGTCCGCTAGTAATGGTGCGAAATTCAGTACCAACTTCACCGTGTCGATCGAGGCCGCAACAGGCGTAACCACGGGTATTTCAGCTGCTGATCGAGCCAGAACGGTGCAAGCTGCTGTGGCTCCAAACGCTCAGCCTGAAGATATTGTACAGCCAGGCCACATTTTCCCGATTATGGCGCAGGAAGGTGGTGTGTTAAATCGTGCAGGTCATACTGAAGCGAGCTGTGACTTGGCGCGCTTGGCTGGTTTTGATCCTGCAGCGGTGATTGTCGAGATTTTAAATGAAGACGGCACTATGGCACGTCGCCCTGATTTAGAAGTGTTCGCCCAAGAGCACGGTTTAAAGATGGGGACTATTGCCGACTTAATTGAATATCGCACTGAAAAAGAACAGACGGTTGAAAAAATCAGCGAGTGTCACTGGCCAACAGAACATGGTGATTTTAGGCTTCATACGTTTAAAGACACCATCGATGAGCAGATACACTTTGCTTTAGTCAAGGGTAACCCTACCAACGATAAATCGACGTTAGTGCGTGTTCACTTAACCGATAGCCTTTCTGATTTGTTAGAGTCTCAGCGAGGCAAGAGCAAAAGCTGGACGGTTAGCGATTCGATTGAAAAGATTTCGGAAGAGGGCGAAGGCGTTCTGGTTCTTATTGCAAAGAAAGAGTCGAGCGATGAACTTTTGGATCGTGTTCGACAGTTTGAGCGTGAAGATCATGGCGAGACACTGACTCAAGAACAGCAGCGTAAGAAGAAGCGCACGGTCGGTATTGGCTCTCAGATCTTAGTCAATTTAGGCGTAAGAAAAATGCGCTTATTGAGCTCAGGAACCCAGTATACCGCTCTTGGTGGCTACGGCTTAGAGATTGTCGAGCACATCACGCCACAAAAATAGGCTGAAAAATAGCTCGAATCATTAGTGATTATGCCACGGTTATAATACAATACGCGCTTATAACCGTGGTCAAGTCTTCTTTGACCACACATCAGAACATACCTACGTTAAGAGCCTAATGTCACATGAGCGACTTTAAATTAGACTTTTCCAAGACACAGTATCAGGGTGGTAAAATTGCCATCGTTCACGCCCGTTTCAACCAGCCTATCATCGATATGATGATTGATGGTGTTGAACAAAAGTTTGCAGAGCTTGATGTGCCTGCGGATAAAGTGTCGCGCTTTGATGTTGCCGGAGCTTATGAGTTACCGTATGCGACACAACAAGTAGCTCTAAGCGGTGATTATGACGCAGTGATTGCTATCGGCGTGGTAATTCGTGGTGACACACCACACTTTGACTATGTGTGCGCGGAATCAAGCCGTGGCTTGATGGACGTTTCGATAAAGCATAACTTGCCTGTTATATTTGGCATTTTAACGGTTAATACTGATGAACAGGCTGAAGAGCGAGCTAACCCGAAAAAGATGAATAAGGGTGGTGAAGCTGCAGCGACCGCAATAGAGATGATTAATTTAACCCGCAAACTAGGTTAAGCCTAAGCTAACTGAGAGTAAGAGCGTTTATTATGGAACAAAATTTTAAACCAGCAGCACGCCGTAAAGCACGAGAATATGCGATGCAGGCTATTTATCAGTGGCAAATGACGGGCAATGCTTTGAATGAAATCGAAGCACAATATCTTGCAACCATGAATAGCAAGAAAGTGGATATTGTTTATTTCCAGGAATTGTTTAATGGTGTTTTAACCAGTTTGCACGATATAGATGAGGTGGTTGCGCCAGCTATCGATCGTGAAATGGAAGGCATTGATCCAGTCGAGCGTGCAATTATTCGTTTGTCTGCGTTTGAACTTAGAAACCGTATCGATATCCCGCGTCGTGTAGTGATTAACGAAGGGATTGAGCTCGCAAAAACCTTTGGTGCCACTGACGGCCACAAGTTTATTAATGGCGTGCTCGATAAAATCAGTAAAGCACTGCGCCCCCACGAATAATCATCCCCTAGTAATATTATGGCTGAGTTTGATCTGATTGAACGTTACTTTAACTTTCATTACGATTTCAGCTCCGACTTGGCCAAAACATCTTCCAAGAACTCGAATAAGCCGCAGGTCGTAAAAGGTATTGGCGACGACTGCGCCATTTTTGAAATTCCTGAAAAGCACCAGCTAGTCACCTCAACAGATACTTTGGTTGATGGTGTCCATTTCTTTTCTGACTTACAACCTGACTTGATTGCCCATAAAGCCCTCGCTGCTAACGTCAGTGATTTAGCAGCCATGGGTGCTAAACCCTTAGCCTTTACCTTATCCATCAGCTTGCCAGATGTGAGCGAAGATTGGTTAAAGGGTTTTAGTGAAGGATTAAAGCGCGCAAGTGAACTATTTAAAGTACCGCTAGTGGGCGGTGATACCACACAAGGCCCGTTGAATATCAATATTACGGCTTATGGCTCGGTCAAGAAAGGGCGCTTACTACTGCGCGACAAAGCGCAAATCAATGATGATATTTGGGTCACAGGCTTTTTAGGCGAAGCCGCGGCGGCGCTTGACTTGGAAGATAAGGCGCTGGAAAGCAAAGCCTTATCTGGTCAGAAAAAGCTTACTGACGCCGAACAAGCTTTGTGGAACGCTTTGACGCAACCTATACCTCCTTTAACGTTTGCGGGTAAGCTCACCAAGCTATCGAGCTGTGGCTTAGACATTTCAGATGGTTTGATGGCGGATCTTGGGCATATACTTAAGAAAAGCGAATGTGGCGCTACCGTTATGGTGGAATCCCTGCCAGTTTCTGATGCCCTAGTAGAAGTGGTTGGCATGGAGCAAGCGCAACAGTTTGCGCTGAATGGTGGTGATGATTACCAGCTGTGTTTTACAACATCGAGCAAGCATCGAAACAAGGTGCTTAATCTGGCTGAAAAGCATGGTGTAAACGTCAGCCGTGTGGGCAGCATCCAGCCAGAAGACGTCAGTATTCAGTTGCATGGCAAACCCTTTACAAGTAACCGAGCCAGCTGGCAGCACTTTTATAAAGACTAACCGCAAAGGATCAAACAAGCATAATGACAGTCCCTTTAGCCGACAAAAAACTGATCAGTCGTATGGTATTCACCAACCCGCTGCATTTTTTATCCTTTGGCTTCGGCTCAGGGCTGATGCCCAAAGCCCCCGGAACTTGGGGCACCGTTATCGCCATTCCAATTTGGTATGGTTTATCTTTCTTAAACTTACCTTACTACTTAGTCGCGACACTAGTACTATCGATTATCGGCATCGGGCTGTGCCACTACACCGCAAAAAAACTTGGTGTCCACGACCACCCCGGAATCGTCTGGGATGAAATTTGTGGTTACCTGATTACCATGATCTCCATCCCTGCCACTTGGCAATGGGCGCTCGCCGGCTTTATCCTCTTCCGCTTCTTCGACATCCTAAAACCATGGCCGATTAAATGGCTCGATAAAAAGGTTCATGGTGGCTTTGGGATAATGGTGGATGATTTATTAGCGGGTGTGTTTGCTTTGGGGATTTTGCACTTAGTACTTATCATCGTTAATTAACAGCGCCGTTCTGCGTAACCGTTTAGTATTCAACATGAGTTAATTCCTTTTCCGAGGAGGTTTTTTATGCTCATGAGCACAAGAATATTGATAGAGCAATGTTCAGAAATTAGGCTATGTTTCAATTTGATAAATACGTCAGGTTATAAATTAAGATAAGATGTATTAGGAGGCACTTAAAAGTCAATCCTAGCTGAAAGAGCTGAAGTATAGAAGCTCTCATGGCCTGAGGTGCTATTGACAGTTAAGTTGAATTAACGGCTGGTAGGGTTTGCACTTTTTGGGGTTTTTGATATTTTAAGCTATTGGCCGACAAATAAGTTCGTATAAAAAGGATGTCAGAGGCCAAAGAGAGGTGTTGAACAAATAGTGTTGCGTCGGAAATAGTTAACGTGATGTTATTGATTTTCAGCATTTACAATAATCATATATTAAATTGGTCATTAGGAAATACGTTATGTATCGCTATGGAATTCTACTGCTCATATTCTCCGTAAGTGTATTTGGTGCTGAGTCAACGAACGATATCATTAATAAGATTAAAGAGTTAGAGAGTGATAAGGACCCAAAGTGTTACGCGACAGCCTCTAGACTGGAAGACTTTATCTTTGGTACTCCATTGTCTTCTAGGGCTCGGTTCGTAAAAAACGTCAAACAAAAAGAGTTTGCCACCTCAATATGGAAGGCCGCTTCAGAGTTAGCTCAAGCCGAAGAACGAGGAGCTGTTAACGCCTCTGATGTCAAAAAAACGATTGAGGAGCAGATAAATACTAAGAAGAATGCCAGGGGACATTGGGACGTATCGATAAAAGGTATTCCCATAGTTCAGATTCACAAAGACGATAAAAGGCAATACAGCACAATTGCTTACTCTCTCAGAGCCATATTAGCGGTACAACAGGAAATACTCCTTGGAGCATTCGACGAGACATTCTTGCCCATTGATGAAAGTGGAATTACAGAATTAAAAGACATATTGGACTTTTACACTTTGGTAGTGCTGAAGGTTTCTGATGAAAAAGCGCGTAAAAAAAGTGATTACGAAGTTTCCGAGAATGATTTAGCCTCTGTATGGGAGGATTTGCAGCCTGACTTCGTTGCGCAAGGGGTGTCACGTCAAGCCCCAGCAGTTACTGGCACTGATTTTAAAATTCTAAAAGATACAATCAGTCAAAAATTAGCATCTTATAAGAATTATAACAATGTAAACAGCCAACTATTTGTTCGGAACTTGCAAGTATATTTTGCAAGAAATCGGTGGCCCAGTACTGACCAAGAAGCTAAAAAATTCAAGAACCTTTTTACAGAGACAATGATTCAGTTTAGCAAAGATTTATATAAAGGGGCTGAAGCTATAGCGCTGAAAAACAAGCGAGCAAGTATCTCTGAGCAGGATGTGTTTGAATTTTCTAAGCAGTTTATCCCCCATGATATAAATGAATATGAAGATGCAATTTTCTTCCCCAACTTGGGTAAGAATCATCAGGTGTTCATCGAGTCATATGATATGGATGCGTTTAGGGATAGTGGGCTGCACTGGCAGTACCTAGGCTATGCAATAGATGACAAGGAGTTTTCAGCTCAATTAGAGCCGGATCCTTTTGCTGCGGAGTTATTAACTGAGAATATTGCGCAGTTCGGCGTTTTAATTCTAAGAATGACTGGCTACGTAGGGAAAGAGTTGTCCGAAGAGCGTATTTCAGTTAATCACTTCTTGTCAGCCGGGAAGATTATTCAGACTAGAGTCAACGCGCACAGTAAAGCAAAGAAAGAAAGCATCAATAACAATATCCAGTCTGCAAAGAGTGATTCTAGTAAAATAAAAAACAACTGGTTCGTTGATTCTACAGCAAAGGTTAATGCTGAAGTTGAACATCGATCGTCGGATTGGTTAAGTCGACTGTTAAGAAGTTATTTGAAAAAAGATGAGCATACAGGGGTTATTACAATACCTCCAGCCTTCGGTGGTTCAGGTGTGGCTGCAGAAGATATAAATAATGATGGTTGGATTGACTTATTAATATTGTCGGGTCGTGGAAACAAGCTGTTTCTGAATGTCGAAGGAAAGCGTTTCAAGGATATAACAGACGATGCAGGAATAGTGTGGTTGCGAGACAGTGACAATCTGCCTGGCGAGCCTCGTCAACCTATTATCGCGGACATGGATAATGATGGGCTTCAAGATATTATCATCACCTATGTGGATAACACACACCGAGTGTATAAAAATCTTGGGGGCAGTAAGTTTGAAGATGTCACTAATATTGCGAACCTCGGTGGTGAGGGCTTAGTTGGTGGCCCTGCAACTGTATTTGACTATGATAATGATGGAGATTTGGATTTCTATGTAACCTATTTTGGGGATTATTTGAATGGCATTTTGCCAACACTAAAAAGAAAGAATTATAACGGCCTTCCAAATAAGCTGTATGAAAATATAGGTGGCTTTAAGTTTAAAGATGTTAGTAAAGGTAGCGGCGTTGAGAATACAGGCTGGGGGCAAGCCGTTACGCATACAGATTTTAATAGAGACGGCTGGCAGGATTTGATTGTTGGGAATGATTTTGGCGTTAATGCGTATTACAGAAACAATCAAAATGGGACTTTTACCGATGTATCTCAAGTGCTTGGTACCGATAAACCCTCTTATACTATGGGCATCGGTTTAAGCGATTTGAACTCAGATCTTATCCCAGATGTATATATTTCAAATATTGTAACCATGAACAAGGATGAAAAGTATGTATTGCCTAGCGAAAAGACTACGGCTAAATTTAACCCGGATAAGTTAGCTACTATGAGAGTTGTGGAAGCAAATGACCTGTTCCTCTCTAGAGTGAGTAATGAGGGGTTGTTATACGATCACAGTTATGCTGTTGAGCGAGGTGATTACTCAACTGGATGGTCTTGGGATGCCGACTTTTTTGATGTTGATAATGATGGCGATGATGACTTATATGTAACGAATGGCATGAATGAGTTTAATCTTTACAGTAGTGAGAACCCTTACTATCAGGACCCACTGTCGAATGAAACAAAGAATATTTACATCCCAGTATCTACGAAAGAAACTAATGTTTTCTTTGTAAACGATCAGGGCAAGCTTAAGAATATGTCAAAGGATAGTGGCTTAGATTTTTTAGGAAATTCGAGAAGTGCTACTTATCTCGACTTTGATAATGACGGAGACCTAGATGTTGCTCTTAATAATTATCATGACAAGTCCAAGTTCTATATTAACCAAGCGAATCTGTTAAAAAATAACTGGATAAAAATAAAGTTGGCGGGCAATCCCGCTAAGAACGTCTCCAGGGACGCTATTGGAGCTAGGCTTATCATTACTACAAATGATGGAAAGACCATATGGAGAGAAGTGTCATCCACCATTGGTTATATGTCTGTGCATCCAAAATTGCAGCATATTGGTTTAGGGAAAAGTGAGGTTAAAGAACTTATCGTTGAGTGGCCAAATGGTGACATTACTAAACTAGAAAATATTAAGCCTAATCAGAAAATAACTATTACTATGGATTAAAATTTTGAAGCACTTAATCGTCTCGACATTATTATTCTTTTCGCAAGTTTCACTCGGACTAAATGAGCCCGATGCGCTTCCTGGTATAGCAATAAAGGAAAGTCAACTTGGTGCGTGGCATCAGGTATATCAAAAACGAAGTCAAGAAATTGAAGAGATTAGAGATTGGGAAAACACCAAAGAAAAAGCTTTTTATATAAATAGTTTGATCAATACAAGTAGCCCTTACCTACTAAGACATGCATTTAATCCTGTTGCCTGGTATGAGTGGAGTGATGAAACTTTAAAGCGTGCTAAAGAGGATAATAAACTAATATTTTTATCTATCGGTTACTCTTCCTGCCATTGGTGCCATGTTATGGAGAGGGAAAGTTTCATGGATACAGAGGTTGCAGAAATCCTTAATAGACATTACATCTCTGTTAAAGTTGATAAAGAGGTAAGTCCACAGCTCGATCACCGTTACACATTAGCCCTAGAGTTATCGCAAGGAAGCTCTGGTTGGCCAGTTTCTGCGGTTCTAACTCCTTCGGGTGATGTAGTCTTTATTGATGCTTATATAGCAAAAGATAAACTGATAGAGCTGACCACTCGATTAGCTAAAAACTGGCAAAGTAAGCAGGTTTTTTTTGAACAGAGTGCTGAGTTTTTTATGCGCGAAGTGGATAATTTGATGTCTTTAAGTGGTGAGTTAAAAGGCATAGACAGCAGTTCTTTAGCAAAGTCATATAAAAAAGTTGAGTCTCGTTTTGACTTGGTTAATGGAGGAATTAGTGGTGAGGTGAAGTTCCCTGAACCAGCTTTTTATCATATGTTATTGGATTCCGTAGAGAGGAGCTCTGATAAAAAATCACAAAACTTCGTGAAACTATCTTTGGACAACTTATATCAGAATAACCTTTATGACCACCTACATGGTGGCTTCTTCCGATATAGTACAAACTCTGATTACTCAATTCCCCACTTTGAGAAAATGCTCTATACGCAAGCCCATATGATAAAAGTCTATGCAAGGGCGTATAGATTATTTGACGAGCCACGGTATTTGAAAGTGGCTCGAGATACCTTGAAGTTTATAAATATATGGCTTAAAAGTGATGGAGGAATGTATTACTCTGCCATAGATGCGGATTATAACCATGAAGAAGGAGGCTATTATTTCTGGTCAAAAGACGACAAAGAGGTTGTCTCTCAAAGCTTAAAAAGGAAAATTAGATGGGCTCAAGTCTCTGATAGCTTCTTACCCTCATATCCTATCCACGAATCTGAAAGGGACAGTTTAACCTTATTTAAATCATCTCATGGGAAAGACGAGCGACCATTTATCGATAAAAAAATAATAACATCTTGGAATGCTTACATCGTTGATGCGTTAGTAGAGATGTATGCAGCGACTGGGGATAGAGTTTATTTAGCGGAAGCTAAAAGTCTTGCGAAAGTTTTGTGGAAGAAATCCTGGGATAAAAAATTAAATAAAGTTAGTAGAATTATATATTATGGTGAAAAGCAAGCAGGGAGAAGTATAGAAGATTCAGTTCATCTTGGACTAGCCCTCTTAAAGCTTTATAAGTACACTCTTGACTCTGACTACCTTGATAAAAGTAAGAAATTATTTGCCTCTGTAGAAGCTCATTACATGCGGGATGAAAGTGATTCTCATGATAAAGCCTACTCTCAAAATAGTGTAAGTAACTTAATAGCCAACGACGGAGAAGGCTTCTCGGTTTTGGGAGAGTTTGCAAAATTTATTTCAAATTTAAGAGAGGCCGAAGAATCGATCAATCTAAGGTACAAGGATAATCAATTATTCAAAGCTACATCAACAAGGTTCCTAGATAACCCGCATGCAAGGTTGTCACTGTTTTCGCTATTGAGCAATCACATAAATGGCTCCCTCCAGAAGCGACAGTTTTTTGCGAATGGGAATGGTTTTGCTGAGTTGATACAAGATGATAGTACCAACTCTTATAAGCTGAAAATCCAGTTAAAAGAGCATTGGCATGTCAATTCTATTTTACCCAGTAAAAAAGAACTCATCGCAACTAGTGTCGAGCTGTTAGTCGATGGAAAGTTGGTTGAGGCTGACGTTACTTACCCTAAGCCACTTATTAAGAGCTTAAGCTTTGCAAATCAACCATTAAGTCTTTATGAAGGGGCATTTGAGATTGGGATTGTGACAAAGAGTCAAAAAAACGTTTCTTATCAATTAAAGCTAAATACTCAAGCCTGTAGTGATAATGTATGCCTCTTTCCTGAGACACTTGTTTTTCCACTGAAGTGATCTGGTCAGGCCAGCGTCAGAATAATTTGCAAAACACGCATGCTTGCTCAAAAAAAAACGCAAAAAATCAAGACCTCAAGTCATATTTGCATGTAAAGAACTGTAAAACTGTGATAATGTTAGCACTTATAGTGAGGGATCTCTATGGGCCCCTTTATATTAGGAGGAAGTATGAAAATAAAAACTACTATTTCAACACTCTTATTAGCGCTGGGTTTGGTCGGTGTTGCTGGAGCAGGACAGGTTGAAATATCTACTAACGACATCAACTTCAAGTCGATTCAGCATGATCAGCAAGGAGTTTTGAAGGTTACTGGACCAAAAGGATTTTACCAAGAGTTCAAGGTTTCTGAAGGGCAGGCTAGCTTGCCTCTTTATGAGCTTGGCTTGAAGCAAGATGGGTTATATAGCTATGAATTGTTGCTATTGAGCGAACAAGGGCAGGAAACTATTACCGATGCAAGAAATGGTAGAGATAATGCTGTTCGTAAGATTGTAGTTTCTGAAAAAATAACTGGCGACTTTAGAGTCGAAAATGGAGGGGTTACTGAGACAGCTCTTGAAGACGGCTCAGAAAACCCAAAGGAGCAGTTTGGGGTGAATTATGAACGCTAAGAACAAGCTAATATATACGGCAGCTCTAGGGGTTGCTTATTTAATATCACCATCAGCTATCGCTGATATTGTCCATAATGATGACGTTATCATTAATGGTGGCTCTCTGTGTACGGGCATGGATTGTGTGAATGGTGAAAACTTTGGTTTTGACACTGTTAGGCTTAAAGAGAACAATTTACGAGTTCATTTTGATGATACGAGTAACTCGGCAAGTTTTCCGTCTAATGATTGGCGCATTATCATTAACGACACAACAAATGGTGGTGCGAATCACTTTTCTGTTGAAGATACTACTGGTGTTAAAGTGCCTTTCAGAATTGAAGCTGGGGCTAAAAGTGATACCCTTGTTGTAGACTCTAGCTCGCGTGTTGGTATTGGTACTGCTAACCCTGTAGTGAAAGTCCATACGGTAGATGGTAATACTCCGACCTTGAGACTTGAACAAGACGGTAGCTCTGGGTTTACAGCTCAGACTTGGGACTTGGCTAGTAATGAAGCGAATTTCTTTATTCGAGATGTAACAAACTCTAGCGCATTACCGTTTAGAATTAAACCTGGTTCGCCTTCAGACTCAATTCATATTACTCCAGACTCAGTTGGTATCGGTACGTCTTCACCAAACACTTCAGCTGCGCTAGACATTAAAGCGTCTGGTAATAACTCCAGAGCAATTTTAGCTGATAAAGAAATTGCGATTATTAGAGACGGTGCGGGTGGTTTGTTAAGAGTTAAGAATGAAACGAGTGGGCAAACATGGAGAATTACGATGTTGGGTGATGACAGTTTGGCTATTAAAGATCAAACTTCAGGTGTTTCAAACGGAGCTCAAATTATCTTAAAGCCAGGGGGCCAAATAGAGTTAAGAGGCGATGTAGATGTTACGGGTAATCTTACTTGTAATGGTGGAAGTTGTTAGAGTTCATAAACGTAGTAATGAAAAAAGGCCAGTTTCACTGGCCTTTTTTCATTTAATGCGGGAGCAAATAGATTCAGCTGTCAAACCAATTCTTTCTAATAAATCACCTGTACTACCATGCTCGACAAAACGATCCGGTAGGCCTAAGTTTTTGACTTTAACTTGAATATCGCTGTTAAGGATAAATTCGTTAATAGCGCTTCCGGCTCCGCCCTGTATGGCGTTTTCTTCGATGGTAATAAATTGGTCGTGAGTTTCAGCCAGTTCTTTAATTAATGCTTCATCCAGCGGTTTTACGAAGCGCATGTCGGCAACAGTGGCGTTGATTTTTTCGGCGGCGTCGAGGGCGACTGCGACCATGGAACCGAAGGCTAGAATGGCGACTTTTTCACCTTGGCGTCTTACTTCACCTTTACCAATTTCAAATGGCGTAAAGGATTTTTCAGCTTGTATGCCTGAGCCCATGCCGCGTGGGTAACGAACGGCAACAGGACCTTCATATAAATAGCCGGTGTATAAGCATTGGCGGCATTCGTTTTCGTCGCTTGGCGCCATGATGACCATATTGGGAATGCAACGTAAATAGCTTAAGTCGAAAGCGCCGTTATGGGTTGCACCATCGCCGCCGACTAGACCACCACGATCTATGGCAAATAAAACATCAAGGTTTTGCAGCGCAACGTCATGGATCAGTTGGTCATAGCCTCGCTGTAGAAATGTCGAGTAAATTGCACAAATTGGCTTCAAACCTTCGCAGGCTAGACCTGCGGATACGGTCACGGCATGTTGTTCGGCGATGCCGACGTCGTAATAACGTTCTGGAAATTCTTTTGAGAAACGAATCAGATCGGAGCCTTCTCGCATGGCTGGCGTAATACCAACAACGCGTTCGTCTTTGGCGGCGATATCGCACATGAAGTCACCAAAAATGTTGGAGTAAGTTTTTGGTTTTACGCCTTTCGGTAACTCGCTGGTTTTTGGATCAAAAATCGGCACGCCATGGTATGCAATTGGGTCGTCTTCCGCGGGTGCGTAGCCTTTACCTTTACGCGTGACCACGTGTAAAAACTGCGGACCTTTTAACTCTTTAATGTTATTCAGCGTGCTGAGTAGCGTCGGAAGGTCATGACCATCGATCGGACCATTGTAGTTAAAGCCAAGCTCTTCAAATAGAGTCCCGGGTAATACCATGCCTTTCATGTGCTCTTCGGCACGACTGACAAATTCAGATAACGGCTTGATGCCATGGAGTGCTTTTTTGCCCGTTTCACGAACGCGCTGATAAAAACGACCAGCAAGCAGCTTGGCTAAATAGCGATTCATACCGCCGACGTTTTCGGAAATCGACATTTCGTTGTCGTTCAGGATCACAAGCAAGTTGGCGTCAGTATCGGCTGCATGATTCATGGCTTCAAACGCCATGCCGCCCGTTAGAGCGCCATCACCAATGACTGCGACACATTGACGGTCTTCTCCGCGTTGCTTGGCGGCTAAAGCCATGCCTAAAGCAGCACTGATAGACGTACTGGAGTGTCCAACAGCAAAAGTGTCGTATTCAGACTCGGTGCGAACCGGGAAAGGGTGTAGGCCATCGGTTTGACGTATGGTGTGTAGCTGCTCTCGACGCTCGGTTAAGACTTTATGCGGGTAAGCTTGGTGACCTACGTCCCATACAATTCGGTCTTCCGGCGTCTCAAACATATAGTGCAGTGCCACCGTCAGCTCTACCGTTCCTAAGCCTGCTGCGAAGTGACCGCCACATTGACTGATCGTATTGATAAGGTATTGGCGAAGCTCATCCGCCACGTCAACCAATTGACTTTTATCAAGTTTTCTTAGGTCGTGTGGGGTATTGATGTGCGTCAATAGTGGGTAAAGATCAGTGCTCATAGGTCTAGATAGATGCCATTAAGATTTTCGATGGACAATAAATTCAGCCAAATCGGCTAATAACTGCGTATTGTAGGGTAACTGAGCCAAAGCTTGTAGCGCTAATTGTAATAAATCGTCGAGTTTTTGACGTGATCCTTCAATACCCAGTAGCGTGGGATAAGTGTTCTTTTCTTTCTCAAGGTCAGAACCTTGTGGCTTACCCAGTGTTTCGGTGTCCGACTCAATGTCTAAAATATCGTCTTTGACTTGAAAAGCCAAACCGATGGCATCGGCATAGTCGACCAATGCTTGGCGTTCGTTAGCTTTCAGCGGTCCGGCACTTAATGCACCCAGCAAGACGCTGGCTTTAATTAAGGCGCCAGTTTTCATGCGGTGCATGTTTTCCAGCATCGGCAAGTCGATGACTTTTTGAGTCGACTCTAAATCGATCGCCTGTCCGCCGCCCATACCCAATGAGCCGCTAGCTTCGGCCAACACGCGAATCATTTCCAGCTGTTGTGGCTGAGCTTGTGAGCTGAATGTAAACGATGATAATTCTTGGAACGCTTGTGTGTGCAAGGCATCGCCTGCAAGAATGGCGGTGGCTTCATTAAACTGAATATGACAAGTCGGCTTGCCGCGACGCAAATCATCATCGTCCATGGCCGGCAAATCATCATGCACCAGCGAGTAGCAATGGATTAGCTCAACGGCTAGGGCTGGCGAGCTAAGATCGTGCTGATCGGCGCCTAAGGCCTCGCCAGTGGCGAAAACGAGGATCGGGCGAATACGCTTGCCGCCATTTAAAGCACCGTAGCGCATGGCTTGATGTAACGTATGCGGGACCGAGTCGCTTTGCGGTAGGCGTGCTTCGAGCAACTGTGCGACTTGCTCTTGCCATTGCTGCAAGTGTTGTTCAATGGTCATGGTCGTGGCTTACGCTTCGTCAGGAGCGTCGAAGTCTTGCTCTTGGTTATCTGCCAAATCACTGTCCACCAAGTCATTGTCCATTAAGATCGTAACTTTTTGTTCAGCTTCAGATAACAATTGCTGGCATTGTCGAGACAGCTTGACGCCTTTTTCAAAGACTTTTAGCGCATCTTCTAATGGTAACTCGCCAGACTCTAACTGTTCGACGATCGACTCTAATTCCGTGAGTTGAGTTTCAAAGTTAGTTTTGGAAGATTGTTTTGCAGGCACTTGTTTTGCAGACATAGGTCTTCACGAAGAATTCATTAAGGCTTGCTATTGTCCTATATTGTGGCTGAAAAGAAAAGCAACTCGCCCTGATGATGCATAAAGCTTGTTGAGTTGCGGCTGAACCTTTCCTTAGCTACTATGAACTGATTGCGACTAGAAAATTATCACC
>Ga0208833_1000045_pt1 | contig 38254 bp, 39 predicted proteins | sample DeeseametaMP1788_FD_184181 | JGI IMG/M metagenome (GOLD analysis project Ga0208833, IMG submission 184181) | Marine microbial communities from the Deep Pacific Ocean - MP1788 (SPAdes) | ecosystem: Environmental > Aquatic > Marine > Oceanic | place: North Pacific Ocean | collected 2011-05-03 | reverse complement strand
AGGTTTGGTTCACGATATTTCTATCGATCCGGCGACTGAAGAAGATATTCAGAACACTATCAAAGTCATGGGCGGCGAAGACTGGGAGCTTTGGATGAAAGCTCTAGACGAAGCTGGCGTATTGGCTGAAGGCGTTAAAACAACGGCTTATACTTATATCGGTAAAAAGCTAACTTGGCCTATTTACGGTCATGCGACGATTGGTAAAGCTAAAGAAGACTTGGATCGTGCTTCTCATGCAATTCATGAAAAACTTCAAGAGAAATACAACGGCACTGCTAACGTTTCAGTATTGAAAGCTGTGGTGACTCAAGCCAGCTCTGCGATTCCTGTGATGCCACTGTATATTTCATTACTCTATAAGGTCATGAAGGAAAATGGTGTCCACGAAGGACCAATCGAACAAATTCGTGAGCTTATCGCTGATCAAATGTTTGGCGATGATGCTGTTTATGATGATACTCGTCGCTTCCGTGTCGACTTAAAAGAATTAGACGACAAGATTCAGGAAGAAGTGGAGCGTCTATGGGAGATTGCGTCTACTGAGAATATTGACGAGATTTCAGACTACAAAGGTTATCAGCATGAGTTCTTCAAGCTGTTTGGCTTTGAAGTTGATAGCGTGGATTACGATAAAGACACCAGCCCTATCGTCTAATTCGCAACATCGATAGCAGTACATAAAAGGCACCTTTGAAGGTGCCTTTTTATTGCCTGTTCTTTACAAGTTGAGCTTGAACACTCAACAAACGACTCAAATTTGCATTAAAAATTCTTATCAAATACTCTTTAATGCAGATGTGGTTTCAGGGCTAAGTCACCACTGCATAACCTGTCAGAAAAATTTACATTCCCTTGAAAAACAATCACTTCTAAACGTGGATTGGTTAACATTATTACATTGTAAGGTATAGAAAAAATGAATTAATACAGTTAATCTATACCCATGTTTGAGCATCATTGTCTTCCCTACACTCAGACAAGTTAATTTGGAAAATTAAGTTTATCAATGCGCAAGCCATTAGCCCACCACCTGGTGGGCTCTTTTTTGCATCAAGAAAATTTCCCTGTCGGACTTTGACGAGCACCACTAACACGACGTTCTAAAAGACGACCTTAAGCTACTTCAACCACGCGAGCATCTGATACAGCATAGCTATTCGGGTTTCCAACAAGCTCTCTTCTAAGATAGCCTGTTTCTGTGGCTCGGATACTGGCAAGAACTCGGTAAGCCGCTCTACAATAAAGTCCATGTGTTGCCAGCGCTCAGGCGCATCTAAAATTTCTACTTGAGGGTGTTTGCCTAAATCAGTCAATAAGTTGATCAGCTCATGTTGCTGCTCACTGATCAATTCTTGTGGCAAATTATCGAGGAAAGAGACATTGGCGCTGATCAGATTGTCAGGCAATGCTGAACTGGAGTTAATCTTGATACGCTGACGACCAAGACAGGTGATCAGCAAGATTCCATCTTCACGCTGATCAAAATCGACAATCTCGACATAGGTGCCGTAGGTAAATGGCGTCGCGGGAATGCCAGTCTCATTGCCCTTTTTAATCAGGCAAGTAGCAAAGCCTTGATTGCTGGAAAGCTGTCGAGCAATCATATCCAGATAGCGTTGCTCGAAAATTTGTAATCGCAGCACGCTATCCGGAAAGACGACCCGCTGAAGCGGAAAAACTGGAAGGACTTGGTTGTCGCTTCCTGTATTCTCGGTATTAGGCACGCAAGCCTATACCTCTGTTTAGTAAGTACATGGCGAAGCTAGTCAGTATCGCAATAAACACGAGAATAATAGCGAAAGCGATACCAATCTGAATGTCAGACTTACCTAAGAAACCGTAACGGAAAGCATTGACCATATAAATGATAGGGTTTAGCTTTGAGACACCCTGCCAGAATTCAGGCAATAAACTAATCGAATAGAACACACCACCTAAATACGTCAGTGGCGTTAGAATGAAAGTCGGCACGATGGCCACATCATCAAACTTCTTGGCGAATACCGCGTTAATTAAACCGCCAATTGCAAACAAGATAGAGGTCAATAGCACCACACTAATCACAACCCAGAAGTTGTGAATCTGCAAATCGACAAAGAACGAAGCGACAATGGTGACGATTAAACCGGTGAACAAGCCACGCAAGACACCACCGCCAACATAACCAGCCAGAATGACCCAGTTCGATACGGGCGAGACCATCATTTCTTCAATCGAGCGCTGATACTTGGAGCTAAAGAACGACGACACCACGTTACCGTACGAGTTCGTAATGACCGACATCATGATCAAGCCCGGCACGATGTACTCCATATAGCCGAAGCCATCCATCTCGCCCACTCTTGAGCCAATTAAGTTACCAAATATCACGAAGTATAAGGTCATGGTAATCGCTGGTGGTAATAAGGTCTGCGACCAGATACGAGTCCAACGAGTAATCTCTTTAACAACAATGGTTTGGAAAGCGACTAAATTCATGACTTAGGCCCTCCGTGTGGATTTTCAACCAGACGCACAAATAACTCCTCAAGACGGTTAGCTTTGTTTCGCATGCTTAAGACCGTAATATCATGCTTGCTTAATTCTTGGAACACGCCGTTAACGCCAGCGCCCTTATGCACATCAACTTCGAGCGTACTTTCGTCGCGAACTCGAACCTCGTAGCCGTTCAGCTCAGGCATTTTCTCAGGCAAACCAGTCGTATCCAATACGAAGGTTTCCATATCCAATTTAGCTAGCAGTCCTTTCATGCTGGTATTCTCAGCAATTTCGCCATGATTAATAATGGCGATATTACGACACAAGCTCTCGGCTTCTTCTAAATAGTGCGTGGTTAATACAATCGTGGTTTTCTTTTCACGATTGAGATCTTGCATGAAGTCCCACATCGAACGACGCAGCTCAATATCGACGCCTGCGGTCGGCTCATCAAGAATCAATAATTTAGGCTCATGGATCAGGCCACGCGCAATCATTAGGCGACGCTTCATACCGCCAGACAATTCTCGCGATTGTGAATTACGCTTGTCCCACAAACCGAGTTGCTCAAGTATGGGCTGCGCACGCTTTTTCGCTTCTTTGCGCGAAATACCGTAATAACCCGCTTGCTGAACAATAATCTGCTCAACACCTTCAAACATGTTGAAGTTAAATTCTTGCGGCACTAACCCCAACTGCTTCTTGGCATTGGTTAGGTCAGTATCGATATCGTGGCCGAACACTTCGACTTTACCAGCGCTCTTATTAACTAGCGCACTGATGATACCGATGGCGGTGGATTTACCTGCACCATTCGGCCCAAGTAGCGCGAAGAAATCGCCCTGCTCAACTTCAAGGTTGATGCCTTTTAAGGCTTGCGTGCCATTATCATAGGTTTTGCATAAGTCTTTAATCGATAATGCTTTTGTCATTAGAAACTCTTCGTTATGAAATGTGTAAATTAATTACCGCTATAGCCCCAACGATGCCCCAGGCTATGCTCTAAATTAAGATGATCAAGAATACGGGCCACCATGAAGTCGACTAAATCATCGATCGACTTTGGTTCATTATAAAAACCCGGTGATGCTGGCATGATGGTTACGCCCATCTGTGACAAGCGCGTCATATTTTCTAAATGGATCGTATTAAAAGGTGCTTCGCGTGGCACTAAGATCAACTGCCCTCGCTCTTTCATCACCACATCAGCTGCGCGCTCGATCAAGTTATCCGAAGCGCCATGAGCAATAGCGCTCAAGGTCCCTGTACTGCAAGGACACACGATCATTTGCTTTGGCGCGCTCGAACCGCTTGCCACAGGAGACATCCAGTTATCACTGGAAAATGCCTCTATCGCTCCCGCATCAATGGATAGCTGCTCTGCAAGCTCACGCTCAATGACGCTGGGCGACTTGTTAACCTGTACGCCGCATTCAGTGGCTAATACCACTCGCGCAGCGCTGGATAACATCAAGTAAACCTTTTGATAATGCTGGGTCAATTCTTGCAACAACTTTAGCGCATAAGGCGCGCCAGAAGCGCCAGTAATGGCCAAGGTTATTGCAGAGTGATTCGTTGTGCTCATTCAGCTAGTAGCTCCAGTAACTTGCCATGGATTCCACCAAAGCCGCCATTGCTCATGACTAGAATTTGGTTACCTGATTGTACCATCTTTGAAACCGCATGCAGAATGGTCTCGACGTCATTTAATATCTGGACGCTTCGTAGCTTTTCAAGTTGTTGCTCGGGAAACTGCCAGTCAAACTCAGCAGGTTTGTGAATGATCACTTCGTCTGCCTCTTCCAGCGTCGGTATCAGGGTGTTTTGATGAATCCCCGAGCGCATGGTCGCTGAACGCAAATCAACAATCGCTATGATCTTTTTATCACCGACTTTTTTACGGAATCCAGTCAAGGTAGTTTGTATCGCTGTGGGGTGATGAGCAAAATCATCGTATACAGCCACGCCGCCTGCTTCGCCCTTCAGCTCCATTCGACGTTTCACATTACGGAATTCAGACAAAGCATCGCAACAATGATGCGCTGGTACGCCAGCATGACGCGCCGCAGCGATAGAAGCCAGCGCATTAACTACATTGTGCATACCAATCAATTCCCAATTTACTTCGCCCTGCTTTTCTCCGGCAAAGAAAACCTCGAAATGACTGCCATCTTCTTGAAGTAGCTTAAACTGCCAGCCATTGTCAGGGCCAATCAGTTCTTTCTCAGACCAGAAGCCCATTTCTACAACGTCTTTTAAATACTGCTCATCTTCAGGGTAAATGACTAAACCATTGCCCGGCACGATTCTGATTAAGTGGTGAAACTGGGTTTTGATGGCGTCGATATCCTTAAAGATATCCGCATGATCAAACTCAAGGTTATTCATGATTAAAGTTCGAGGACGGTAATGCACAAACTTAGATCGCTTATCGAAAAAAGCCGTATCGTACTCGTCGGCCTCAACCACAAAAAACGGCGAATCAGTTAAGCGTGCCGATAGTCCAAAGTTCTCAGGAATGCCGCCAATTAAAAAGCCCGGGTTAAGGTTGGCATATTCCAAAATCCAAGCGGTCATACTCGCCGTGGTGGTTTTGCCATGAGTCCCCGAAGCCGCCAGTACCCACTTATCGTTTAGAATATTCTCCGACAACCACTGTGGCCCAGAACGATAGTTCAGCCCTTGTTCCAGCACATACTCCACCGACGGATTACCACGCGACATCGCATTTCCCACCACCACACAGTCGGTATGCTCTGGAATATGCTTCGGATCAAAGCCCTGAATCAGCGTTATTCCCTGCTCTTCCAGCTGAGTACTCATGGGTGGATATACGTTTTGATCACTACCGCTGACCGAAATCCCCTGCTGCTTAGCCAGCAAAGCAATCCCACCCATGAAAGTGCCGCAAATGCCTAAAATATGAATATGCATGAAATTATTACCTGAAACCAAGCCGTTCATCTGATGAAACTTTGCTGACAATCATAAGCTAAGCATGATTTTTCTTCATCTTTTCAAGAAAGAAATCTCAAAATACGGTAAAATCGCCACAAAATTGTCCTAATCCCCATGATTTTGTCAGGGTTAGGGATGTTTCGGTGCTCAATAAGCTTGCACCAATAACCCCGTAAACATTTGCCGAAGCGACTACAAAATTATAGTGCAAATTGGGCAAGGACAGCCCAATTTAATCAAAACGAAACAGGACGTTTCGTTTGGTGGCACGTCATAATTTTTAGTTGCGAGGGAAGCCGAAGGCCTAATGTTTGGGGCGCCCTTTCTTTTCGCCCTTTTCTTTGGGTGTGCAAAGAAAAGGATAATAAATACGTATAGAGATTTAGCACTATGAATGTCTCAAGTGCAGATAACGGGAAACTTGGTTATACCCCAATTCAGAATTTAAGGTTTAATTTATTATGCCAAAGAAAAAATACAACGCGTTCTACGCCCAATCCGGCGGCGTAACAGCAGTGATCAACGCCACAGCCTGTGGCGTAATCGAAACAGCTCGTAAATCACTCAACATCAATAAAGTCTACGCTGGTCGTAACGGTATTATCGGTGCTTTACGTGAAGAATTGATCGACACCAGCAAAGAAACCAAGAAAGACATTGCTGCACTAAAGCACACGCCATCCGGCGCTTTCGGCTCGTGTCGTTACAAGCTAAAAAGCCTTGAAGAGAACAAAGCTGAGTACGAGCGTCTAATCGAAGTGTTCAAAGCGCATGACATTCGATACTTCTTCTACAACGGTGGCGGTGACTCGCAAGATACCGCGCATAAAGTGTCTCAGCTCAGCGAAAAGATGGGCTTCCCGATTACTTGTATCGGTATTCCAAAAACCGTGGATAACGACTTACCGATCACTGACAACTGCCCAGGCTTCGGCTCGGTGGCTAAGTACGTCGCGGTTTCGATTCGCGAAGCGGCTTTCGACGTTAAGTCGATGGCGGAGAGTTCGACTAAAGTTTTCGTGATGGAAGTGATGGGACGTCACGCAGGCTGGATTGCTGCGGCAGGCGGCTTAGCTTGTGAAAAAGATGGCGATGCACCACACATTATTCTGTTCCCAGAAATAGCATTCAACAAAGAAAAGTTTTTAAAGAAAGTTGAGCGTACTGTTAAGAAGCATGGCTACTGCGCGATTGTTGTTTCTGAAGGCGCGGCTTATAAAGACGGTACTTTCCTTGCTGACGCAGGCACAGTGGACGCTTTCGGTCATAAACAACTTGGCGGCGTAGCGCCAGTAGTTGCAGGCATGATCAAACAAGAGCTTGGCTATAAATACCACTGGGCAGTATGTGATTACTTACAACGCGCAGCACGTCATATAGCCTCTGAAACAGACGTTGAGCAAGCTTACGCCATGGGCCAAGCAGCGGTTGAGTTTGCTGATGCCGGTAAAAACGCCGTCATGCCAACTATCGTTCGTAAGAACACCAAGTCGTACCGCTGGACGGTTGGCGAAGCGAAGTTAGCCGACGTTGCCAACGTTGAAAAAATGATGCCACGTAAATACATTTCACGTGATGGTTTCGGTATTACCGAAGAATGCCGCGAATACTTACAGCCACTAATTGTCGGCGAAGCCTACCCGCCCTATAAAAACGGCCTGCCACAATATGTGGAACTTAAAAACGAGCTGATTAAGAAAAAGCTTAAAACTAAGTTCGATATTTAAGCACTTCACCTGCTAACTAAAAAGGCCTCTGTTGAGGCCTTTTTTATGCTAATAATTTACTCTGACCCCATTATTCTATGAGGGAGGAAAGCTGGGGAGTAACCAAGTAGTTTCTCGTACCAATTCTTCGCAGGCTCAAACTCACCGACTGGAATACCTGAGAATAAGTCGCCCATATTCTGACTCCTAACTTTATATTACCTTAAGTTAACGGGTTTAAAGCAAATTCACCATACTTACTTAAGCCCTAATAATTTACTCTGACCCTATTATTCCGGCACGCTCTGCCTCGTCTAATTTCTTTATGGCAAACTCACCCCTTTCAGATACAGCGTGTGATTTATCTGAAGCAAAGCGTTCGGCAAACTCTCTGGCCTTTATACCTAGATTGCCCAACTCTCGTATTAGAATCTCTGCTGAAACACGCCTTACGATGGACGAACGATCTTCAGATGATCTTTTTAGTAATTCTATTAGTGGAGTTTCAATTTCTAATTTCCGCTCGCCAACAATAGGTTTTAGTCTGCCTTCACAATACCTTATATCAGTCCACACCCACTTTCGACCTTCGATCCATGCAACCCGCCCTTCAAATAAGCTGCGGTATGCCTTAGCTCGAACCGAAGGCTGAATAGCGGATATCGCTATTTCTTCAATTCTTCCATCAAGAATCGGAGTGCGGCCAAGCTGAGAAAAGAGTGATGGCATAGGCCCTGAAGCGGACAAAATTAATTTAGACCGAAGGGACTTTGCTATCTCTTTTTCACATATAATTTTCAGAAGAACCTCTTTGTCTGCTTCTTCTATCCTACCCCATGAATTCCAATTGGAAAGCGCGACGCATAATGCCTCTACTACATATTCAGGATCAGTCGATCTTGCCAACTCAAGGAGCTTTTCCCTCGCTGCTTTACGAACTTGGGGAACCCAATCGTTGAGTCTTCGGACTGCTAGAGAAAAAAAGAAAGTATTCGGAGCAGCCCCAGACAAGGCCCGAAGTGTTTTTTCACGTTTGTAACCATCCCAGCTAATAAGATCAAGCCAAGTTACTAGTTCCTTTGGCTTTGACCACACCTTCCACTTAGGGGGTATAGATTCCCTTATGGCTGAAGAAAATTCTGAACGAATGACTCGTTCCCAGTAGTCAAAACTCGAAAGAGGCAACTGAGACGTAACTTCAATTAGCTCAGACATATCAGCGACTACTTTGCCACCTGAATTTATTGAGCTAGAAAATGCCCTCACTGCTGAAATAATCTTATCTTCCATAATCTGTGATTGTTGCACCTGCTATTCTTGCCTCTTAACATTATATTACCAGACAACGCCGGTAACCTTTTGATTTTAAATTATTTATTTTTAATATCCGCTTTCTGGTTAATACCGTATAAAACCGGACATCGATGTCGTGTTTGGGTTACTGATAGTAGCAAGATCAGTAGGTTAGGGAAAGTATGTGAGCGGGAAGGTTATCTCACAAGACGTACAGCATATATTTATATTAAAGACACTTGATCCCGCGGTTGAACCGCGGGATGACAGAATAACTAGTTCTCTGAACCTTGATCCATATTAAATTCGATCTTGACGGTTTGGCCGACGCTGGCAATGGGCTGGCCGTTGGTCATGGCGGGTTTGAATTTCCACTTACGTAAGGCTCGGGTCGCTTCTTTGTCAAAAATCTTACGAGGTTCGGAGTCTATAACGGTTATATTCGACAAAGTTCCGCTGGTATCAACGTCATACTTGAGCAGCATAATTAATGGGGTCAGAGTAAACCAAACATACTTAAACATTAATAATTTACTCTGACCCCACTATTCTGCGCCAAGCAATATGGGCAATATATGATTTCTGCTTAGTCGATGATGCGTTGCATTCTTATATTTACTATCGTGGGCATTTAGCAACAGAACGATTAAAAGATCTTGATTCGTCACAAACTGAATCAGCGCGGTGTAGCCATAGTCAGTACTGCCACCCATCTGAACAATTGGCTCACCACTTATTTCGACCTGAGCTAAACTACCTAACAACCATCGTTCGTTCGCCTCAATAAAAACTGAATTTGACGCCCCAGCAGGGAATATCATTCCGTTTTTAAGTGCAGCAGACCAGGTAGCCAAATCATCAATTGATGTAACCATACCACCAGCACCAACTAGCGCCCAGGTTAAGCCCTTTTCAAAAGTGGTACTACCTTGGTCATCGCCCCCGAAACCACGAGCCAGGTTATTTACTGTTATTCGTTGATCTTGATAAAAGCCGGTGTTGCTCAAATTTAATGGGGCCAATAATTTATCGTGAACATAATCCTGAAAAGGCTGCTCGCTCACTTTCTCGACAATAACCGCCAATAGAGTATATCCCGCATTGGAATACGCAATTTTTTCGCCCGGCTTAGCAATTAACGGCATAGATAAGATTCTGCGTTCAGCCTCGACTTTATCCATCAACTCAAAGTCAGAATCATTGTGAAAGTTATCCAAGCCACTTGAATGCCCCAAAAGCTGCATAATTGTTATCGGCTTTACTTGATCAGGTGCTGTTGGATAAAAATCTCCTATCGTATCTGAAAGTTCCAACCTTTCGTCTTGGGCAAGTTGTAGCACCGCAGCAGCAGTAAACGTTTTCGCAATTGACCCCATATCAAAAATAGTGACAGCACTATTCTTCACAGAGCCTTCTCTGTCTGCGTAACCATATGCACTCTTAAATAAAACAGCATCACCCTCAGTAACCAGAACTATTCCATCAAAAGTACTCGCCATGTGTTCTCGTTTAAGCTCATCGGCCAAATTCATGATAGCCCCGTTATCAGACTGAGTGATTACAGAAACATTGCGATAGTCAGATGTGGCGCTACAACCTGAAATAGCCAGAACAAATAAAATTATGGTTAGTCGATTCATAATATTCCTAAGTTATCTAACATTACAATAGTGGGCAATGTTGATAACCTTTTGATTTTAAATTATTTATTTTTAATATCCGCTTTCTAGTTAATACCGTATAAAACCGGACATCGATGTCGTGTTTGTTTTACTGATAGTAGCAAGATCAGTAGGTTAGGGGAAGTGTGTGACTGGGTAGGTTATCTATCAAGACATGTGGCATATTTTTATTAAAGACACTTTATCCCGCGGTCTCACCGCGGGATGACGAAGTAATAAGTTAACTCACTCCTGATCCATATTAAATTCAATTTTGACTGTTTGGCCGATGCTGGCAATCGGCTGCCCATTGGTCATAGCGGGTTTGAATTTCCACTTTCTTAGCGCTCGCACGGCTTCTTTGTCAAAAATCTTACGAGGCTCAGAGTCCATCACGGCGATATTAGACAAGGTGCCGCTGGTATCGACGTCATACGTTAACAGTACCCAGCCTTCAAGTCCTCGCTGTTGTGCCACAATAGGGTAATTGGGCTGCGTGCGGTACATGGGCATGGCTTCGGACTCTTGCGAAAAGTCGACGGCGGGAACACCGCCTAAACCATCAGGCAGGCCGATAACATCTGGCGTCTCAATAGACACCCACTCTTCTGTTGGAGTATCAATCTCGCTTGAGTCGATTGGTTCTCCGTCACTGTTCGGCGCGGGTTCAATCGCTGGTGGTTGTAGCGGTTTTACTACTTCAGGTGTCGGCTTAGGCTTTTCCTCAGGAATGGTTATGTCACTCAGCTCTACCGTCGGTGGCGTCTCTTCTTCTTGAATCTGCTGATCTTTAATCAGTAGGCTCATAAAAAATAACAAGCCAGCGGTAACAAGGATGGCAAGTAGGACAGATACAGTTGTTCTCATATTTTTCCCCTTTTTATAGTGCTTTCAATTCTATAAACGCCTAAACCAATAAAAGGGGTTAAATTTTTTGCCATTTGTTTATAATTAGTTCAATGACTATAGATAATAACCATTGAGAATCATAATAACGACGAAGGATCGGAGCGCTTGCCATGCTTTTATTACCAGCTGAAAACGGTATTTCTAAGAAAAACCCACCCTATTTAACGATCACGTTAATCTTGATCAACATCATCGCTTATATTGTTCTACAAACGAATGACAATAAAGTGTTCAGTGATGCCAGCGAATACTATGTGAAATCAGGTTTATTGGAACAAGAGCGTGAGGTATTTGAAGAATACGCTTTAGAAAACCGCAACGAGCTCTACCGATCGATTCATAACAATCAGTACTTACCTGACGGGTACTTAGTGCAGCTCATTCTGGCAGATAAACATTTCACTCATTACATTAAAACACTCAGTAGCTACTCTTTAGATTGGCGGCAAAAGCGCGAAAATGTTAATGAGACTTTAGAAGACTCATCACTCTACAGCTACGCTTATTATCCTTCTGAGCCGAGCGTCTTTACCGCATTTACTCACATGTTCATGCATGGAGGTATCGAGCACTTATTGGGCAATATGCTGTTTTTATTTCTGTTCGGATTCAACTTAGAATTGCTTCTCGGCCGAGGAAAAATGCTCGCTTTGTATATCGTTTCAGGCTTAGCCGCAGTAACATTCTTTTCAATAACCACCACCGATAAATATGTGCCATTAGTCGGTGCCTCTGGCGCAATAGCTGGTTTGATGGGTGGTTTTTGTGGTTGGTATGGCTTAAAGAACATCCGTTACTTTTATTGGCTATTCGTGATATTTGACTACATTAAGCTACCCGCCGCTTTAGTGTTTTTCTACTTCTTAGCGAAAGAATACATCATGTCAGTTATCAGTGATGACAACGTTGCTTATATGGCTCACTTCGGTGGTTTAGTCGCTGGCTTTATCTGCGCGCTACTATTTAAATACTTACCCAAGAGTGATTCTGTCGACAAGGACACTGAGGTTTCTGTTCCTGAAGTAGACACTCATCCATTGAAAGCTAAGTATGACGAGGCCTGCTCAGCTTTTCAGCAGCTGGAGTTTGATCGTGCGAGAACCTTATTGTCACAACTGATCGAGCAAGACCCACAGAACATTGATTATTATTCAAAGCTTTACGCACTCGAAAAAATTAATCCAAGCTCACAAACATTCAATGAGCTGTGTAACCGTATTGTTCTACGAAGTGTCAAAGATCATCAGTTTGCTAAGTTAGCGGACGTTGCTTTAGGCGAATTAACCAGTAATGGTCAGGGATTGAAAGCGCTACCAGCGGAATCGCTGATTCAGTATGCGTCACACCTTGTTAAAAAAGGTGAGCTACACCAAGCTAAGCCCATCATTAACTTCGTGGTTAAACATTATGATTTTAACGAGCAGTTACCGAAATTACTGTTCCAGTTTGGTTTAGCCTGCGAGAAAAATGATGATCACATGACTTACAAGAAAGTGTTCACGTATCTCAGCAAAAAGCATTCAGATACTTTTATTGGTGAGGAAGCAAAAAAGGCTTTAGCTAATTCTGGCTAAAGCCTTCACAAGTCTTGAGCTTGAAGTAGTTAGGCCGATGGAGCTTTTGGCTGCATAGACTGACATACTTGTCTTAGTTGCTCAGTTTCTTTTTGGTGAGAGCCACGAGGATATTTGCTGAGAAGCTTATTGAGCATTTGTAACGCACTGGCATCATCATTCATCACTTCGGACTCAAAGCGGGCACGAGACAGCATTAACCATGGCAAATTAACGTCGTTCTGCATCTTCTCATTCACCGAAGCTAATGCATTGACCTCTTCCAAGTAACGCTTATGCTTCATTTGATTCACCAGCACAGCACGAGACTTTGCATTCATCGGCTTAAAACGCGGTTCAAATGCAATAATCTCTTGGTATAAGCGTAGGGCTTCAACGCCGATCGTCGATAAGTTTGGATTCTGGTAAAAATTATTAGCGGCTTTTATCGCCCCAGCCGGATTTCGACGCACTATATTTAATCGCACTAAACGCTCTAAAGCTTTAACCGTGTGTCGCTTATCTTGCGCCAAATCATAAAGAACATCTTCAGCATCTTCAAAGCGCCCCTCTTGAATATAAACATCAGCCTTGGCTAATAACCGTTTTTCAAGGGCTGCATCGCTGTCGGTATCCAGCAAGTTCTCTGCATCAATGCCGTAACCCAGTTCATTGTGGTACTGAAACGCGACGTATCCAAACATACTAAACTTTACGATATAAAAATACGCCAACGCAGCAAATAGCATTGGGTAGGCGATGGCTTGTGGTAACCAAAAGTGCAATTGGCTTTGTGCGAACTCAAGCCCCAGATCAATCAAGAAGGAAAAGCCAAATAGAAGCAGATAAGGCCAGCCAATCGCTTTAACAGAACTCGCTATTCGGGCGGGGTTTATCGCTGAAGTGACATGTTTTTCCATAGCCAAGACAATAAGCATGGCTGGTGTGGAAAAAGAAACTATGGCTATATAGGGCAGTACAAAGCCGGTGCCAAAAGCGGTGACACCCAAATACCCCAGTCCAAACAATATTAAATATAACCCGATAACCTTTCCGGTCATTGAATCGGAATTAAAGGTTAGAGCTTCATCATAACTCGGTGCTTCAAACTTCCCCCTCGCCGTTTTCGTCAGAACAGTAAACACATAACCGATGCCGATGGAGTACAAGGTAAGTAAGAGCACTATCTGTATCATCCAGATAGGAATAAAGTCTGTTAATAGCCCGATAACAAAGGCAATGCCCATGTATGTCAGTAAAAAGTTATAGGCATTCTTTTGCCAAGGATATTTATTGAATTCAGACAGTTTATTCCAGAAAGGCGTGACTTTATCGCTGACGCCGTATGACTCGAGGTGTGTTCGACACAGCAGGCAGCGTGGCGCAATTTCACGCTCATTGATATCACAGCAATTTACGCAAAACGAAATATCACACTGGTGGCAATACCACTGCGCTTTTTCTTGATTATGGTATTTACAGTTCATTCCCTGTTCCTATTGGTTTTCTATTATTTTTATGTTGGAGATAATGTTTAACGTTTCACAGTTTAGCAAAGCGGTCATTCAAACTCACCCAGTAAATCGTGTTCATATCATTAGGATTGATATTAATGTCACAGAAATAAAAAAGCACCGATGGCGAACCATTCGGTGCTTTATAACTAGCTGATAGTACTTATAAAAGTGGTGCAATCACTAAAGAAACAATCGCCATCACATTAATCAAAATGTTCATCGATGGGCCAGAAGTATCTTTAAACGGATCGCCGACCGTGTCGCCGACCACTGTTGCAGCGTGGGTTTCAGAGCCTTTGCCGCCATGGTTGCCCTTCTCCACAAACTTCTTAGCGTTGTCCCAAGCACCACCAGCGTTCGCCATCATCAGCGCTAAAGCTACAGCGCTGATTAAGGCACCGCCCAACATACCACCAAGCGCTTCTGCTCCTAACAAGAAACCTACTAATGGCGGTGACGCTACGGCGATAACACCCGGTAGCACCATTTTCTTTAAGGCTGCGGTAGTCGCAATATCCACACATTTCTTAGTGTCTGGCTCAGCCGTGCCTTCCAACAAACCTTTAATTTCACGGAACTGACGTCTGATTTCATGGATCATGGCAAAAGCCGCATCACCAACCGCCGTCATGGTAATTGAAGCGATTAAGAAAGGAATGACACAACCGATAAACAGCCCCATCAACACAGTCGGATCACCAATATGCAGCATAAAACTTGATCCGCGATGGGCTTCGAGCGTTTCGACAAAGGCTGCAATAATCGCTAAAGCCGCCAGTGCCGCGGCGCCAATAGCAAATCCCTTACCAATCGCTGCCGTCGTATTACCCAGCTCATCGAGTGAGTCGGTGATTTTTCTCGTGTCCTCACCTAAGCCACCCATCTCTGCGATACCGCCAGCGTTATCCGCTACCGGACCGTAAGCATCAATCGCCATGGTAATACCCACGGTCGCTAACATTCCTACCGCAGCAATACCCACGCCATATAAGCCCGCCAGCTCAGTCGATATATAAATAATCGCAGCGATGGTTAAGATTGGTAAGACAACCGATTGCATACCCACTGAAAGCCCCGTAATCATCACGGTCGCTGACCCCGTTTCACCGGACTGGGCAATTTTGCGCACAGGCTTTGCTGAGGTGTAATATTCAGTCACGAGGCCAATAATAATTCCACCAATAGCGCCGCAAAGCACTGCTAACCAAACATTGATTGAAACACTCATGGCACTGAGCAAGAAGTATCCAGTGATAATAAAGAGTATCGCCGAGCCGATAGTGCCCACCCGCAATGCCACCTCAGGGCTTTTACTCGACATGAGTTTAACCATGACGATACCAATGATCGAACAAATTAGTCCGACCGAAGCCAAGGCCAACGGGGCTGACATTAATGCATTTTTGGTACCTAGATCTGTGCTGACTAAGGTTGCGGCTATGGCGATTGAGGCGATCATCGAGCCACAGTAGGACTCAAAAATATCCGAGCCCATACCGGCAACATCGCCCACGTTATCGCCCACGTTATCGGCAATAACACCTGGGTTTCGTGGGTCATCTTCTGGAATACCTGCTTCGACTTTACCCACAAGGTCTGCCCCAACGTCGGCTGACTTGGTGTAAATACCACCACCAACACGGCTAAATAAAGCTACTGAAGAGGCGCCCATGCCGAAGCCATGAATATAGTGTGCGCTCTCAGGATCAGAACCGAAATACCAATATAGAGCCCCCAGACCAATCAGTCCTAATGACGCGACGCACAACCCCATAATGGAGCCACCAAAGAAAGCAACGCTTAACGCTTCGGCTGCTCCTTTGCTATGAGCTGCAGTCGTGGTGCGCACATTCGCTTTGGTCGCCGTATACATACCAATATAACCAGCTAATGCTGAGGAAACGGCGCCTACGGCAAATGCGAGCGCAGTATTCGCGCCCAGCGGAGAAACCCATAGTATAATAAGCAAAATGCCCGCAAAAATTGCGAGCATTTTATATTCTCGGTGCATGAAGGTCATGGCACCTGTATGGATAGCGTCTGAAATTTTCTTTATCGAGCTATCACCTTCAGGGTATTTCTTGACTACGCCATAGATAATAAAAGCGATGATCAAACCCAGCACGCCAAGTGCCGGCGGCAGATATAGCATCTCTTGCATAAAGCCCCCAATTGTTTTATCTCATTGAATGTTATATAAATTTTCTTTTTTGCAAATTCAGTCTATAGCAGTTTTATCAGTTGTACAATTTATATACAAGCTGATTGTTGATTAACCAATTTATTTTGTGAACAAAGACCGCTATAATACGCGCCCTCTGGGGGCTACTGCCCCACGCACTAACACGCAAATAAAGGTAAAGTAATGAGTTTGGATAACGTACCTGCTGGTAAAAACGTCCCAGAAGAAATTAATGTAATCATCGAGATCCCTGCCCACAGCGATCCTATTAAGTATGAAGTGGACAAGGACACAGGCGCTGTATTCGTTGATCGTTTCATGGCGACTTGTATGCACTACCCAACCAACTACGGTTATGTGAACCAAACTCTGTCAGCGGACGGCGATCCAGTTGACGTATTGGTACCAACACCATTTCCATTAATTCCTGGTTGTGTCATTCCTTGCCGCCCTGTTGGCGTTTTGAAGATGACTGACGAATCTGGTGAAGATGCGAAAGTTGTTGCGATCCCTACGGGTAAATTAAGTAGCATGTACCAAGGCATCCACGAAGTTGACGAACTTCCTGAATTGCTACGTAACCAAATCGAGCACTTCTTCCAACACTATAAAGATCTAGAACCAGGCAAGTGGGTTAAGATCGCTGGTTGGGAAGGCGCTGAGTCTGCTAAGAAAGAAATCTTAGACAGCATCGAGATGTTCAAAAACAGCTAATCTGTTTAAGACTATCTCATTAAAAAGCCCGCAACATTATTCTTGTTCGCGGGCTTTTTTGTGTCTAAACAGTTTGTGGCAATATTTTGTGACAAAAACGTGACTCTAAACCACTAGCTGACGCAATAACTGTCGCTCTTTTTGGTACAACCAAAATAGGCGTTGCTGCAAACGTCCACTCTGTGGTTTTTCAGCTAACGCATGACGATATTGTTGTTGTGCCTGTCGCAGGCTTTCTAGCGATGCCAAAGTCTTAGGCGACACCATCGAATCGCTCTCATACACCATGTGCCCAAGCTTTGCATAATAAGCCGCATTCGCTTGTTGTAAGCTTTCGATAGTTAACTGGTATGCTTTTGGAACTTCTTGTTGCTCTGAAGCACCTTCTCCAGTTTGCGCCACTGGGTTAACAACGTCTACCGAGCTTTTATCCTGCTCGAAATACCATGGTGATAGCGCTGCAATAAATACAGCACAAGCTGCAATCGCCATAGACCAACGCGAATGAGGCTTTCTACCAGCTTTGTTCTTACTCAAAGCATCGCTCTCGATACTCTGTTGAATCTCTGCCCAACGATCTGGCGCCTGCGCCTCGCTAGGTAAATTCTGTAACTGTTTCAATAAATCGTTATCTTGATTCATCATTATTTCTCACTCGCAGGGTCTAGTAACTCTTTCATCATTGAACGTGCGCGGTTCAAGTGAGCCTTACTGGTACCAGCAGCGATATCCAGTTGCTCACCAATTTCTTGATGGGTCATCCCAATTAAGTCATGCAACACAAGTACGTATCGTGCTTGCGCTGGAAGTTGAACAATTGTTTTCTCTAGATCAATCTGCGTACTGTTATGACTGGCAGAAAGGCTTTGCTCAAATTCTCGCTCCCAATCATGGTCATACACTAAATCTAAGGTGTTCTTTCGCTTATCCGCCAACACGGTGTTAACCGCAATACGATGCAACCATGTGGAGAATTGGCTATCCATTTTAAATGAAGCTAATGCCTGCCATGCTTTAATAAAGCTTTCTTGCATAAAGTCTTCAGCGCGACCTCTGCAACCACTCATTCTTAAGCATAACAAAAAAACTTGGTTCGAATGATGACGATATAAAAGTTCAAACGCACTCACCGAACCTTCCTGTGCTTTTTTTACAAGCCCAAGAATATTCTCCGGTTCAATCGTTGTAACTTCAATCGCTGACAAAAGGGATTCTGCATGCTGTTTTCTAATTAGATGATCATTACAGCAAAAAGGTTTAAACACAAAATAAAAAAAGCCCCGCATTGGGGAGCGGGGCTAAAAAAGAGTCATTTCTAAATGAAATTGGGGAAGAACATGACTCATTTGGCATCCATGCCAACTACTATTCAACTTCTATAGCGTACGAAAAATAATCAACACTGATACTGTAACGAGACCGACGTGAAGTTTTCGTCAATGGTAAACGTTACTTTAAAATCAATAAGTTGGAGTGATAATAAATAATTATCTAAGCAATGGGTTTATTATGATTCAAACAATATCGAAGGGAAAATTAATTGATTCAATGCTCATGATAGATAAATACCATCATGAGCATTGTTTAAGAATTAGCCGCGCTTGAGTAACTCAATCAGATCAATGATCGCAGCATTAGCACGTGATATATAGGATGACATAACCAATGAATGATTTGCCAAGAATCCAAACTCACTGCCATTAACAATCATCGGGCTCCAGACGGTTTCTTGCGTAGCTTCGAGCTCCATGATGGTTTGCTGGAACGAGGCTACCGCATTTTTGTCACGCAGAACGCGCTCAAAATCATGCTCAACAGCCTTTAAGAATTGAATCAGAGCCCAAGTCGAGCCACGAGCTTCCCAAAACACATCATCGATCTCCATCCATGGTGTACGAACCGTCACCAACTGCCCTTTGCCTGTCGACTGTTGCGCAGAAGGATCATTCGCCAGATCGGTGTTCATTCGAGTACGCCCAACGCTCGCACTTAGTCGCTGCGAAAGTCCACCAAGACGTTTACTGACCAAATACAGCCACGAGCGTAAATTATCGGCCCGCGCGTAAAACTGAGTCTCCGTGTCCGCAGGATCGGTTAATCGATCACGGTAATCACGAAGCAAATCCACACCTTTCTGGTACTCGCGCTCTGCTCTTGGGAACATCCACTTCTTATGGTGTATGTTAAACGCAGGCTCAGCGAATTTTAACGCTTCATCTTCTAAAGACTGCGACTGTGAGCGACTGATATCGTTACGTAAGACTTGGGTAATATCACGAATCTGAACTAATGCGCCGAATTCATAGGCGGGCATATTGTCCATAAAGACGCTTGGCGGCAAGATGTCATTGCTTAAGTAGCCACCGCTCTTGTTTAAGAGTGACTCAGCAACTTGCGCCACGGTTTCGACGGTGACGTAACCAATCGGTGGCTCACCAGGGAACTCCTGACTCAGTTTTTTAGTATCAACAGGATCTGGCTCTGAACTCCAAATAAAGGTAAAAACCAGCATCAAGATCAATAATGCAATCAATCCTGCTAGCACCCATGTCCACTTTTTACGTTTTTTCGCCGTTTGTGGCTGAGTATCAAAATTCATAGCTCGCCCTAGTTCTACTGATTTATGCTATTGATTAGCATCGCGCACTTGAGCGCTAACATCAAGCGACGGCTTGTTTTCAAAGTGTAACGTGATGTTATAACTGTCTGCGCCATCAGACATATCAAGTCCCATAATCATGACGTGTTTTGCGCCTGGCTTAAAGCTCACTTCTTTATCAATCACCACCTTATCTAAGTGCTCCATCTTAGCCATGTCGTTGACGACTTTGGTTTCATGCATCATGACATGACCGGCGTTATCCATCGCTACGCCCGTTAATGTGACCGGACTACCAGTATGGTTTTTTATGGTCATGAAAGCTGCTGTATTGGTTACGCCTGGCGGCATTTTGCGCACCCAAGCATCCGTAACTTCAACGCCCTCTTTAGGTGTTTCGTTACTGCATGCGAAAAGCGACAGGCTGATTAGCGTCATCAAAAGAAGGTTCAAAGAAATCTTTTTAAAAAAGTAGCGTTCCATAATAATTCCGTTGGCAAACTTGCTTAAAGTCGTTATTGTACTTTGAACTCCCAGCAAACTCTATGCTTGTGATGACAACACTTTTTCCAATACCTGAAGCACCACTCATCCCAGTACTCGGCAGCGAACTCACCTTCCCTGTCAGGCGAATATACTGTGTTGGTCGCAATTACGCGGCCCACGCCAAAGAAATGGGGCATGATGAACGAGAACTTCCTTTCTTCTTCACTAAGCCAGCGGACTGCTTAGTGATTAACCCAAAATCGTTAACCTACCCGCCAATGACCAACGAACTACATCATGAAGTAGAACTAGTCATTGCCATCAACCAAGAAGTCGTGGAAGCAAACCAACATCAGGCTGCCGATAGTATTTACGGCTACGCACTTGGCATTGACTTAACCAAACGAGACATCCAGAGCGAAGCCAAAAAGAAAGGTCGCCCATGGGATCTATCCAAAGGCTTTGATCAGTCAGCGCCAATATCGTCAATACAGCCAATTGCTGACCTTGAGGAAATCAATAATGGTCTGATAGCCTTATCAATCAACCAGCAAAGCAAACAGGAAGGCCAGCTAAACCATATGATTTGGTCGCCTTCTGAGGTCATTGCCGAATTGTCGAAGCATGTGACTTTAAAGCCGGGTGACTTGATTTTTACTGGCACGCCATCTGGCGTTGGTGTTGTTGAACGTGGAGATAAAGTTGAGGCTAAACTCAACCAAGAATTGAGCCTCGACTTTTATATTGAATAACCTTTGAACAGGTGACGTTAGCGTGAAGTGCTTGCTGCTTGCTCGCAAACACTTCACCATTTCCTAAAGGCTTTTATAGATAAACGTTATGATTTGGTCAGGCTTAATAAAAGCTTGTCCATTTTTCTCATCATACTCCGCACTAGGCTTAGCTTGGATGACCTGCTCTAGACTCTTTCCTTTCTCTTTTAGGTTTGCCACCTTGTCCCTAATATCTTTTAGCATAGCAACGTATGCTTTCATATCAGCGTGAGTTGCCATTGGTCCGTGGCCAGGAATGATCTGAGTGTCTCCATCAGCTAACGCCAACCCTCTTTCTAAAGCAGCAATGAAGCCGTTGATAGAGCCACCGCTATCGGTATCGATAAAGGGGTAACCAATATTGAAGTACGTATCGCCCATGTGCAATACATTATCTTTTTCAAAATAGATAATAGCATCACCATCAGTATGGGCTCTCGCCACATGATACACACGCATATTATCGTCGTTTAAGTGCAAGCTTAACTCACTGTCGAAAGTTACCAGAGGCAAAGCGACATCTGGCGAAGCTGGCACTTCCCGATCAAAGAAAGCCATCACCTGATCACTGGCCATGCGTTTGCGGACGTTATCGTGAGCAACGATAGTGGCGCCAGCTTTGCCGAAGTTTTCATTACCACCTGTATGGTCGCCATGCCAATGGGTATTAATGACAAATTTCACTGGCTGGTCTGTAATGTCATCAATCGCTCGATTAATCTTTTCCGTTAAGGGAGCATACTGATCGTCAATGATATAAACACCATCATCCCCAACCGACAAACCGATATTGCCACCCTGACCAAATAGCACATACAGGCCATCCGATAACTGCTGAGTTTTAATCTTAATTTCAGGACGTTTCTCACCGTGCGATAACGCACTAGAAGCTGCAAACATCAAGGCTAAACCTAGAATTGAACCCGTTCTTTTCATCATGATCATTTGATCCCCTTTTTAAAATCGTGCTTATACATTACCACAAGGTCACACAAAAACCGTCAATTACGACAAAAACCTGATGTTCAACAAAAAAGACGCCAAGAGGCGCCTTCTTTTAATCAAAGCTTTTAAGCCAGACTTTTACAACCAATCAGTTAACACAAACCCTACGCCCAGTCGGTTCACGTGGCGGTTGTAGTCAATCAAGCTTTCACCATACCCATTAAAGTATTGGACATAACCTCTTAGCTTGCCTTCATCATCAAGCGGGAAGGTCCAATCAAACTGGAAAGCTCCTTTGTTATCACTACGCAGGTTATTCCTCAGCATAATTCCAAAATTATGTTCATCCCACTGGTAAGCAGAATACAACTCAAAGTAACCCATAAAATCATCAATATCAGGATTATCATCACCATCAGGATCTAACGGATCAGTTTTTCTGTCTTCAGGGATACGCCACCAAGGCTTAAAAGCCAAAACCCAGCGATCTTGTTCAAATGCAAACTCCGTATAAATACGATTCCAGCTACGAGAGCCTAACCCCGAGCGACCATTCGATTGATGCGACACGCCCATTGAGAAATAAGGGATTTGCCAGCCTCCCAGTTGCCAGTCAGTTGCCCATGCGGCGAATACTTCCGGCTCATGATTGGTTTCACGAAATGGACTGGATACGTCTTTGTTGTAGGCCTGCCAGTAAGACTGGCCGGTATAGGCGAAAAATAAAGCACTATTTTCGCCAAACGGTTGTTCCCAAAACGGTGTTTTAAAGCTCACCTGAAATTTCACTTCAACATTGTCTACTTGCCTTTCATCACCACTATTTTCCAAGCTTTCCTGGTTTGGTGAATTATTAAAAGTCACTGGAAGTAAGTAGTTTGGCTTGTGTGGAATAATCGCAAAGCGGTTATCACGAACTCGATACTCCATTCGTAGCCGCTTTTTTAGTAAAGCAGAGCCCTCTTTAGGGTCTTCTTTCTCATTGTTTTCAGACGCAACCTTCTCTGAATCAATCTCTTCTGAAGTTAGAAGTTCTTTACTAGGTCGAAAGATAGCTAAATCACTGCGCTCTTCGCAATACCCTTTAATATCTTTAATCGTAGTATCATCATCAGCTAACTCAATTCTCTGTAATACACACTCATCATAATCAACACGAGCTTCCTTCTCTGCTTCGCTTGCGGCGAACACTTCACTCGACAATAACAGTGATGACGCAAATAGCGACAAAGACAGAGGGGTCAATCGAAACGAGTAACTCATGGGACAGTTCCTTACTTAATTTGTGTAAATTGTAGCAAATCGAAGCAATTGTTCTATGACAAAAATAAAAAAGGGCCTCGAAAGGCCCTTAATCTTGCTATATTTTACAAACTTACTTACAGCTTATTGGCCTCGGCATCAACTTCGATAATATCGTAGCCCAGTTTTTCTAAACCAGGCATAACCGAAGCTTTGTCACCAACGACAACGATGATCATGTCATCAAGCTTTAAATGCTCTTGAGCCAAGCTATTCAGCTCTTCAAGCTCTATCGATTGCAAGATATCGCTTTGCTCATCAACATAATCTTCGTCTAAGTCATACGCCATGATCTGCCCCAAGAAGCCAAGCTTCTGGCGAGGAGTCTCGTAATCACGAGCATCGCGCTGACCTAAAGAGTTACGCATGAACTCAAGTTCAGCTTCAGTCATACCGCTGTTATGGTAAGCCTTCATTTCTTTCAAGAACTCGATAATAGACTTATCCGTAGCGTCTGTTCTAACGCCAGCCGACGCAGTGAAATAGCCATAATTCTCACTTCCGCGGAAGCCTGAACGTGCACCATAGGTATAACCTTTATCTTCACGAAGGTTAATGTTGATGCGGCTGTTGAAGGCACCACCTAAGTTATAGTTCATCAGGTTTACACGGTAATATTCACCCGTAGCATCATAAGGAAGCGCTCGCTTACCAATACGAATTTCAGACTGAGCAGCACCTGGCTTATCAACAAAGTAAATGGCTTTCTGTAACTCAGGGAAAGGCTTCATTGCAACCTGTTCCGCTTCACCACCTTCCCATGAACTAAAGCGCTTAAGTTTGGTGCTCAACGCGCCTTTTTCCAAGTCGGAAACCGCAACAATAGAGCTAATAGCAGGCGTATAGTAAGTGTTATAGAAGTTTTTAACATCTTCTAGTGTAATGTTATTAACCGTCTCGATAGAGCCTGACGTAGGGTATGCAAATGCATTGTCAGTACCGAACAACAACTTCTGGTACACATTGCTAGCAACAACCGATGGTTGTTTCGCTGCACTTTTAATACCTTCAATCGTTTGCTCTTTAACACGCTTGAAGTCAGCTGGATCAAACTTTGGTGCGCGTAACTTTTCGTTAGCGATTTGCAAAGTACGATCTAAATTTTCGGTTAAGCTTTGAATCGTAAGCTGCGTATACTGCTCACCTGATGAAATGCTCACCGAGCTTCCTAATTTTTGCAGGATATTACTTAGCTCTTCATTAGAGTAATTTTCTGTCGACTCATTCAGCATACTGGCTGTGATGCTCGCCAAACCAATTTTGTTTAACGGATCATTTGAAGAACCAGTTTTGATTCTAAGGCTAATGGCTGTAGTAGGCGTTTCATCATTAATCGCACCTAACACATCAATACCATTAGACAATTCACTACGCCAAATTTCTGGCACTTTAATCGTTGGGTTATCGCCCGCTTCAGGCATGACACTACGATCAAAGTCATCTGTAGCGACTCGTAGATTCAAGTCAGCTTCAGTCACTTCTTTATACTCAGGGATATCACGTGGTGATGCCGTCCAAGTATCTTCATGCGCAACCATAGCCTTCATACCTTTCGGTACAACGCTCATAATCACGGCATGCTGACCTTTAACGTACTTTTCATAAACACGCATCACATCAGCTTCGGTCACATTTTCATAACGCTCTAACTCTTTTTGGATCAAGTTAGGGTCGCCTTCAAACGTTTGGTTAGCCGCTAATTGAGAAACCTTACCTGAAACGCTTTGTAAGCCATAAATCAATTGAGATTTGATGCTAGATTTTACACGCTCGATATCGTCAGCTTTAACACCGCGCTTTTCGAACTCTTTAAAACTATCGCGAATAGTCGCTTCAAGATCCGCTAAGCCTTTACCTGACATCGGGTTTGGCAACGCATACAACACAAATTCACACGCCAACTCTTTACAGCCATGGCTAACACTGCTTTGTACCGCCATGCCGTTTTTCACTAAGTTTTTGTATAAGATTGATGTTTTACCTTGACCAATAATAGACGCCAAAACATCTAGTGGCGCTTCATCAGCATGTAAGCGACTGACTGTTGGGTAAGCCATATACAGCAGAGGCAATGACACGTTGTCTTCCAAAGAAATGTAACGATCAGCGTCTAGCTCAACCTTAGTCGGTTTCGGATCTTTAACTTCAGGACCACGTGGAATTGAGCCGAAATACTTCTCTACCCATTCCAACGTCTGCTCTTCATCAATGTCACCACCGATGGTAAGAGTCGCATTGTTAGGCCCATACCAACGTAAGAAGAACTTCTTAACATCGTTAACGTTGGCACGATTTAAGTCTTCCATATAACCAATTACAGGCCATGAGTAAGGATGACCTTCTGGGTATAATGCCTGCGCTACACGCTCACCTAAACGACCATAAGGACGGTTATCAACGCGTTGACCACGCTCATTCTTTACTGTTTCACGCTGAACTTCGAATTTTTTCTGAGTTACCGCGTCTAGCAAAAAGCCCATACGGTCTGACTCTAACCACAACATCTTTTCTAACTGATTAGAAGGTGCTGTTTCAAAGTAGTTAGTACGGTCTGAGTTAGTTGTACCATTCAATGTACCGCCAGCTTCAGAAATGATTTTAAAGTGCTGTTCATCAGCAACGTTTTCAGAGCCTTGGAACATCATGTGTTCAAAAAAGTGAGCAAAGCCAGACTTACCAATATCTTCACGACCTGAACCAACATGGTATGTCACGTCAACATGTATCAAGGGATCACTGTTATCTTCATGCAAAATAACTGTTAATCCATTATCTAGAACATATTTTTTATATGGGATGACCAATTTATCATCTTGTTGTTCGACGACCTCAACCAGGCTTACACCTTCAGATACTTCTGTCTCTGTTGATGGTGAGGAAGCGCAACCGATCATGCCAGCTACTAATATCGTAGTGATTGTTTGTTTAAACATTCTAATCTCCTCCAAAATGGTGGCTTTATTATACAGACAGACGTCCAGAAAAGGGGGCAATACATATTTTGATACACTTTTGAAAATACTGATACACAACAAAAAAAGCCCCAGCAGGAGCTAGGGCTTTATTGATAAGTTCGTTTAAAACTAATTCTCTACTTCTTCCTTGAGTGCCTGAAGCCCCTCTTCATAAGTTGAGCCTAGCATAGAGTCTAAAAATACACCGAAATAGCGTCCGACTATATTATTCCCAAAGTCAGCATCAAAGCTCCAGGTGACCTTAGTTTCTCTTGGGCCGAGTTCTTCTAACTCAAAGGTAGCGTATCCAGGCTTTGGATCTTCTCCAAATAAAAGCTCTGTTTTAACTAATTTTGGGTAAGTACTTTCAACAATTTTCTGGGAGCCAGTACCCAATTGAGCATTCTCACTATCCCAAGACATCATCGCACCGACGCCTGAATCAGGGCCACTGAACTCGTATTTAGCGTCAGGGTCCATCTTGTACCATGGTGACCAGTTATTGTAGTCATCAAACGTATTTACTTGCTGAAACACCTTATCTTGTGAAGCGTTAATCGTTATAGAGCGCTCTACATGCGCAGTTTTCGGTAAGAAAAAGCCCACAATAATAATAGCAATCGCAAGAACTGCAATGACGATGAATAGATTTTTAAGAAATTTCATAGCTCCCCCTAGAGCAATACAGACCTAATTACTTTAAATCAAAACAATGCAAATGTGCAAGAAATAACCAATATGACGAATCTTAGGTCTGACACTCTTTATTCTTATTAGCCATGTGTTGTTCAAGATAGTCTGGAAATTTATCGGGGTAGATAGGGTTGCCCAGTTTTTCACGTTTTTCACGCCAATAGTTAAATAATCGCCCCTGAATATTATTGGCTTCCTCTTGTATTTCTGCTAATTCAATTTCGGGATACTGCTTAGATAATTTTTTCATTAAATCCTTTTTTTCATCCGTAAACTGAAAACCATCCATCATTAAGGAATCATTGATAAACACTTCTTCTATTAATTGTTCGTAGGCTAGACTCAGCATCATTGCATTTTTAATGCTTTCAATATCTTTTCCGTGCTCAACTTGTCTTTTGAAAATATGATGGTGCAGTAGCTGTAACTCAATAATTCCACCAAGTTTCCCCAGCGTTGCTGAATCAAGTAGGTACTTTGAGCCATATTCCAACGCCATCATATCTAACTGATGATTGTCGATAGCTTTTTTTCTTTCAGATTGGCTTAAGCTCCCAGAGCGGTTGAGCTCATTAACGTAAATCCCCAAACCGCCCTTCCAAATCAACTCAGATCCATAGTGAAACATCGCATTAGGATCACCCGCGTCAGCATAGGACTTCACTGCATCAAGTGGCATCTGTTGAAAATGGTGCTCTCCCGAAAGTTCGGCATCATTGATATACACCTCCGCGAATATATCATTAATTCTTTGCCAGTTTTCATGTTGCTGATAGCGTTGATGACAGCCGATATTAGACTCTTTTTCGTTGATATTGGCGTCCACCTTCTCAGTAACGGCTCTTCGACTATCTTGCACCAACTTCTCCGTGACTTGAGACTCTCTCTCATTAACTTGAACCTCTTTTTTGAGCTTCGCCTTATTCCGATGGAGACTGCCAGTATCGGATATCAAATAATAAAGTATTAAAAATGCCAGCAGAAGAGTCCCTAAAATTATAATGATTTTCTTCATTTCATTACCCTACATCTTATAACAATGACTACTTTGAGCTTTTTCGTATAAAGCCTCTTCTTCATCAGTAAAAATGTCTGGGTAGACTTCTAAGCCATAATAGTTCCTATCTAAGCGATAGACATGCTTCTCGATGCTACTTTCGACTAAAGGCATGGCATCATCCACACCAGCATCAGGCATGCCAACCTTGATATATTTTTCGATGGTGTACCATTTTAATCTAGCTTCTTTAATGAGTAGAGAATCTTTTTCATAAACATTCATCCGCATAATCCATAAAGGCGGCTTCTAACTCGTCTTCAAACAAGTCTGGGTGCAGCGGCTTATTATGCTCTAGGCGCTTTTCTTTCCACTGCTTTTCTAGCTCAGACAGGAGTTGTTTAACTTTAGTATTTAACTGCTCAGAGCGCTCCTCGCTCTGCATAAACTCTTCATAATTATAGACAGTACTGATTTTATTCTTTATCCGCTCTTCGAATCTCATATTTGCAATTACGGATGGATCATTTCTGTGGATATATTCCATCAGTCTTATATGTGCGACTGCACTAGCTAAAGTATCAATCGCATCCTTGTCACGACCTTCTCTAATTTTAATTTGGCGTGCCAGAAAGGTTTCCATATTAGCAGTTTCTAGTATGGCCCCCACTCTCCCTTGTATTGCCGCTCTAAAGGCGTATTCTTTGCCATGATTAAACATTTCAAAATTCGGATCATGCTTTTTCAATACTTCCCATAATTCTTCTTGTGTTAGCGGTTTTTCTTGGTTTACTGGGTTACGATAGCTTCCAAGCGCTTCCTTCCACATAACTTCTACCCCATAGTGCCACATAGCTGATGCCTCGCCGTTATCGGCATATGACCTTACTGACTCTAGAGGCAATTTCTCATAAGTGCTATCACCCACCTGGGCGTACACTTCATTGTAGGTTTCGAGAGATAACTCTCTATACTTTGTGATATCAGGTGAGTTTGCCATTTGTTCACAATGGCTTTGTGTTTCTGCATCGACGGTATTTTCAGTCTCTACAAGCTCTTGTTCTGCCTCTTGTATATCATCTGAAGATAAGCTTTCGTTAGAAGTATGAGTACTGCCTTGGGCTTTCAAGGTTTCGTTTTGTTGTGGGGTGTCTTGTTGAGCACCTGACTGAGTCTCGTCAGACTGAGTAATGAATATCACAACAGCTATGATGGCAGCTACAAAGATTCCGACTATCGCTATTTTTTTCATGATTCCTTTCCTCTGATTATATGATGGTTATCTAGATAACGGTGCTACTTGAATAGTGTTAGCGCCTCTTCGATCACCTCAAGCCCAGCACCTTTCTTGTAAGCATTTTCACTTAAGTGTCTGCGCCAAAGCTTACCTTTGGGTTGAGCATAAAAGAGTCCTAGTATGTGTCGAGTCATGTGTCCAAGGTAAACATCTTGGTCCAGTTGGCTTTGGACATAATTACAAAATTCTTCGGCGACTTCAATTCGACTGGATATATCATAGTCCCGACCATAAAAACGATTGTCTACTTCCGCTAAGAAATAGGGGTTATGGTAAGCTTCACGTCCTATCATGGCCCCATCTAAATGCTGCATATGGTCTTCGACCTGATCTAAAGTGGTTACACCACCGTTCACGATGATTTCTAAGTCTGGGAAGTCTTTTTTTATTTGATACGCAACGTCATATTTTAAAGGCGGTATTTCGCGATTCTCTTTGGGACTCAGGCCTGAGAGCCATGCTTTTCGTGCATGAATAATGAAAGTTTTGACGCCAGCTTTACGCACGGTATCGATAAAGGTATGCAGGTGTTGGTAAGAGTCTAAGTCATCAATACCAATACGGGTCTTTACCGTTGCCGGAATACTGACCACATCCGACATTGCCGCCATACATTCTGCAACTAATTCAGGCTCAGCCATGAGACAAGCTCCGAAGCGTCCATTTTGCACACGATCACTCGGACAGCCGACATTAAGATTAATCTCATCGTAACCATAGTCTTCACACACTTTGGCACAATGGGCGAGATCTTTGGGATCGCTGCCACCCAGCTGGACAGCGACCGGGTGCTCCTCATCGTTAAACTTAAGATGACGCTCTTCACCACCATGAATGATAGCGCCGGTAGTAATCATTTCCGTGTAAAGCACAGCATGCTGGGTTATACAGCGCATGAAACGACGCTGATGACGGTCCGTCCAATCCAACATGGGTGCTATGCAAATTTTGCGGTCTAAGGGTGCTGTCACAATAAATACTTTCTAGGAATTCCAAGTTTGTGGCGGTATTATATGATGCTTTCCGCTCAGACTCTAACTTTGCTCAACAGGAAACCCATGACCAACAGACTTTTTTTAACCACTATCGCTCTCGTCAGCTTGATGTCTGGCTGTGCCACCCTCTCTGAAACAGAGTGCATTTCTGGAAACTGGGAACAAATCGGCTATCAGGATGGTAAGTCTGGGCGAGATAAAGATTATATTTTAAACCACGAATCTGCGTGTATCGAATATAACGTTGAATTAGATCGGTTAGCTTACGAGCAAGGCAGGCAGGACGGTTTAGAACGCTACTGCACTTCAAGCAATGGCTATAATAGAGGCTTTCGCGGCAGTCACCCTAACTTAAGCTGTCATAGCCATCAATTCCCACAATATTATGACGGTTTGTACCAAGGGTTCGTAGTTCGTTTCGATGACATCCAGCATGAACTCAGTGAAGCGCATAAAGAACATGACATACTCAGTGAAGTGTATCGACGTGTTGAAGACGATGAGGAAAAGCAGCGCATTGATAACGAGCTAGACGACCTCGATCAGGACATTAGTTCTCTTCAGCGTGAGCTACAGAAGGTTGATGACTTGATTAACCGTTACCGACCTTATCATCAGTAAATAATGACTTTCTTTATCAATAACAAAAAAGGGGCTTTTGCCCCTTTTTGCATCAAAACTATCTATAAAGTCTCTCTATTAAAATGATCTATGGTTTCCATTCAAACTTTTTAAAAGCATCATCAACGGGTGTTTCTGCAATGTGATTTACATAGTTACTCATTACTTTTTGTGAAAGCCCCAGAATAATCTCTAACACTTGTTGCTGACCAAAACCCGCTTCATAAAATTTATTTAACTCTGCTTCGCTGATACGTCCACGGTTTCGAACGATACTTAACGTGGTGTCATGTAGCACCTGGAGCTTTTCTGTTGGCATCGACTTTCGATCACGTAGCGCTTCGATCAAGTCGGCATCAACATCCATGGAGTGGGCAATACCTGTATGCGCTGGCACACAGTAGGTGCACTCATGCTCTACATTAATCGTCTGCCAAACCACCGTAAGCTCGTCTGCATTAAACGAGCTATTTGCAAATAACTCATGAAGCGTTTGATAACCTTCTAAAATCCCTGGCGATTCAGCCATAACCGCGTGCAAATTAGGAATCATGCCATAGGCTTTCTGGGATTTTTCTAACAGCGGCTTACTTTTTTCTGGCGCAGAATTTGTATCGTGAAATGTAAACTTGCTCATGTTTATCTCCAATTAATCGGTTACTTTCGAGAAAGTATGACTTAGTGAGATCAATATAACTGGATTTGAACGATCGTTCAAGGTAAAATTGAACAGTCGTTCAAGAAATTAGTGTGGAGTATAAGCAATGCCGAAAGCAACTAGGTTTGATCACCAAACTGTGGTCGAGAAAGCCACCAATCTGTATTGGGAAAAAGGCTTCCACGCTACTTCTATGCGCCATTTACAGGAAGTCATTGATATGAGGCCCGGTAGCATCTATGCCAGCTTTGGCAGTAAGGAAGGGCTTTTCAGGGAAGCTTTGCAGCATTATGCCGATTTAAGTTTGGCTCAACTGGCAATACACACTCAGAACACAGACTCGCCAGTTGGCGCACTTAAAATGTTCTTCAAAAGCGTTGTCATAGATAGCCGCCATACAGCCCCAAGTAGCATGTGTATGTTGGTTAAGACTATCTCCGAATTAACCGATGACAATAGTGAGTTACTGGCAGAAGCAAAACGATTGTTATCTGTAATCGAACAGTCGCTACAAGATATTCTGCAGAAAGCCAAGGAACATGGGGAGTTGTCTGAGTCCGAAAATACGACGCGGTTAGCCCGCTATTTACAGATGCAACTAATGGGACTTCGAGCCTACGCTAGAACCACTGATAGTGATGCCTTACTTACTCAAATGATTGATGATATTTTCGTTCACGAACCATTCTTGCTTAAGAGTCGTTAACCATAAAAAAAGCGAGCCTAAGCTCGCTTCTTTATCTTATAAAAACTTTTTACTGATTTTTTAAGGCTGCGATCCTTGCATCCAGCGGCGGATGCGACATGAACAGATGACCAAACTTTTCCTGGAAAGAGCCTGTACGTCCATTCTTTAAGCCAAAGGCCGTAAAAGTTTCGCCCATATCAGAGGGCATATTGTACTCAGCTTTTAACTTTTCCAAGGCGCCAATCATGGCTGTTGAACCGGCTAATTGCGCTCCGGCTTCATCAGCACGGAATTCACGTCGACGTGAGAACCACATCACTACCATGCTCGCCAAGATGGTCAGGATAATCTGTGCAATCATGACAGAAATAAAGTAACCAATACCATGGCCTTGCTCGTTCTTTAAAATCACACGATCGACGAAATGACCAATAATCCGCGAAAAGAACAATACGAAAGTATTCACCACACCTTGGATCAAGGTAAGCGTGACCATATCACCATTAGCAACGTGGCCCAATTCATGCGCCAATACCGCACGGACTTCATCACGGTTCATACGCTGCAATAGCCCTTCGCTAACAGCGACTAAGGACTTATTTTTGTTCCAGCCAGTAGCAAACGCATTTGATTGCGGCGATGGGAAAATACCCAGCTCAGGCATGCCCACGCCAGCATCTTTAGACAAAGACTCCACCGTGCTGACTAACCATTGCTCAGTTTCATTTTTCGGCTGGTCAATCATACGGACGTGCATAAACTTCTTGGCCATCCACTTTGAGGCCAGTAATGAAATGATTGAGCCTGCAAAGCCGATAACAGCACACCAAACCAATAACGCCGTTAAATTCAGATCAACGCCGTTCTGCGCCATGATGCTATCAAAGCCAAAGAAGCTGAGGACAGCACCAGCCAATAATAAAATTGCAAAGTTGGTTAATAGAAACAAACCAATTCTTAACATCGAAGTCTCCAAAAAAAGATCAATTAACTGTTTTAATTATGGGGGTAATGGGGGGAGTTACAAGTAAATTCCGCGGCGACTACTTCATCAATTTGTAAATATTCATGTCGCGCTATATCAAATAATTAAAAATCAATAACTTAACTAACCAATAAAAACCTAGAATCACGATGATAGATAGTACGACCCACTTCCACTTCGGTTGATACTTCTTCATATTCAAGCGCTTATATGGATAACGACCTTACGGTTCTGAGCTTGATGACGATGCTCCCATAGGTAAATTCCCTGCCAAGTACCTAGAGCTAGTCGACCATCAACAATGGGAATGCTTAAAGAAACATTGGTTAAGATGGCCTTAATATGCGCAGGCATATCATCAGGCCCTTCCATGGTATGAGTGTATAAAGGATCATTTTCAGGAACCAGCCGATTAAGCCAGTTTTCTAAATCGGTTTTAGCGCTGGGATCTGCATTCTCTTGGATGGTTAAACTACAAGAAGTATGCCGTACAAAGAAGTGACACATCCCTGAATCCACATTTTGCTGACCAACCCACGACTCAATTTTATCGGTAAATTCGTAAAGCCCTTGGCCTTGAGTTGAACAGGATAGAGTTGTTTGCTTCGCCACTATTTACCTCCTAAGATATCGAGCCTCGGTATTCAAAATGGACGCGGCCTGTAACCCCACAACTTAATGTGTAAGGAATAGTATCTGCATGAGCCGCAACGACTTCAGCAGGTAATTCTTTACCCCACAACACAACTCGATCACCAATGTTATCGCTATGCTCAGGGCCTAGCTCAACCGCTAACATATCCATCGATACTCGTCCTACTAAAGGCACTGTGCGCCCGTTAACCCAAACTGGCGTGCCATTTTTAGCATGTCGCGGGTAACCATCACCATAACCAATAGCGACCAAACCTATCATGGTATCTTTCTCTGCAAACCAATGACGTCCGTACCCTGTCGACTCACCCTTTTTAACGTGGCGAATCGACATGATTTGCGACTCAAGATTCATGACAGGTTGCAAGCCATAGTCAGCTCCAGTGGTTTCTACCATTGGTGAGCAACCATAGAGTATCAAACCTGGACGCACCCAATCAAAATGAGCACTCTTAGCCTCCAATATTCCAGCAGAGTTAGCCATCGAACGCTCTAAGATTAAATGTTTGGTGCTTTTCAAGAAAGTGTCCAGCTGCTTGGTAGTGAAGCTATCCTTAGGATCGTCCGCACTGGCAAAGTGCGACATTAAACGAATAGGCTTATTGATACACTCAACTTTAGCTAAATCTTTTTCGATCTGGGGTAACTCTTCGACCTTAAATCCCAGGCGATTCATACCGGAATCAATTTTAAGCCAGATGTTTAATTTTTTATTGGTTTTAAGTCTCTGTAAGGCTTCAATTTGTGGGCTGTGATGCACCACTAAATGTAAATCGTTATCGACTATTTTAGGCAGCTCTCTTTCTTCAAAGAACCCCTCAAGTAGCAAGATAGGTTGTTTAATTCCTGCGTCACGCAGCGTATAAGCTTCAAGCGGAGTTGCTACAGCGAACATTTCTGCATCAGGCAGTGCTGTTGCGATATGCGCCAAACCATGTCCGTATGCATCCGCTTTAACCACTGCAATAACGCGGCTTCCGGACGCTATCTTTTGAATAGTATTAAAGTTATGGCGTAGAGCATCGAGATCGATAATAGCCTTAGTCGGACGCATAGAGCCTCAGTGTTGATCTTGGCTAGGCTTAATAGCCTTCGCCCATGGCTTCATAATCATTATGCGCCAAATTGTCGAAGCGAGAATATTGCCCTTGAAAGCTGAGTTCGACCGAGCCAATAGGACCGTTACGCTGTTTGCCGATTTTGATTTCGGCAATACCTTTACGCTCGGTTTCGGGATGATATACCTCGTCGCGATAAATAAAGAGAATCAAATCCGCATCCTGCTCAATCGCACCTGATTCACGCAAATCCGACATCACTGGGCGACGATCACTACGCTGCTCCAAGGAGCGGTTAAGCTGTGATAGTGCAATAACGGGAACTTCGAGCTCTTTTGCCAAAGCTTTCAAAGAGCGAGAAATCTCACTCACCTCTAAGGTACGGTTATCGCTCATGCCCGGAACCTGCATCAACTGCAAGTAATCCACCATGATCAAAGCCACGCCACCATGCTCACGTGCTACGCGTCGCGCACGAGAGCGCATCTCTGCGGGCGATAAGCCCGCCGTGTCATCTATCAATAATTTGGTGTGGTTCTTAAGTTGTAAAACGCCACTGTTAAACTTATCCCAGTCTTCTTTCGACTGAATCTGTCCACCACGAATTTTATTCTGTTCAAGACGGCCCAACGACGAAATCGAACGCATAATGATGGATTCGCTCGGCATCTCAAGACTGAATACTAAGACTGGTAAATCGCTGGCTAACGCCGCATTTTCCACAATATTCATCGCAAACGTGGTTTTACCCATCGACGGACGTGCCGCGATAATCACCAAGTCGGCTTTCTGTAAACCCGAGGTCATGTTGTCCAAATCCGTAAAGCCTGTCGACAAACCAGTGACACCACCTTTCGTCTTTTGGATCTGCTCAATACGCTCAATAGTCGACTTTAGAATGTCTTCGACTTTACTTGGGCCTTCGCCACTGGTTTCGCGAGACTCCGCAATAGCAAAAACCTTTCGCTCAGCTAAATCTAATAGCTCAGCTAAACCTCTCCCCTGCGGATTGAAACTCGCATCAGCGATTTCATTCGACGCCGAAATCAGCTGACGCATGATCGCTTTTTCACGGACGATCTCAGCGTAAGCTCGGATGTTAGCAACCGTTGGCGTGTTCTGAGCGAGCTCACCTAAATAGGCTAACCCAATATCCGCCTCACCAAGTTGTTCAAGGTGCTCGGAAAGAGTAATCACGTCCATCGGTTTGGCCATGTTGGCCAATTCAGCCATCGCCTTGAAAATCTCACGGTGATTTTTAACGTAAAAGTCCGTCGACAGAAGGATTTCTTCTACCTTTTCCCACTGATCATTGTCGATCATAACCCCACCAAGCACTGATTGCTCAGCCTCGATCGAATGCGGAGGAACTTTTAAGTCTTTGATTCTATTGTCAGATTGTTGTGCTGATAGCATGGTTTGCTTCTATTATTAAAATGGACGGTCAATCAATACAAAGTAAGCCAATGAGCCTACTCAAAACTATTCTATATAGTAACAGTTTTTAGGCAATACAATAAGTCTGTGGATAACTTCTGGATAAGTTAAGTCTATAGCAACATTAGCTTATTCCCTCAGCTATTTTTAGTTATGATACAACCATGAAATCAATCATTCTCTTCGATGGCGAATGCGTTTTATGCTCTAAATGGGTGCCTTTTGTCATCGAACGCGATCCCAAGGCTCGATTCAAGTTTTGTTCAGTGCAATCCCCAAAAGGACAAAAACTGCTAAAATCCTTAGGTCTCCCCACAAAAGAATATCAAACTATGGTGTTGCTCAAAGATGGTACGCCCTACTACCGCTCGGAAGCCTTCTTTGAAGTGATTAAAGACCTTAAAAAACCATGGCCATGGCTCCAGGTATTCAGAGTGTTTCCTTTGAAATTTAGAGACTGGGTTTATAACCGTATTGCCCTGAATCGCTACAAACTGTTTGGGAAACACAATTACTGTATGATACCCACAAAAGATATTTCGGATCGATTTATTAGGTAAGGTTCATTATGCGAAAAGCGCTTACGCCAATAATAGTATTATTCTTTTCGATTTCGGCATTTGCCTGTAACGAAACAAGCAAACCCAAGCTGATTCTAGAAAAAATCTCTGAGAATAATTCTAGTTGCACATCTTATTACGTTGTTACCCCGGAAAAGTTTAATGGTACTGAGATAAAGGATGTTGTTTTTTCCAGTAAAAACCCTGTTATGCACTTTTATCTTGAGTCTTCACTGGATGAAAAGCTAAATCGTACTTATAGCCCTATTTGTGTAACGCAAACAGTTTTAAAGTAATCTGAACTAGCTTTATACTATCAAGAACCTATCGGTGAAGATGGAGGTATGAAGATGTGTATGGACGAGTATAAATACTCAAACCTTAGTCAGTATATTGAGTAAAGCCATGACTTACGCTGAAAGGTGGCTAAAGCTTATAGCCATAATCCATATCATCGGTGGCGTGTTGCTTCCCTTAGTTGCATTTACCCCAATCGCCACGCCCTACTTTCAACACCTTCTTGAAACGTTCCCACAAAGCGACTTAAGCTCCATGAAGTTTCTAATCGGCGTGTTTGGACCTACCGTTGCCAGCTGGGGGGGATTATTTTATTATGCCGTGGATAAAGCTTTGGAAGAACTAAAAAGGATTGGTGGTTCCTAGTAGCAGCAATATTAGTTTGGTCAATAATGGATACAGCCTTTTCGCTATACTTTGGTGTGATATCTCATTTATGGATTAACGGCTTAGTTGCAGTACTTTTTATTTCACCGCTCTTAATATACAGGCCCACTTTTGTAGAAGATTAGATCTGGTTAATTATAGTTATAACAAAGTTGAAATTAAGGAAATTAGATGCGTACAAATATAATAACATTCATCACGTTCATAGCATGCGTTTCATGTGCAAGTAACCCTTATAACGTCGATCTCGCTAACGTAGGGAAGCGTATAGATATGAAGGTGACTACTTGCATACCTTCTCCTGATGTTTTACCAAAGCTAAAGTATGGGCATGGCCCCATATACCCTGCAAGTCAAATAATGAAGCAGAAAGGTGGTAAAGCTAAAGTTGTATTTGACATAGACAAAGAAGGCAACGTCAGTAATATCAAGACCTTCACTTCAGACTACCCTTATTTTGCTAAACACGTCAAACTAGCAGCAAACACATGGTTTTTTGAACCTGCACTTAACAAAGGAAAGCCTGTAGAGGTGAGGTGCTCTAAAAAGTTTTTGTATAAAATAGACCGATAATAAAAAAAGGCACCCGAAGGTGCCTTTTTCTTAACTCTTTAGCTTAATTAATAATTAAGCTTGAGCTTCGTCGAATTCGCCAACAACGATAACTTTGATGTTAGCTTCAACTTCTGGGTGTAAATGTACTTCGAAAGTGTACTCGCCCGTTTGACGGATAGCGCCTTCCGGCATACGAATTTCTTTCTTTTCTAATTCAACACCTTGCTCAACAACTGCTTCAGCGATGTCAGCTGTACCAACAGAACCGAAAAGTTTACCTTCGTCGCCAGCGTTAGCAGCAACAGTAACTTCGATACCAGCTAGTTTATCAGCACGAGC
>Ga0208833_1000044_pt1 | contig 38341 bp, 31 predicted proteins | sample DeeseametaMP1788_FD_184181 | JGI IMG/M metagenome (GOLD analysis project Ga0208833, IMG submission 184181) | Marine microbial communities from the Deep Pacific Ocean - MP1788 (SPAdes) | ecosystem: Environmental > Aquatic > Marine > Oceanic | place: North Pacific Ocean | collected 2011-05-03 | reverse complement strand
AGAACTCTGTTCCGTTTAGGCTGAAACCTGTTACAATGCAACGACTTAGATTGGCGAAACGAATTTAGATATTTTATGAGCTGGTTAGAACGATTATTACCGAAACGCAACCCTGAAGGGGAGCGCAAAAAATCCATACCTGAAGGCGTATGGAGTAAATGTAAGAGCTGTGAGTCTGTATTGTATTATGCAGAAGTTCAGCGCAACCAATCGGTGTGCCCGAAATGTAACAGCCACATGCGATTGAGTGCTCGTGAACGACTTGAGCTATTTCTTGATCAAGATGGAAAGCAAGAAATTGCTGCGGACATGAAGCCTGTTGATATGCTGAAGTTCCGTGACTCCAAGAAGTACAAAGATCGTATTTCAGCAGCACAAAAGAAAACGAAAGAGAACGATGCACTGATTGCTTTTGAAGGCTCAGTTAAAGGCGTACCAATCGTAGCAGCTTCGTTTAACTTTGATTACATGGGCGGCTCAATGGGTTCAGTCGTCGGTGAAAAGTTTGTACGAGCAGTGAACCGTGCGATTGAGAAGCGTACTGCTTTTGTCTGTTTCACAGCAAGTGGCGGAGCGCGGATGCAAGAAGCATTGGTGTCATTGATGCAGATGGCGAAAACCAGTGCTGTCTTGGCGAAGCTATCAGATAATAATTTGCCATATATCACGATTTTAACAGATCCAACGATGGGTGGTGTTACTGCGAGTTTAGCTATGCTGGGCGACATTCACATTGCTGAGCCGAAAGCATTAATTGGCTTTGCAGGGCAGCGAGTTATTGAGCAAACGATTCGCGAGAAACTGCCTGAAGGGTTCCGCTTAAGTGAGTTCTGGCTGGAGCATGGTGCAGTAGACATGATTGTTGATCGTCGTGATATGCGCGATAAAGTTGCTTCCTTGGCAGCAAAGTTACTGAAATCTGATAAACCAGCGGCTTAAAAGAGACGATCTCATTGTCAATTCCTGACAATCCTCAACAATTTACCCATCTTAATGAGTGGCTTGCTTGGTTAGAGCAGGCCCACTCTGTTCATAAAATCGAACTTGGCTTAGAGCGTGCGCAAGAAGTTGCTCGTCGACTGGATCTGCTCGATTTAGGTGCTCAAGTGATTACCGTGGCTGGGACTAACGGAAAAGGGTCTACAGTAGCCGCAATTGAAGCTCTAGCCGTAAGTCATAAAGTCTCTGTTGGAAGCTATACCTCTCCACACTTAATCGATTTTAATGAGCGCATTAAGCTTAATGGTGTCAATGCCTCTGATGACTTAATCATTGAAGGATTTCGGGCTATTTATCAAGCTAAAGGTGATACGGAGCTGACTTACTTTGAGTTTACGACTTTGGTTGCGTTATGGATCTTTAAACAACAGCAGCTTGATTTAATCGTACTTGAAGTTGGCCTTGGTGGACGGCTAGATGCAGTCAACATCATTGATGCCGATATTAGTGTGGTGACGTCTATTGGGCTGGACCACGTTGACTGGTTAGGCAGTGACTTAAAGCAAATAGCTGGAGAAAAAGCAGGTGTTGCTCGGCGAGATAGACCTTTGGTCATTGCTGATAAAGAGACTGAGTCATTACTCTTGCCGCACTGTGAAACCATTGGTTGCGTACCTTGGATCGCTCAACGTGATTTTTGTATTCAGTTGGGTCGAAAATACTGGAGCTATCAGTTTCATGAGTTGTCACTAGACTTTCATGAGCTTCCTCTTAATGAGCTATTTTTACAAAACCTAGCTGCAGGCTTAACAGCGTTTGCTTATTGTTATCAGTCGCTGTCAGCCAAAAATATCTCTTATGCGGCAACTTACAAGGCGTTTGAGAACTTGTCAGTGTTGGGTAGATTTCAGATCCTATCGGAGAGTCCGACCATTATCGTCGATGTCGCCCACAATCCGGACTCAGCTGAGTTATTGAATCAAAAGCTAACAGAGCTTAAAGACAAGGGCTCACGGCGTGTAGTAGCGCTTTGTGGCATGCTGAAAGATAAAGACTGTCAGTCTTCGCTGGTAGAAATGAAGCAGGTGGATGAGTGGCATTTGTTGGATTTACCTGAGCCTCGTGGTAAAAAGAGCGCTGAACTGTTGCAAAATTTGCCTGAACTGTCGCAAAATACAGCTAAGTGTTATAAATCATTAAGTGATTTTAGCGAGTCTTGTATCGGTCGTTCTTGTCTCGATACTGATGACGTTTTAGTGGTTTTTGGTTCATTTGTTACAGTTGGTTTGTTTGTTGAGCATTGGAATAAAGAAGGTTTTGCGTGGATATAAAGCTTAAGCATAGATTGGTTGGAGCTTGCGTTATTTTAGCGTTAGCTGTTTTTTTCTTGCCTATGATTTTAGACAGTGAAAAGTACAATCAGGAGATAGAAAGCAAAATTCCTGAGCAACCATCCTTAGATGTTAAATCTCACGATGGAGATGAAGGCTCTATAACGATCAATCTTGACGAAGATGAGGCGGAGAAAGCAATACAGAAGCCAGCAAAAGTTGAGAGTAATGATCAGCAAGAAAGACCAGAGCAGCAAGACAATAATACAGTTAACGCTACTGATGATAAAAAAGCCGAGTCTCAAACCTCTCCTGAGGTCACTCAAACAAAGAGTGACGATAACGAGGAACGAGACAGTTCAGTTGCTGAAACCAAGCCCAAGTCGTCAGACAGTACAACAAAACAAGCTGCAGATGAGGTCACGAAGTACGCTGAAAAAGCCCCGGAAAAGTCCAAAAAAGAAGCGGTAGCGACTGATACTAGCAACGAAAAGACAACAAAGACCGCTAACAAGCAAAGCAATAGGCCAGAGTTTGCTGAAAAGGCCTGGGTCATTCAAATCGGCTCTTTCTCAAATAAAGAAAACGCCACTAGCTTGGTTGCCGAGTTGAGAAATAAGGGCTTTAGGGCATACCAGCGTGAGGCGACAGAGTATACACGAGTCTTCGTTGGGCCTTATCCTGACCAAGCTGCGGCAAATAAACGCACTGAAGGCCTAGAAAAGATTGTTGGAGCTGCGGTTAAGGTCATTGAGTTTGACCCTCAAGACCATTAAAGTCAGGATGTTACAGAAACCTGATAAAGCATATTCCGCTCAGAGCTTACCTCTGCTAAAATGCGCACTGAATTCTATGAGGCAGCTCTTTAATGATTTGGGTTGATTGGGTCATTTTAGCGATCATTGGCGTTTCAGCGCTGATCAGTTTACTCCGTGGCTTTGTTCGAGAAGCCTTATCTTTAGCAGGCTGGGTAGCTGCTTTTTTCCTCGCTAAGATGTTCTATGAGCCTCTTTCTGAACTTCTAGTTGACCATATTGAAACCAATAGCATCCGACTGGGTGTTTCCTGGTTAGCCATTTTTGTTGCCACTCTAATTATAGCCGGAATAATTAACTATGCTGTAGGCCGTATGGTTGACGCCGCGGGCATGAGTGGTACTGACCGTTTCCTGGGCATGTTTTTTGGCGCTTTGCGAGGCGTCTTAATTGTGGCTTTACTCGTCCTTGGATTAAAACAGTTTACTCCAGTGCCTAAAGATAAGTGGTGGGGTGAATCCAGCTTAATTCCTCATATGGAGGTGGTCGCTGCTTGGTTCTACGAAAAATTAGGACAAGTGGTTCCAGAGCTTAAAGATGATAACCCTGATAGCCAAGGCGAAAGTGAGTCAATGACTCAGTCTGATGCAATTGGCGCATTGATGAAAATGAAAGGACTCGATACTTCTGAAATGAAGACCGATGGAAGCGGTGAACAGTCTTCTACAGATGATGACTCATCTGAATCAAATTCTTCAACCAAAAAAGACGAGCAAAATTAGTATGTGTGGTATTGTTGGAATCGTTGGTAAGTCCCCTGTAAATCAAAGTTTATTTGATGCGTTAACTGTGTTGCAACACCGAGGTCAAGATGCGGCAGGGATTGTCACTAGCGATCAGGGTAAGTTGTATTTGCGTAAAGATAACGGTCTCGTTCGTGATGTTTTTCATACAAGACACATGAGACGCTTAACCGGTAACTCTGGTATTGGCCATGTGCGTTATCCAACAGCAGGGAGCTCCACGTCTGCTGAGGCTCAGCCTTTATACGTTAATTCGCCTTACGGTATCACTCTAGCTCATAACGGTAATTTGACAAATTCGGATAACTTAAAGCGAGATCTTTATTCGACTGATCGCCGTCACTTAAATACAAACTCTGACTCAGAGGTTTTGTTGAATGTGTTGGCTCACGAACTGCAAATTCTTGAAAAAAATCAATTATCACCACAAGATATCTTCAAAGCGGTACGCGAAGTATTTAAGCGCTGCAAAGGTGCATACGCAGCAGTAGCTCTAATCAGTGGCCATGGTTTGTTATGTTTCCGCGACCCTTACGGTATTCGCCCAGCGGTATACGGAAAGCGTGAAACAGAAAACGGCACTGAGTTTATGGTCGCGTCAGAGTCTGTTGCGCTCGATGCTTTAGGTTACGAGCTGATCGACGATATTGGTCCCGGCCATGCTGTGTTTATTTCTGAAGATGGCCAGCTACATACCGAAAAGTGTATTGATGAAGACACTTTCGCACCCTGTATTTTTGAGCATGTCTATTTAGCACGTCCTGACTCACTCATCGATAATGTTTCAGTGTATAAAGCACGTTTACGCATGGGTGAGAAGCTAGCAGAAAAGATACTAAGAGATTGGCCTGATCATGATATTGATGTGGTGATTCCGATTCCTGATACGTCGACCACGTCAGCGATGCAGCTGGCGAATGAACTTAATCTAAAAATGCGCCATGGCTTTATTAAAAATCGTTATATTGGCAGAACCTTTATTATGCCTGGCCAACAGATGCGTAAGAAAAGTGTTCGTCAAAAACTGAATGCCATAGATTTGGAGTTTAGAGGTAAGAATGTTCTGCTAGTCGATGATTCGATTGTACGTGGTACAACATCCGAGCAAATCATCGAGATGGCAAGAGAAGCCGGGGCAGAGAAGGTTTACTTCGCTTCAGCCGCGCCACCAGTACGTTACCCAAATGTGTACGGTATTGATATGCCAGCAGCTGATGAGTTGATTGCTCACAACCGTACGGAAGATGAGATTGGTGAAATTATTGGTGCTGATAAAATCATTTACCAAGATGTTGATGGGATGGTAGAAGCGGTACAAGAGGGTAATCCTGAGATCAAAGCGTTCGATTTATCGGTGTTTACAGGCGAGTATGTAACAGGCGATATTGATATGAACTATTTACAAGAACTTGAACAGCGTCGTAACGACATGGCGAAATCATCTCAAGAGTCGTCTGAGATTGAAAATTCTGCCATGGTCATGGACTTACACAACCAATAGTGCTGTGATTATGAAAGCAATTATGCGCGGACTATTACGACTTTTGGGATGGAAGGTCGAAGGGCAGCTACCAGAACATGATAAGTGTGTGATGATCTTTGCACCGCACACTTCTAACTGGGATTTTGTGTTGATGCTCATGACTCGCTTCTGCTTTAAGATGGATGTGGCTTATTTGGGTAAACATACTTTATTTAAGCCACCATTTGGTTGGTTTTTTCGATGGGTCGGAGGAATACCTGTAGAGCGCTCGTCAAAGAAAAACGTTGTAAAGCAGGTGGTTCAAGAGATTGCGCAAAGAGATAAAGTACACTTAGCATTAGCACCGGAAGGTACACGCAGTAAGAAGCCTTATTGGAAGAGTGGCTTTTACCATATTGCTGTGCAGGCAAATGTACCGATCGTCTTTACTTATTTAGATACAAGAACGAAAACCTTGGGGATAGGAGACTTTATTCAACCGACTGGTGATATTGAGTCGGATATGGATAAGATTAGGGACTTTTATAAAGATAAATTAGGAATCAAACCAGAGTTAGCGAGTGACATACAAATCGAGGTTAAAAGTTAAACAACGAGAAAGTCAGCCAGTTGGGAAGGCTGTCCATTTTCTACTAATATTTGCGTTATTCATTGTCGCGAACACTCTTCTTATTTCTCCAGCAAATGCAGAAGCAGACATATCTGATCGTATTCGGTTTTACTCGTTAACTATAGAAGATGGTTTAAGTCAAAGCACTGTTTATGACATCACAGAAGATCGTTTCGGTTTTATGTGGTTTGGAACACAGGATGGTTTAAATCGTTACGACGGGGTAAAGTTCGATCAGTTAAAGCACGTTGCTAGTGACCCGAAAAGTTTAGTATCTCCAACCATCAATCAATTGCTCTATGATAATAAAGATACGGTTTGGGTGTTAACGCCCCAAGGGCTTGATGGCGTTGATACTCAGTCATTAGCGATAACTCATTGGACAGAAGAGATTAAAAACCTTTCTTCTGACGATGAGCTTAGTTCTGAAAGCTTCCAGATACACTCGATTGCGCTTTCTTCCGATAATAAAGTACTCGCCTTAACCAAAGACTTTCTTGCTTTGATAGAGCCAGAGAGTGGTGCAATGACACGATTGTCACAGTTCGATGTTTTTATCAAAGAGCATAATGTTTCCAAATTCTTGGCACTTAACGAACGACTCTATTTTTTGGAAGATAGTTGTATTGTCTCTGTCGACATGCGTGGGCGAGATCGGTTTACAGAGTGCCTCTCAAGTGAGGTAGTGCTGTTAGAGCTTTTGCCTAATCAAGAGTCTACAGAAGAGTTTTTTGTAACTGGTGAGAAAGGTTTTGCTGTATTTTCAACTCAAACAGCTAATAGCGAGCCTTCAATACAATACTTTGATGTGAAGGACGGGCGAAAGCAAAGTCCGATAAGAGTAAGGCAGTTATTACCGTTTAAAAATGGTTATTGGTTAGCAACCGAAGCTGGCCTTAAGTACTGGGACTCAGCTGAAAACACTATTACAGTTGAGCTTTATTCTGATTACAGTGACCCTCACTCCATTAACAACGACTCCAGCATGTCTATATGGAAATCAAAGGAAGGGTTGCTTTGGGTTGGAAGCTTATTTGGCGTTAACTACTGGAAGTCAAAACAAGACTTTATTCACTTGCTGAAAAAACGTGAAGTGATGAACTTTAAAGAAAATAATTACACCACCAGTTTGTTAAAAACCTACGACGGACATTTATTAGTTGGTACAGACTCTGGTATATACCGTTACAACAACGATTTTACTATTCTACAGAATTATAGCCCTCTTAAAGTTGGCGAGAACTTTATTAGCACAGGCTACGTTGGGGGCTTAGTTGAGGACCGTCATAGAAACTTATGGATAATTACGAATAACGGTTTGTTTTTCAGGCCTTTTGGTGAAGAGGGTTTTATTCATTTAGAAAAAGCTCATGGCGCAAACGGTAACCTTCTCGAACTTAAAGCACTATCAAGCATTGTCGAAACAAGGAGTGGTGATATTTGGCTTGGAGGTGAGAACCGGTTTTATCATATTAAAATAGACTCAAATCAAGGCAGCACTCTTGGAGCATCCAGTTTACGCTTTTTTGATTATTCCAGCTTTTTGCCTGAACAAGTCATTAGTTCAAAGTACGGTGCCTATACAATTTATGAGGATTTGCAGGGCTATTTGTGGGTCGGTAGCGCACAAGGACTTGCTAGATATAACCCGATCAACCAAAGTACAGAACATTATATAAGCATTCAAACTGATACCCAGACCTTGTCCAACTCGGATATAACGGTCATCTATGAGGATTTGCTTGGAGTGCTTTGGATTGGAACTGTTTCAGGTTTAAATCGCGTACGATATAACTCGCAAGGCGATGTTTATTTTCAACGTGTAACGGAAAGCGATGGTTTTGTTGATGATTTTATTTGCTCGATCTTAGCTGATAACTCAGGTTTCTTATGGGTTTCAACAGCCAATGGTCTCGTTAAGTATCACCCTGATAAAGGTACGCCAGTTAACTTTACCTATGAAGACGGACTTCAATACAATGAGTTTTACACTAATGCTGACTTTGCGGATGAAGAGGGTAACTTGTTCTTTGGCGGCTTAAACGGCATTACCATGTTAAGTCCGAATGATATTACCATCGATAAAGAAGAGAAAAGCCTCCAAATCATTTCAGTAAAACAAGCCACAGAAGAAAAGAATATTACTAAAGAAGGTAGCACTTATTTTTCTCAGGTCAGCGATCTTGGAACCGTGGTTATTCGTATTAGTACGTTTGACTATATTAACGGACGTGGAGCTGATTACCGCTATAAGATTGATGCACTTGATGATAACTGGATCGACTTGGATGGCCCGACGATTAAATTACACAACATCCAACAAGAACAGCTATTGATCCGAACCCAAGTGAGGCAGAAAGACGGGCGTTGGGGTGATGAAGAGGTCACGTTATTATTAAGTGTAGAGAAGCGCTTTTGGGCCAGTGCTCAGGGTTTCATGCTTTACTTGCTCATTTTATCGCTAGTGGTTATTGGAGTAGCCATTTATTTGTCACGTTATTTCTCGAGGCGTCTGACTCTGCAGGAAAAGAAGCTGAAAGAAGGCAAGGCTCAAACCCAGTTATTATTGAGCGAAAAGAAGACTTTACTCTATCAAGTCGAAGATTTGCAGTATTCACTTTCTGAGCAGCGCTACTTATCCGAGCGACTGGAAAATCAGTTAGAAAACATCTCTGTAAATGATCAGTTGACTGGTTTTAAAAGCAAACAATATTTAAAGAAGCATATTGATTCTGAGCTCGAGAATATTGCATCGACTTGGATCGTGAATGACGGTATCGCAGGTGTGTATCTCGGTGTTTTTGCTGTTGATATTGACAATTTAGCCATGATTAACAAAGAGCATGGTCATTTATGTGGAAATGAAGTTCTTAAGCAGGCTGCTGACTGCTTAAAAACAATTAGCTATGGTACGGACACACTTGTTCGGTGGCAGGGCGCTACGCTGCTTATTTTAAGCCGAGGCATTGAGAAGCGAGAGCAAATGATCATGGCTGAGAAAATACGTTCGATCATAGCATCTAGAAAATTTGATTTAGGGAATGGTGCCAGTATTGATGTTACTTGTAGTGTCGGTTTTGGGCGCTTCCCTTTCTTAGGTGACCCCAATGAGGTGATTACTTGGGAGCAGTTAATTTACGTGATTAATCGCGCGCTTACCGTGGCTAAAAGTAATAGCCGTAATGCGTGGCTGGGTATTTATACCAACCAGTTTTCGCATCCCCAGGAAATTCGGGCGCAAATTACCACTAACCTCAGTGGACTCTTAGCCAGTGGTCAGCTGGACTATGTTTCATCAATACCAAAATCTAACAAAATAGATTGGGATAGTGGCTCTTCTTAGAAATGCCATTGATGCAATATTAAGACCAGTAAAATACCGATACTCAGTCCAGCGACAAAATAAGCTTTGTGGTGAATGGAGCTGATAAACTGATGTTTGGCCGCTGCTTCATGGGTATGGGCATGAGGTTCATCTTCCCCATGTCCATGACTATGAGGTCTGTGGATTATAACGTGAAGTAGTGTTCCGCTAACGATCGCTTGGAAGTAGTCAATAAACGTATTATGTAACCCAAACAATTGTTTTTCACCAATATAGAAACCAATAACAGTCATGCCGATCATTACCGAGAAAACAATGGCTGTCTTACGGTTTCCCCACAGGGGATTAACGATCCACCATAAACTTAAGCCAACGACTAGCCGGTGCAATATTACGGCGTAAGGCAACATTTCATTACCCTCGATGGTGACTACAGCGGCACCATCAATCGCGGAGTGAGTCATTAAACCCACAATACCGAGTAACAAAGCGACGCTATGTGCTTTGTGAGCGAATCGACGAAACGTAATTTCAGCCAGCGCGGGCCCAAAAAAGCCTAACAATAATAGCGGTAATAGGGCGAAGCCAATATTGCTCCACAGCACTGGAAGCACATCTAGAAATAACAAAGAGCCAACAGAGACTAGGACAAATGGAAACAAAAAATCATCCATTCGTCTATTGTGACCAATCAACTTTAGAGTAACTGGGCCAATCAGTAGGGCTATAACGCTAAGCAATAATAGCATTAGAATAATTTTCCAGAGTTCATGATGTTGTTTGGATCAAAAGTGGCTTTAATACCTTTCATATAACTAATTTCAGCATCTGTGCGAGTGAAGTTAAGGTAAGGTTTTTTCAGTAAGCCAACACCGTGTTCCGCTGAAATGCTACCACCAAGCTCCTGTAGCACTTCAAAAATTAGCGGATTGACTTTTTCGCAAGCTTTGACGAATTCAGCATAATCCATATCGTCTGGCGCAAGGATATTAAGGTGTAAATTGCCATCACCGATATGCCCAAACCAGATGACTTCGAATTCAGGATAATGCTCAGCAACGATGTTATCGACTCTTCCCAAGAAGTCAGACACCTTGTCTGGTGTAACTGAAATATCATTTTTATAAGGACGACTTGTGGAAATGGTTTCTGATATATACTCTCTGTACTTCCAAAGTTCTTCAGCTTGTTGTTGGCTTTGGCTCATGACTCCATCAAGGATAAACTCTTGCTCTAGACCAGATTCAAAGCAGCCCAAAGCTTTTTCAAGGATGTCATCAGAGGTAGCATCAAACTCTAGCAAGCAATAAAAAGGAGCTTCAGTTTCAACAGGACGCGGTAAGCCATGGTGTGGCATGACTTTCTTTAGAGCTTCTTCAGAGAAAAATTCAAATGCAGTCAGGTCGATTGCTTTTTGGAACGTGTTGAGGAGTTCTTTTACTTTATCTAGCTGTGGAATAGCTAGTAACAGGACTGTTAAGTTTGTCGGCTGGCGAGTTAATTTAATCGTCGCTTCAGTAACGATACCAAGCGTACCTTCGCTGCCGATAAACAAATGTCGTAAATCATAACCGGTTGCGTTTTTGATCAGGCCTGCATTGAGCTCAAGGACTTCACCTTTTCCTGTAACAACGGTTAATCCCATAACCCAATCGCGAGTCAGACCATAACGAATGACTTTAATGCCGCCCGCGTTAGTCGCGATATTGCCGCCAATTTGGCTGGAGCCACTAGAGGCAAAGTCAACCGGGTAGTACAAGTCATTTTCTTCAGCGAACTGCTGTAGCTGCTCTGTGATCACACCAGCTTGGCATTTGACTTGTTGAGTGGCACTTTCAAACTCTATAACCTGGTTCATCTTATCCAGCGCTATAACAAGTTCTCCTTGCTCCGCAACAGCACCGCCACTTAAACCAGTGCGGCCGCCAGAAGGGACGAGCGCCACAGAGTGTTGGTTTGCCCACTGTACGATGGCCGCAACTTGCTCTGTTGTTTTTGGCAAAGCAATGGCAAGTGGTGCAGGGGTGTACTGATTGGTCCAATCCTTACCGAATTGATGAAGAGAGTCGGGATCTGTTAATAAACAATCTGGCTCTAAAATATTGCGTAGTGAGTCTAGCGAAGGTTGCACTGAGAACTCCATAGTTCATTGATTTCAAACAACTTGGCATATTTTGCCAGAGGTTTTGCCCAATTGAAATGAGTTGTTACGATCTAGCGGTGATTTACCCGTATGATTTCTACTGTTTGGTGGAGCGCTTAAGGTAAATAACGAAGGTAAAAAAAAGCCCCTGAACCAGTCAGGGGCTTAGAATACAATTCAATCTAAAAAGGGTATGGAAAGTGGTGGGTGGTACTGGGCTCGAACCAGTGACCCTCGCCTTGTAAGGGCGATGCTCTCCCAACTGAGCTAACCACCCACATTCCAGAGTTCTTAAGGCTGTGTTCCTCAAGAACGGAGCGCATTCTAGGTTTGTAAGCGGTTAAGGTCAACACTTTTTTTATAAAAACATTAAAAAACTTTCTTCACTGACATTTATGCCACTATTTTGCTTAATTATTAGTCGTTTAGCGTAAATAGGTTTTGAAAAAGATACGGCCTTGATAGAATATGCATAACTTTTGATTACCTGTTTAAATTATGACCGTTAAAACTCGTTTTGCTCCAAGCCCTACTGGATATTTACACGTTGGTGGCGCTCGAACTGCGCTATACAGCTGGTTATATGCAAAAAAACACCAAGGGGACTTCGTCCTAAGAATCGAAGATACTGACCGTGAGCGCTCTACAGAAGAATCTGTGGCGGCTATTTTCGAAGGTATGGAGTGGTTGATGCTTGGTCATGATGAAGGGCCATTCTATCAAACTCAACGTTTCGATCGTTATAAAGAACAAATTGAGCATTTGTTAGAAGAGGGTAAAGCTTACCGCTGTTATTGCTCAAAAGAGCGCCTTGAAAAGCTTCGTGAAGAGCAACAAGCAAACAAACAAAATATTGGATACGATGGTCACTGCCGTAATTTGTCTGCTGATGAGCAGGATACGTCTAAGCCGCACGTGATTCGTTTTAAGAACCCACTGGAAGGGAAGGTCGTTTTCAATGACTTAATCAAAGGTGAAATTGCTGTTAGTAATTCTGAGCTTGACGATCTGATTATTGCTCGTACCGATGGCACTCCGACCTATAACTTTACGGTAGTGGTCGATGATTTAGACATGGGCATCAGTCATGTTATTCGTGGTGATGATCATGTTAATAATACTCCGCGTCAAATTAATATGATTGAAGCTCTAGGCTCTGAGGTACCAAAGTACGCTCATGTACCTATGATTCTAGGTGAAGATGGTAAGCGTCTATCAAAACGCCACGGTGCTGTGGGTGTCATGCAGTATCGAGATCAAGGTTATTTACCGCAGGCAGTACTAAATTACTTAGTACGTTTAGGCTGGTCACATGGAGACCAAGAAGTATTTTCTGTAGAGGAAATGATTGAGCACTTCGATTTAAAGGATGTCAATAGAGCTCCTTCTGCGTTCAATACTGAAAAACTGAACTGGCTTAACCAACACTACATGAAGTCTTTGCCTGCAGAAGAAGTACTGAAGCATCTTCAGTGGCATATTGACCAGGCCGGATTAGATCTTTCTCAAGGTCCCGATATTAAGAAACTGATACCAGCTATGGCTGAGCGAGTCAAAACACTAAAAGAGTTGGTGCCGGCAGTACAGTATTTTTATCAGGATTATGAAGAGTTTGATGCCAAGGCTGCCAAAAAGCACTTGCGTCCAGTGGCTCGAGAACCTTTAGAATTAGCCAAAAAGAAGCTGTCTGAACAGAGTGATTGGTCAGCAGAGCAGCTTCATGCTTTAGTCAGCGCTACCGCTGAAGAGTTAGAGCTTGGGATGGGTAAGGTTGGAATGCCGTTGAGAGTTGCTGTTACTGGCTCAGGTATGTCGCCAGATTTAGGTATTACCCTAGAATGGATAGGCAAGGAGCGTGTTATAAAGCGTATTGATATGGCGCTTGAGTTTATTGCGGAAAGAGAAGCTCAGAGTTAAGTAGATAGTCTGTTGATAACTAGGTGACACAAAAAAGCCTGCAATTTGCAGGCTTTTTTTATGAGCAAGTGATTATTTTGTGAGCAAATAATTATTTCTCGACACTTGTCTTCAAACGGATGCTTTGTAAAGCTTTCAACACGTCTTTAGCGTGAACACCTTCCAAATCATCAACGCCTACCGTTAATGTATATTTCATACCACCAGCATGAAAGTCGGCAGCCATCATTGAACGCCAGTTTGAAAGAGGGAACACTTGATAGCACTTATTATTACCGTGGCAAGTGTGGTGCGTGTAACCACCTAACTTATGTTTATCGGTAATTTCATTGTAGTGCTTTTTCTTTGTCTTTGAGCCTGTACGGTAAAGAATCGTGACACTGGCTAAGTCTTTTTTACTTTTGTTAATGTTAAAGTTAGTTTTCTTATCTTTATACCCAGAAATCACCATGTGAATATCACGGTTTTTAATGGTGTAGCTCACATAGCCTTTGGGCATGATATTTTGCTTCAAATTCCAAGTAGACGGAATGGTCATAAAGTTATTGGCGCCAATATGAACGTCTTTATACGTTTTGACTGGCTTTGCGGGCGGCTCTGGTTTTGTAGGTGTTTCTTGTTTTGGAGGTGTCGCACATGCCCAAAGCAGAAGAGAGCCTGCAAGAATGATACCAATGTTTTTTAAGCTAGATGTTGTCATTAATGTCACCTGAAATATAAAAGGTTGTTTCTAAAATCGATAACCAACAAGGTTATCATCTGTATAATCTTCAAGCCCAGTGTTCGTCAAAAGCTTTATGGTCTGATGCTTTGAAGCGACTTCCGGGCGCTAAAATGTGCATTTGTAAGCCAAATAGTGATATATAATCACCACTACCCGCTGTTCCCATGGATGAATACTGCAGGTTACTGGGGTCGATTAGTGTCGCCGAACCATCGCCATAGACCTGTAACTCATCCTTGGGACTAATGAAAAGTGCTGAGCCCTCATCAATTCCTACACCGATAGTAAACGGGTTGTAGGAGAGGGCGGTTAATAAACGGCCTAGCCGACCAGGTTGCTCAAAATGATAATCGAGCATAAATCGGTTGGTTAAACCTAAGCCTGGAGCCATTGTCACACCATCTTGCTTAGGCGTGATAGACCCTTCACCGCCAGCAATCATATGCTCACTTAATAAAGCCGCTGCGCCATAACTGCCCAAAACATGAACCCCGTCAGCATTAAGCTTGCGAAGTTGTTTAGCCACTGGAGTGCCACCAATTAACGTCGATATTTGAAGTGGCTTCTCACCGACAATGACAATTAACTCCTTATCAGACATTTGCTTGATGAGTTTTTCATCATTAGCATCTTGTCGTGTTCGAATATCAACCTCTACACAAGACTCAAAGCCATTAGCGAGTAGAGTTTTGTCCAGCTTGTGCACGATTTTTTCTTGGCCGACGTTCAAAATAACAGCTGTCGCTGATGCGCTCAGGCAGATACTTCGTATTTGCTCTGCAACTGTGTCATGTAGCTGATGGCTACAACCGCCGATAGGGATAATGTACCCTCGATCAAATTTACCGCTACCTTGTGATGGCATCTATAAACTCCGTAGTTATTTTTATCCGCTACCAGTGCCAACACTTGATTAGCGGCAATACTAACATCAACCACTGCTGAAAAATGTGGCAGAGTTGGTGGTATGCGTAAAAAATACTGACACTTAATCAACTATCGGTATGAGTAAAGCTTTCTAAGTTAATGTTTTATAAAGCATAATGAAGTGCAAGCTTTTCATTGTGCTATGCATGGTAATTTAAGCATGCGACTGAGTTTGAAGCTTTACTTCAATTTTTATAATTGGTTAAATGTCTGTCTTCTACGATAAAAGAGAATAGTAATGAAGACAAGTTATAAGTATTTGATGTTGGCTGCGGCTTTGGGACTGACTGCTTGCCAACAGGAGTCAGGCAGCGAGAAGCCTGAAGAGCAAAGTGTGGTTGTTGAAAAGAAGGTTGAAACCAAAAAAGAAAACAAAAAGACAGTTACAGAAGTTCAGCCTGTTGATGAGCATTCATACGGAAACCTCGATGAAGTTCAGCTACAACATTTAGACCTTGAGTTAACCGTTAACTTTGATGCGAAAGCCTTAGAAGGCTTCGTCGATCTTACTTTTAAACGTTTGAAAGATGACGTCTCAGAATTAGTTCTGGATACACGTGATATTACGATTGATAAAACGCAGCAATGGGTCGATGATTCATGGCAAGATACGAAGTTTGACCTAGCTGAAAAAGATCCTGACTTGGGTTCTAAGCTCAGCGTTGCCATCAATGATTCCAGTAACAAAGTCCGTGTTTATTATAAAACGCAACCGCAGGCTAGTGGCCTACAATGGTTAACGCCAGAGCAAACAGCGGGCAAAAAGCACCCATTCGTTTACAGCCAGGCTCAAGCGATCCATGCGCGTAGCTTTATTCCTCTTCAAGATTCTCCAGCAGTGCGTGTGACTTATAACGCTAACTTGAAAACACCGAAAGAGCTATTAGCCCTGATGAGTGCTTTTAACGAGCCTGACACTGAGCTGGATGGTGATTATCATTTTGAAATGCCGCAAGCGATTCCACCATACCTTATTGCTTTAGGTGTCGGTAATCTTGAGTTTAAACCGATGAGTGATCGTACTGGTGTCTATGCTGAGCCAAGTCTATTAGATCCCGCGGTAGCTGAGTTTGATGACACTGAGCGTATGGTTCAAGTGACTGAAGAGATGTACGGCCCTTATCGTTGGGGACGTTATGACTTGTTAATTTTACCGCCTAGTTTCCCTTATGGTGGTATGGAAAATCCACGCCTTTCATTCATTACTCCTACTGTAATCGCGGGTGACAAAAGCTTGGTTAACCTGATTGCGCACGAATTAGCGCACTCTTGGTCAGGTAACTTAGTCACTAATGCGACTTGGGAAGACTTTTGGTTGAACGAAGGTTTTACCAGCTATGTTGAAAATCGCATCATGGAAGAATTGTTCGGTGAAAAACGTGCGACCATGGAGCGAGCACTTTCTGTACAAGGTTTGCGTGACGAAGTAAAAGCGTTACCAAAAGAGTTTACGATTCTTAATGTTGATCTAGGTGGTCGCGATCCTGATGATGCTTTCTCCGGCGTTCCTTACACTAAAGGACAAATGTTCTTAACGTACCTTGAGAAAAAGTTTGGACGTGAAGTGTTTGACGCTTTCTTAGTTGAATATTTTAATGCTCATGCTTTCCAGAGCTTGACTACAACAGAGTTTAAAAAGTATTTAAAAACTAATTTACTTGATAAACATCCAGGCGTGGTGAGTATGGATGAAGTCGAGACGTGGATTCATGAGCCAATGTTGCCTGAAATGATGCCGAACCCGACTTCAGATGCTTTTACTACGATCGATTCTGAAACAAAGGCTTGGTTAGGAGACGAGAAAAGCTTGGCTGATCTTGAGTCAGGTGAGTGGACGGTGCATGAGTGGTTACACTTTATTAATAACTTGCCGGAAGACTTATCGCAGGAGCAAATGGTGCAACTGGACGAAGCTTTTGAGTTAACGGATTCAACCAATAATGAAATTGCTCATGCATGGTTATTATTGTCGTTGAAGACTAACTATGATGCAGTAATGCCACGTTTAGAGACGTATCTCGTATCGATTGGTCGTCGTAAACTTATCGTGCCGTTATACAAGCAGTTAATGGAGACGGACGAGGGTGCTACTTTTGCAAAGCGCGTTTATAAAGTTGCACGCCCTGGCTACCATCCTTTAGCTCAAGGCACTCTTGACGCCATCGTTAAGTAAACTAACACCGTTAGTTGAAAGGCTTTCTCCGGAAAGCCTTTTTTTATGCCTCAGTGTTTTCGTCAATACTGGCACGGACAATTTGTAACAACTGATGTAAATCACTTGCCTATTCATAGCTAATGATTAGTATTATAGCATTAGCAATAATGACCAAAGGGAATCACCATGAATAATAAATACTCGAAAGCACTCATCGCTGCGGTTGTTTCAAGTGTGTTTTTATTGAATGGCTGTCAAAGTAGCAAGACTTCAAACAGTGCTTCATATAAGGCTTCAAACAACGCACAAGAGAGCCAGGCTTCAGAGTCATCAAGCTTTTCAATTCCATACGAGAAATACACGTTAGACAATGGTCTGAAAGTGATATTGCACCAAGATAAGTCAGATCCGATTGTCGCACTAGCGACGATATTTCATGTAGGCTCAAGTCGTGAAGAACCGGGAAAAACGGGCTTTGCACACTTTTTTGAACATATGGCGTTTAATAATTCCGAAAATGTTCCTTTAGGAGCCAACCGGAAAATGATTGGTGAGCTTGGCGGTACTCGAAACGGCGGCACATGGAATGATGGCACTATTTATTATGAAGTCGTGCCGAAAGACGCTTTCGAGAAATTATTGTGGATTGACTCAGATCGTATGGGTTACATGATTAACACCGTAACCAAAGATGCTTTAGAGCGTGAGAAGCAAGTGGTTAAGAACGAAAAGCGCCAGCGTGTTGATAACCGACCTTATGGGCATACAGGCGGAGTCATTTCGAGTCATCTATACCCAGAAGATCATCCCTATAACTGGTCAGTAATCGGCAGTTTGGAGGATTTGCAAAACGCTACCTTAGAAGATGTTAAGAAGTTTTATGCCAAGTACTATGGGCCGAATAACGCCACTTTAGTCATTGCTGGTGATATTGATATCAAGGAAACGAAAGCGTTAGTAGAGAAGTGGTTTGGTGAGATTGCTGAAGGACAGCCTGTCGGCAGCATGGATCCCCGGCCAGTTAGTTTGGACAAAACTATATCGTTATCGCATGAAGATAATTTTGCCAAATTGCCTGAAATTCGCCTGACGTTCCCAACGGTTGAACAATATCATAAAGATTCATATGCCTTGGACGCGCTCGGAGAAATTCTATCGCAAGGCAAGCGAGCGCCGTTGTACAAAGTTATTGTCGAAAAGAAGAAACTCGCTCCAGGCGCAAGCGCTTATAATAGTTCTCGTGAAATTGCTGGTGAGTTTACTATTCGCGTTAGAGCAAATGCAGGAACCGACTTAGATCAAGTAAAGGCTGCGATTAGCGAGTCCTTAGCTAAGTTTGAGAAAGACGGTTTCTCTGAGAAAGACTTAGAGCAAATAAAAGCACGTCAGGAAACTCAGTTTTATAACGGTATTTCGAGTGTTCTGAATAAAGCTTTTAACTTAGCTTCGTACAATGAATACGCAGGTTCCCCAGACTTTTTGCAAAAAGATATTGAAGCCATTAAAGCTGTAACCAAGCAAGACGTTATTGATGCCTATAATAAATACATTAATGATAAGCACTATGTGATGACCAGCTTTGTACCAAAAGGGCAGCTAGAACTTGCCGTAGAAGGCGCAAAAGACGCAGGAGTGGTGGAAGAGAAGATTGTTCAAGGTGCTGAAAAAGAGATTGTGCTTAATGAGAATGAGGACTTTCCTCGCACAGAAACCAGCTTTCCGCGTAATGAGCCACCATTGGGCAAGACACCACTATTAACACCGCCACAAGTTTGGGATGAAACCTTAAATAATGGCATGAGAGTGTTAGGCGTTGAGCACAATGAGCTTCCTTTGGTGCAGTTTGCGTTACGTATAGAAGGGGGCCATTATTTAGACAAGCCTGAGAAGTCAGGTGTGGCATACATCCTTTCTGAATTGATGATGGAAGGCACGAAGAACAAAACACCGGAAGAGCTGGAAGATGCAATTGGCTTATTAGGCGCTGGTATTTCAATAGATGCTGGTGATGAAGATATTGTTATCACCGCCAATAGCCTTAAGCGTAATTACGCTGAAACTTTGTCGCTAGTGGAAGAAATTTTATTAGAACCACGCTTTGATCGCGAAGAGTTTGATCGCATTAAAAAGCGTCTTCTTACTGGCTTGAAGCAGCAAGAAGGTGATGCCCAGGCCATCGCTTCACGAGTGAGTAAAAAGCTACTGTATGGTGAGGGCCACATACTTGGTGTGCCGACTAGCGGAACTCTTGAAACCGTTTCGGCTATAACTCTGGACGATGTTAAAAATTATTACTACGAGAATATCTCGCCAAACTTAGCCGCATTCCATGTTGCTGGCGACATTGAGCAACAAACCGTTATCAATTCTTTACAGCAGTTGGAGTCTGCTTGGGAAGCGAAGGATGTGACATGGCCTCAGTATCAGGTAAAAGCGACGGATAATAACCCAGATTTGTACTTTATTGATGTGCCAGATGCTAAGCAGTCGGTGATTATGGCTGGCCAGTTAACATTTCCTGGCGCAGATGGGGATTATAACAACTTAGTTTACGCCAATGATCGTTTGGGTGGCGGCTCCAGTGCTCGCTTATTCCAGCTACTGCGTATCCAAAAGGGCTATACCTACGGTGCTTATAGTTACGTATCTCGTCGTGAGTCTATGAGTGCTTTAATGGCTCAAACCAGTGTTAGAGCTAATGTGACTAAAGAGTCTCTTGATCTATTGTCTAATGAATTTGAGCAGTATGAAGATACTTTTACTCAAGAGGATTTCGACACGACTAAGAATATTGTGATTAAGCGACAAACTCGTGAGTTTGAAACCTTGGGCAGTTTGCTAGGTATGCTTGAAGACATTAGCCGCTTTGATTTACCACTGAATTATTTAGAGAAGGAGCAGGAAGAACTAGCCAGCCTCACCCTTGAGGATTTTAAAAGTACGATTAACCAGTATATGCATCCGAAGCAGATGGATTATCTTGTGGTTGGAGACGCAGAAACACAACTGGAACGCCTGAAAGAGTTGGAGTTTGGTAGTTTAATTCAGCTCGATATTAATGGTAATGAAATAAGTAAATAATATAAGGAAGAAGATAGTATGGCTTTTTTAGACCCACTTGATAAAAACTTACATCCTGAATTAGCTGATGATTTTGCGATTTTTGAAGAAATCCTTGGGTTTGTTCCCAATAGTTTACTGACGATGCAGCGTCGACCTGAGATAGTGAAAGGGTTCGGCGTATTAACAAAAGCAGTGATGTCACCAGATGGTGACGTAGACTTGGGTTTTAAGCGCTTATTGGCTCACTTCGCTAGTCGTGCTGCTGGTTGTCAATATTGTGAAGCTCATTCCCTGGTAGCCGCTAAAATTCATGGTATTGGTGACGAAAAGCTAGAAGCTATTTGGGAATATCAGACTAGCGATCTGTATTCTGAGGCTGAGCGAGTGGCGCTGGATTATGCCTTAGCTGCCGGTTCAGTACCGAATGGTGTTGATCAGCCTTTAATGGATCGCATGAAGCAGCATTGGTCTGAAGATCAGATCGTAGAAATCCTTGGTGCTATTTGTCTGTATGGTTTTCTCAATCGCTGGAACGACTCAATGGCCACAGAGCTGGAAGATGTGCCCGCGTCAGTTGGTGAAAAACTATTGTCTCAAGGTGGTTGGGACGGCAAGCGTCATAAGTAAACCTTTTATTGGTAAACAATTCCTTTATGTTCAATGTGGCCTCCATCACGACGCTTTTTAGGGTCGTGATGGGTCCAATGAATCACACCACCACGCTCATTCCATTCGTATTGCCCTGTAATCGTAACCTTATCACCTTCCTGTAAGTTGCTGACTCTTGGTGCTAGATCAATGTTGTGAGCAATCAAAACGGTTATGCCGGTATCGAGTTTTATAATAAACCTTTGATGGCGCGGCTTGTGCGTATCATCGCTGAGCAAACGTTTTACCTTGGCGGTAATACTAACCATTCTCCCAGAAACTCGCTGCTCAAAATAGTCATGCACGGTAGTGTGCGCTTTGCTTGAGGCGGACATTTCCGTGGAAGGACTTGGAACAGTACTATCATTAGTGTTTTCAAGGTAGAAATAGACTACGGCGAGTATGATAAGGATAATGGTAGAAAGGGTGCTAGTTTTGGTTTTTTTCATTATGTAGGCGGCTGATCAATAAGTCATGGTTATCCGATTATGCTAGAAGCTTTTGGGTTTTGATAGCCTCAAATGTTTAGGAACTGTTAAATGTGACGCTATATGCTTGAATTTTTTGGTTAAATAAGTGAGTATTTAAAGGCAGGAGACTGAACACACTCAGTCGTATAAACAAAATGAGGTAATAATAATGGCGGGAAAATTCGTAATCTCAAAGGGTAATGATGGTAAAAGCTATTTCGTACTAAAAGCGGGTAATGGTGAAGTAATCTTGCAAAGTCAGGGTTATTCTTCACAGTCGGCTTGTGAGAATGGCATTGAGTCAGTGCGCAAGAATTCACAAGATGATGGTCGATTTGAAAAGAAAACGGCTAAAGACGGTCGCTTCTACTTTGGCCTGAATGCTTCAAACGGTCAGCAGATTGGTAAAAGCCAAATGTATAAATCAGAAAGCGGTCGCAACAACGGTATCAGCTCAGTTGCGCGAAACGCTCCTGACGCGAAAGTTGTGGAAGAATAATTCTTTCTCCAATAAAAAGCCCCGATTTTCGGGGCTTTTTTTGATCAATGCTTTCTTAATGGTTTTGTTTTCTTACCGATCAGGGCTAATGGTTATTACCGCTTTTAGACGTTAAATAGTCCATAACCGCAAACAATAGTCCAGAGATTACAAAAACACCGTGGATTAATAGTTTCCACTTTACGATTTCTAAACTGATGGTGCCGTCGTTATCAAGCTGCATATAGGTTCTGAGTAAATCAATACCTGAAATCGCTACGATAGAGCTAATAAGTTTTACTTTTAACGTCGAAAAGCCAACTTTACCCATCCAGCCTGGCTTATCTTCATGATCCGCCACGTCAATTTTTGAAACAAAGCTCTCATACCCACTAAAAATAATGATGATGAGTAAGTTAGCCAGCAAGGTCATATCAACTAAAGCTAGAATCCCTAAAATCGTCTCGGTTTCGGTCAAAGAGCCTAAGTGCGTTATCAAGTGCCATAGTTCTTTAGAAAAGCCCCCAAGTAACACGACTATGGAGAGAATGAGTCCTACAAAAAAAGGAGCCAATATCCAACGGCTACTAAAAATTCCAGTTTCGAAAGCGTGTTCCACTTTTTTCATGGTAAGTCCTACATCAATAAACAATAACTGGCAGTATTGTAATCTAATGGTTCTAGCTGTAAATATTTTTGCAAAGATTGTTGTAACAGAGCGTAACAGGTCATAAAAGTGTCGCATTAATGTCATGGGAGGTTATTGCCGACCAACTATTATCTGCCTAAATGTCACAAGGCTTGAAACTCAAGCGCAACAGGAAATACTTATGGGCAGCAAAAAACTGTATATCTTTCGTCATGGTAAGTCTGACTGGAAAGCAAAGTTTAAGAATGATCATGAGCGTCCTTTAGCCGAGCGCGGTATAGAGGCGTCGAAGAATATAGGCGCACACTTGCAAAAGGTGGGGCAATCGCCGGAATCCGTGATTAGCTCAAGCGCTAAGAGAGCGATGGATACGGCGCTGTTAGCCATGGAGTTTGGGCAATGGCAGAGCACCATGACCAGCACACGAGACTTATACCTATCGAGTGTAGAAGAAACCATTGAGTTGATTCAAAAAATCCACACTGACGAGAAAAGGGTTATGATCGTGTCACATGAGCCTCTCTGTTCATCATTAGTCTCTGAGTTAACGATGGGCGGACATGTTAAGTTTCCCACCGCGAGCGTGGCGCGAATTGATTTTAAAGTTGATTCTTGGGCAGATATTGATAGTGACAAAGGTCAGTTGGCGTGGTTGTTAACCCCGAAGAGCATTTTTGGAGGGTAGCGTTTGATACTGCTATGAACCGAGCTAATTAACTGCACAAAGTGTAGCCAGTAATTTTATAAATTTCGTCGCTTGAACTCCTTTCAAATGCCCTCATTAATAGCCATAATAGAGGTAACAAAGCCATAAACCGGCCCTAATTAGCTAGTTATGAGTAACGACCACAATTTTGATGAAGAAAAAGACCATGGATTAGCGGTAGCGGAAGCAAAGCCTAAGCTCAAAAAGCCGCCGATGTACAAGGTCATGATTTTAAACGACGATTACACACCGATGGACTTCGTTATAGAAGTGTTGCGCAAGTTTTTCTCCATGGATCAAGAGAAAGCAACTCGCGTTATGCTGCAAGTACATAATGAAGGGCAGGGCGTGTGTGGTCTTTATACGCCAGATATAGCCGAAACAAAAGTTGTTCAAGTCAACGAGTTTTCACGTTCAAACGAGCACCCATTACTGTGTGTCATGGAACCTGAAGACGAATAGGCTTATAGTGGTAGAGAAGCCTATAAGGTTTCTAAGAAGAGGTTATTATGCTTGATAAAGAATTAGAGCAGTCACTCAACAAAGCTTTCCATCGGGCCCGTGAGTACCGTCACGAGTTTATAACGATTGAGCATTTAATGTTAGCGCTTTTGGATAACAAAGATGCTGTGGAAGTGTTAAAAGCTTGCTCTGTCGATTTATCTAAATTACGAGAAGAACTAGAAAACTTTATAGGCAAAACCACTCCACAGTTTTCTGAAGATGATGAAGACTACGAGATCCAGCCTACCATCGGTTTCCAGCGAGTATTGCAGCGAGCAGTTTTTCATGTGCAGTCTTCGGGTAAAGAGTCTGTGAGTGGAGCTAATGTGTTGGTTGCTATGTTCAGCGAGCCAGAATCTCAAGCCGTATACTTATTGTCTCAGCAAGATGTGTCACGTCTAGATGTGGTTAATTTTATTTCTCATGGTGCACCAGAAGACGATGATTTTGAAACGTCTGAAATTGAAGATGATGTGCAGCCAGAAGAAGCTCCAGAAGCGAAGCCTTTAGATCAGTATGCCATCGATCTCAATAAGATGGCGGAAGAGGGCAAAATCGATCCTTTGATTGGTCGTACTCATGAAGTTGAGCGAGTGGTTCAAATATTATGTCGTCGTCGAAAAAACAACCCTCTTTTGGTGGGTGATGCCGGTGTTGGTAAGACCGCTATCGCAGAAGGTTTGGCAAAAAGAATTGTCGATGGCGAAGTACCAGATGTTATTGCCGATGCTGTTGTTCACTCTTTAGACTTAGGTGTTTTGTTAGCTGGTACAAAATATCGCGGTGACTTTGAGAAGCGTCTAAAAGCTGTTTTAGCACAGCTAAAGAAAGAGCCGCACGCCATTCTATTTATTGATGAAATTCATACTATTATCGGTGCGGGCGCAGCGTCAGGCGGCACCATGGACGCCTCTAATTTGATTAAGCCTGTTTTGGCTAATGGTGAGTTACGTTGTATTGGTTCGACAACATTCCAAGAATATCGGGGTATTTTTGAAAAAGATCATGCCTTGGCACGTCGTTTCCAAAAAGTCGATATTAATGAGCCGACCATCTCTGAAACTGTGTCGATTTTGGAAGGCTTAAAGGAGCGTTATGAGCAACACCATAACGTAAAGTATACTAACTCAGCCCTCAAAACTGCTGCTGAGTTGTCTGCAAAATATATCAACGATCGTCAATTGCCGGACAAAGCCATTGATGTAATCGATGAGGCTGGTGCGCGTCAGCGTATTAAGTCTGAAGAAAACCGCAAAAGCGTTATTGAGTCGACTGACATCGAGCATGTTATCGCCAAGATTGCTCGTATCCCTGAAAAAACAGTCTCTTCTTCAGATAAGAAGTTGCTGAAGAACCTTGATCGTAATCTTAAGATGGTTGTTTTTGGGCAGGATAAAGCCATTGATACCCTGTCAGAAGCCATCAAGTTGTCTAGAGCTGGCTTAGGACAAGAAAACCGACCTGTTGGCTCTTTCCTTTTTGCTGGCCCTACGGGGGTTGGTAAAACGGAAGTCACCAAGCAGTTGGCTAAGTCGATGGGCGTTGAGTTAATACGTTTCGACATGTCTGAGTACATGGAGCGTCATACAGTATCAAGACTTATCGGTGCTCCCCCTGGCTACGTCGGCTATGACAAAGGCGGTTTGCTCACTGAAGCAGTGAACAAAAGTCCACATGCGGTTGTATTGCTGGATGAGATTGAAAAAGCTCACCCAGATGTTTTTAACTTGCTACTGCAGGTTATGGATCATGGCACTTTAACTGACAATAACGGTCGCAAGGCTGATTTCCGCAACGTAGTTTTGGTCATGACCAGTAATGCTGGGGCTCAGGACTTGGTTAAGCAGTCTATTGGCTTTAAAGATCAAGATATTTCACGCAACAGTGAAGAGGCTATCAATAAGACGTTTTCTCCTGAGTTTAGGAACCGTCTTGATGCAACTGTATGGTTTAATTCACTACCCAAGAAAGTCATCTTGTCCATCGTCGATAAATTCTTAACAGAGGTGCAGGGGCAACTTGATGCAAAGCAAGTGAACTTGCATGTGGATGATGATGCTAGAGAGTGGTTAGCTAAACACGGTTATGACATCAACATGGGCGCGCGTCCTATGTCACGACTCATTAGTGACAAGGTCAGGAAGCCGCTAGCTAATGAAGTTCTATTCGGAGAGTTGATTGATGGCGGGGATGTGTATATTGGCCTTAAAAATGGTGAGCTTGATATACGTGTGGAGCCATTGAGAAAACGTATTACTCAGAGCGAAACTTAACTGAGGTATCCCTAGCAGAGATTAAATTATATTAGGCATAGAAAAAGGCGATGATAAGCATCGCCTTTTTTGTGTCCTGTCGCTGTTGGTGATTAACGAGAAGCACCCTTAGCGCTATCTTGTTAATTAACGTGCACGGAAGGTGATTCTTCCTTTTGATAAATCATAAGGACTGATTTCAACGGTCACTTTATCGCCAGTTAAAATACGAATGTAGTTCTTGCGCATTTTGCCTGAAATGTGTGCAGTTACAATATGACCATTCTCAAGCTCTACTCGAAACATAGTGTTCGGTAGGGTTTCAAGAACCTTACCTTCTAACTCAATTACGTCTTCTTTTGCCATTCGGCCTCTCTCTCCTGTACGGTTTAATTAACAAGATGTCTAAAAATTGGGCGTATAATGCCCTATTTAGCGCATAATCGCAAAAAATTTTACCATTTTTTGATTAATCTAAGCTTAACCAGCGCTTATTTCTGAAGACTTCGGCGGGGCGGTACTTTATTTTGTAATCCATCTTTTGACAGCCTTGTACATAATAACCCAAGTAACAATGAGCTAGCTGCATTTTCTGACAGTATTCAATGGTTTTTAATATGACAAAAACCCCTAAGCTTTTATAGTTAGGCGATGTATCAAAGAATGAATAAACAGCTGATAGACCATCATCGAGGACATCAAGGCAAATAACGGCAATAAGCTTTCCATTGTCCCGCACTCTCAATAAGGCCGTATCACACCACTCAGAGAATAAAAAGTCAGAATACTGCCGCTTAGTAGGGGGGTACATATCGCCGTCTTTGTGCCGAGTGCTGATGTATTCTTCGTAGAGTTGATAGTCTTCTTCAAAACAGTCGGCTGGCTCTAACGATACTTCAAAAGAGTTATTGTTTTTGAGCACTCGACGCTGGCTTCGGCTCAGTTTGAAATCATCGACGAGGACACGGTAAGCCCAGCAAGCTGAGCACCCAGAGCAATGAGGGCGGTAAACGTGTTCGCCACTGCGGCGAAAACCTTGGCGACTTAATTCCGAGTACAAGTCGTTATTCAGCAAAAGGCTTGGATCTGCAAAAACTGAGACTGCAATTTTGTCGTCTAAGTAACCACAAGCATGTTCCGGGCCTTTGAAAAGACGAATGTGTTGTGTGACTTTTTCTTTCTGGCTCATAGGTTTAGATTACTACCGTTAGAAATGGTTTGCCAGTTTATTCAGACCAGGTGTCTAATGTTTTAGTGTGCCATAAATCACTCGGCTGTTCCCAGTTCACATGCTCTTCAAGCAACTGTAGAAAATCATCTCTATTAATATCGGCAGCGCCCATACTATAAAGATGAGGGTTGCCTACTTGGCTGTCGAGCAAAATAAATCCATTTTGTTTAAGGTAATGCGCTAAGTAAATCAGCGCGAATTTTGACGCGCTCTTTGCTCTGCTAAACATGGACTCACCAAAGAAAAACCTGCCAAGGCTGACTCCGTAAAGCCCGCCGACTAATTCTTGATTGTCCCAAACCTCTATGGAGTGGGCTACCCCTAAGTTGTGCAGTTTCAAGTAGGCCGTTTTCATTTCAGACAAAATCCATGTTTCAGCTTCTTTCGCACGAGGAGCCGCACAGCCATCGACGACGTCTTCAAAAGCTCGGTTGATGGTGACTTGGTAAGCTGATTTTTTTAACTCTCGCCTCAACGAGCGAGAAATATGAACGTTATCAAGTAGAAATACACAGCGAGGATCAGGGGACCACCATAAAATGGGCTCGCCTTCGCAATACCAAGGGAAAATTCCATTTTTATAAGCTTCAATTAATCTTTCTTCAGATAAGTCACCGCCTACCGCCAATAAGCCGTTAGGGCTGTCTTGTGCCAAGCTGGCGTGAGGGAATTTTGGTGATTTATCCAATAAAAATATATCGTGACTCATGAAGTCTAGCATTGGGGCTTTTCATTATCTTACTATAAACATTGCAGATTAAAATATATTAGACTGCCTGTTTGGAATATTTCCTTTCATTTTATATGCTACTTGTTATTGACCTATAGCTTGACTGTAGGATAATGAGTTTGATTAAAGGAACTTTTGAGTGTTTTAATGAATATTATTCTTAAGTTGAGACAAAAATTATTTGGTCCAACTAAACTTCAGCCGTCAAACAAGCCTTGTATTGAAGATGGTAAGCTGTATTGTAATTATTTTGCTACAACCCCTAACTGGGGAGATAGCATCAACCTTTACTTGTTAAGTAAGTTATCAAAAAAAGAGGTCCTGACATGCGTGCCGGAAGAACAGCAACATGTTCTTGCTGTTGGTAGCATCCTTAGGATGGCAAATCATAATAGTATCGTTTGGGGCTCAGGTTTTATTTCTAAAAAAGGCAACATTAAGTATAAGCCTTTGAAGGTTTGCGCTGTGCGTGGTCCTTTAACGAGAGAGTTACTATTGAAGCATAAAATTGAGACACCTGAGGTTTATGGTGACCCGGCTCTTTTAATGCCAAGGTTTTATTTTCCCAAAGTAGATAAAAAGTATGCCTTAGGTATCGTTCCACATTATAGAGATAAAAATAGCCCGCTTGTTAAAAAGTTGGCTGCAAAAGGCGTGAAAGTTCTTGATATCGGTAAGGATGATGAAGCGTTTATTGATGAGTTACTTGAGTGTGAGCACATTATATCTTCTTCGCTACATGGCTTAATTGCCTCTGACGCATATGGTATACCAAGTCACTGGATCACCTTATCTGACAAGTTAACTGGCGGTGGTTTTAAATTTCATGATTACTATAGCTCGATTAAATATCCAATTTATCAACCAACCTCTGAAAGAAAGTTGTCTACAATGAGTATAGAGGATATCGTTGGATTATGTTCTTTGAAAAAAGTAAACCTTGATTTGGACGCTCTACAGTCCGCTTTCCCTTTTAAGGGTTAAGAAATCACAATTATATCATCCCAGCGACTGGTGTAGTGTGGAGAGCGAGCGTTAGCACGCATGGCCCAGCGCTTCTCAAAGCCAAGGCTACCGAACTTAATTGCGTCTTGCCCAAACTTTGCGTTGATAGTGTCTAGGCTCTCCATTAATTCAGGGCGTTGGCGTGTCTGGTTGAAAATATCAGTTTGGTACCCTTTGCTGGGTTCAAGCCCTAATAACATGACACCGGCTTTTTTGTAGACTTGGCTGGATTCGTAGACTCTCCTGAGCCCTTGTTCAATTGCTTGTAAAAAAAGACTGGTATCATCGCTAGGCTCCGTTAGGGATAAAGTAACCTGTGGATGGTTACCATCGCGAGTGCGCAAAAAGAACTGGATACTATTTGCTAGCGACGACTGTTTACGCAGTTTTTCACAGCATCTGGTCACATGATAAGAGAGTGCTTCTTTCAAGTCTATCCGCTCAGAAATAGGAGTGCCGAAAGAGCGGGAGTTCAGGACCGATTGCTTCGGTTGCGGTTGCTCGTTGAAGCCAAGGCACGGTTGCCCGCGTAGCTCGAGAATAGTGCGTTCCATATTGACAGAAAACATTCGTTGCAGTGTTTTGTAGTCGCAATTATGTAAATCCCATGCTGTATAAATTCGCTGTAATTTTAGTTTTTGGGATAGTCGGCGGCCAATCCCCCAAATATCTTCTACCGCAAGATGTTCTAAGGCCCACTTACGGTTTCTTGAACTGCATAAGTTGACCACACCATCAGTGGATTGTTTGTGCTTCTTAGCGTAATAATTGGCTACCTTTGCTAGTGTTTTTGTCGGACCTAAACCAACGCAAATAGGTAAAGATAACCAGTCCCAAACTGTGTTTTTTAGATTGAGGCAATGTTCATTAAGATCGCCATTAAAACCTTCAAATAGTAAAAAGGATTCATCGACGGAGTAGGGCGCCACCTTGTCAGTGAATTGCTGCAAAACCCAGTTAAAACGCTGTGAAATATCGCCGTAAAGTCCGTAATTCGAAGAGAACCACTCAATATTATAGCGTTTAAGCAGAGGCTTTATTTCAAAATAAGGTGTTCCAATTTTAATACCTAGTGATTTTGAGAAGCTACACATTGCAATGGCGCAACCATCATTATTGCTTAAAACCACGACTGGCTTATCTTTTAAGTCTGGACGGAATAAACGTTCGCAAGCAACATAAAAGCTATTAACATCGCATAGTGCGTACACAGAGCCTTGGTTCGGTGTCATTAACGAAGACTCCTCGCAAGCCCTGTAACCACTCCCCAAATAACTAACTCATGTTCCCCCGTGATCTCAATGTCAGGATAATTAGCGTTTTCAGCTTTTAACTTCAACGAACCTTGAGATTTTAGTCGTTTCACGGTGAACTCATTGTCTAATAGGGCGACCACAATATCGTTATCTTTCGCAGAAATAGAACGATCGACAACCAATATATCATTTTGGAATATGCCTGCTTCAATCATAGAGTCGCCTTCGACGCGCGCGAAAAACGTGGTAGCTGGGTGTTTTATAAGGAGCTGATCTAGACTGAGAGTATCTTCCATATGCTCATCAACCACGCCCGGAAAACCTGCTGGAATGCGCCCAGAATAAAGGGGGATCTCAGAATAGCTGCCTCGTGGTTTAAGGATAGATACTTTGCTCATTGGTATAGTTCTGGCTTATTTATAGCTAGGTTAGCACAAGAGCTAAGACAAGTCAGATGGTATGTTCGTCGGCTAATCTAGTAACTAATCTTATGTCTTTACATTAAAATAATCTAAATTAAATACTTCCAAACCGTGCGGATATGCATTAGTATTTCTTGGTCGGACATAGAGGGACGGCAAAAATATATAATACACTGGGGAGACATTGACAATGAGTAAGCATAATATTATCGCAAAAGCGGTAAAGTTAGCACTTTTTGCCTCTGCTTCATTGGCTTTCACTACCACGGCTTACGCTGCGGAAGAAGGAAGTGAAGAGGAACAAGAGGAACAGGCGGAAACAGAAGTTGTAACTGTTGTTGGTTCACGCCTAAAAAGAAATCACGTGGAAGGTGCGTCACCTGTACTGATTATTACTGGTGATGACATGAAGAAACAAGGTCATACAACTGTATATGATGCATTGAATGACTTAACCATTAATACTGGTGTTCAGATTGAGGGCCCTGAGTTTTCGGGTGGCTTCACTCCTGATATTCGTACTTTAAATATCCGCGGCTTTGGTGTGGGTAACTCTTTGACTTTAATTAATGGTCGTCGAGTAGCTAACTACCCAGCTGCATACCAAGGCAGTAGCTCTGCGGTAAACTTTGGTGCAATTCCACAAGCCGCAATCGAGCGTATCGAAGTTCTAAGCGGTGGTGGTTCATCAATTTATGGTTCTGACGCTGTTGCAGGTGTTGTAAATATCGTTTTAAAGCAAAATGTTGATGAAACAACTTTAAATGTCATCTACGGACGTCCAGTTGAAGCCGAAGGCAACGATTATCGCGTTGACTTGACGACTGGAACTGTAACTGAAAATGGTAACTTCTCTGTTGGTATCTCATATCGTAAAACAGATCCTATCAGTGCAGGTGACTATGATAAGTATGATTCTAATGAAGATTATCCTTATTCGGATATCGAATCACCAACACTTAACTTTGATACTTATGTATTAGACAGAAACTCTTTTACATTAGTTGATCCAGGTAATCAATGTGAAAACTTTGGTTCAGAGCGCTTTTTATTCTCAGACTCTTTAGGTTATTTATGTGGTCGAGACAATATTGCCTTGACCAACTTCCGTAATGAGCGTGAACAGCTGTCAGTTTTTGCTAACGGAACTTATGATTTAGGTGATGTAGAGCTTTTTGGTGAGCTTCTGTATAACTCAAGTGAGTCATCAGTAGATCGCTACAGTATCTTCATTCAAGAACGTATTTTGAATGTGAATAATGGCGATTATTACACGGTATTGAGAAGCTTTTATGAGTCAGATTTACAGCGTTCATTAGACTCTAAGTTTGAGGATAACTCTTACAATGCATCTTTTGGTGCTCGTGGCTATTTTGGTGACCACGAGTGGGAAGCATCTGTATATCGCAGTGAGTATGAGTTAGAAAGTAACCGTGTTCGTTTTAAAGCTCAAGAAGCTATTGATGTTTTCTTCGGTGACTTTTTAGGCTATGCCGGTGCAACACCTGTTTTCCAAGGTAACGGTACTTTTGGTTTGTTTGATAACTTGTTTGCTCAAGTTGACGATTCAAATCGTGCTTTGGTAAATAGCGCTCTAGGTACTCAAACTTATGGTAACGAAACATCTTCAACTGGTGCGCAATTTATGTTGCGTGGTGACCTTTGGGAAATGAGTGCTGGTCCTGTTTCTTACGCCGGTATCTTAGAGTTTGAAAAGCAAGAACTTAAGTTTGTACCAGATGAGTTAATTACTCAGCAACCTCCGTTCCCATACACGGCTGGCTCTGGTTGGCTTGGTTTGACGGGTTATGATGGTCAAGGTGATAGAACCCGTACTGCTGTTGGTATGGAGATGAATATTCCTCTGCATGAAACGTTAGATATTAACGTAGCGGCTCGTGCTGACAAATATGATAATGAGTCATCTTCTATTGGTACTCGTGTAACTCCATCTGTAAAGTTTGAGTGGCGTCCTACGGATAGCTTCTTATTCCGTGGCGGTTATTCTGAGTCATTCCGTGCTCCAGATTTAGTACAAGTTTATAGTCGTACAGGTTTCTATACGACAGTAACAGATTTGTACTCTTGCTGGCAGGGCTTAGGTGAGCCAGGTACTTTCGATGCTATTGATGATTGTACAGGAACACAAATTTTTGCCCGCCGCTTGGGACCAGGTGAAGTTGGTAATGAACCGTTAAAAGATGAAACTGGTGATACACGTTGGGCCGGCTTTGTTTATGACATTACCGATGACTTATCATTCCAGTTGGATTGGCAGAAAGTGACTCTTGAAGACCGTGTAGCTCAACTATCTTCAAGCTCATTATTGTTCCGTGAGTTTGACTGTTTGACTAATGGTACGGTACAAGTTACTGGATCTAGACCGTCACAAGACTTGTCAGACATTAGCTGTGATCAAGTTTCTAACTTAATTACACGTGTGTATAACCCAGATGACGACGTTGATGAGATCAGCTCTTTTAACGTGACTCCTCGTAACATTTCAGAAGAGTCTGTGGAGTCTGTTGATGCTCGCTTGATCTATGGGTTTGATATTGACTATGGTCGTTTAGACTTTGTGGTTAATTACTCACACCTATTAAGTCATGAGTTTGATGGTGTTGAGTTACGTGATGACCCAATCTTAGGTGGATGGGAGCCTCGCTCTAACATTAATGCCACAGCTGCTTATAGTTATGATGACTTTAGCGTAGCATTAACAATGCTTCGCCGTGGTTCTACGACAGTGTATGACCCAGGTCATCCTCTAGTTCAAGACGGTACGTTGAATGACCGAGTTCCTCCTCACTTCCGTTATAACTTAACAACAAGTTATAACTGGAGTTCAGACTTCCGAACTCGTTTAACAATCCGTGACTTGTTCGATAACGGTGCCCCTCGTGACCGTACTATCGGACCTAATGACTTCCCATGGTATAACACTTTTGTATACGGTGGTGCGGGCATTGGCAGAGAAGTCTACCTTGAAGCAACATACGTATTCTAAACTTTAACGTTTAGGTGCAAATAAAGCCCTGCAAAAGCAGGGCTTTTTTGACTATAACTATAAAAGCTACAAATTGATACAGTAGGATCTGTTATGAAAATATTAAAAGCCTTTGTTTTGTCGTTTTTACTACTTCCAATAACCAGCATTGCGCAGCTAACTGTTGAAGACTTCTTTAAATACAGCCAAGCAGATAGTCTTCGCTTATCTCCTGATGGGAAGTACTTAGCTGTACGAGGGGAGGCCACTGGCAAGAAAGAAGTCTACATACTAGACAGAGAAACAAAAGAGATTAAACAGAGATTTTTCTTTCCACAGGACTTTGAGGCTGGAAGTTTTTTTTGGGCTTCGGATAAAAGATTGGTCGTTAGTCAGAATAAGAAAGTTGGCCCCCTAGATCTACCTGCAAGAACAGGCTATTACTTTGCTGGCGATGTAGATGGAACAAAAAAATACCAAATATGGCCACCTAGAAATAAAGCCGGAGCAGGCACATCTTTACCAAGAGGCTTTAGGGTAGTGGATACTTTGGATAGTGATGAAGACAAAGTCTTAGCTATTATGTACGAAAGGAACTATCCAGCATTATTTGAGTTTGACATTTATTCAAGCAGATATAAAAAAATCGAAACGGGAGCCGTTAAAAACGGAAACCTGTTAATCGGTTCAGACAAAAAGGCTTATGTTAGTATCGGCTTAGCGGATGAGGATGATGATTTAATCGTTTTGTATCTAAAAAATTCATCTGGTGAATGGGAAAAATTTGAAGAGTTTAAGCGTGAAAATGGGATGATTAACCCAATCCAAGTTTACGATAATGATTCAAAGTTAATGGTCTTTTCTGACAGGAATGAACAAGGCTCAGGGATTTACTCCATTGACTTAAGCACTAAGGAAATGAGCTTGGTACACAAGCTTGAGGGCGATGCTGATGTTGAAGGGTATATTTATGATTATCAGTATGACAACCCTCAAGTGGTCGGCGTAGAGAGACTTCCAGACTACCCAGAGACCAGTTTCTTTAACACCGAAAATAGAGCGTATAAAATTCAGTCTAGCTTAGAAGCGGCATTCCCAGATAAAGTCGTCGATATTGGTCAGCCTACTAGAGATAACCGCTTTTCTATTGTCAAAGTATCTAATGATCAAGATGCTGGCACTTTTTATCTCTATGATGCAAAAAATAATAAGCTGTCTTTTGAGATGAAGGCGTTGCCTTGGATTAAAACTGAAGAACTTGGACTTAGGCATCCAATTTCATTCAAAGCAAGGGATGGGTTAGAAATTAGAGGATACCTAACGTTGCCAAAAGGAAAAGAAAAAAATCTTCCAATGGTTGTGTTGGTTCATGGTGGGCCATACGGTCCTTATGACCGTTGGAATTATGATCCAGAAGCACATTATTACGCATACAATGGCTACGCGGTTTTACAAGTCAATTATCGTGGTTCAGGCGGAAGAGGGCGAAGCTTCCAGTATGATCACTATAAAAAAATGGGCCGTGAGATGCAGGATGACTTAACTGATGCGACGCTTTGGGCTGTAGAGAAAGGCATCGCGGATAAAGATCGTATCTGTATCGCGGGCGCAAGTTATGGTGCCTATGCTGCACTAATGGGGGTGGTTAAAGAGCCGGATTTATATCAGTGCGCAATTGGTTACGCCGGGGCGTATGATATTAAAGTCTTTAAATACTCTGATATTTATGAGCGTGAAACTGGTCGTGAGTTTTTAAACGAAGCCTGGGGTTATGATAACGAAGAGTTTGCTTACGAACGCTCACCTGTAAATTTTGTGGATAAAATTAAGGCAAATCTTTTAATAGTGCACGGTACTGGTGATAGAAGAACGCCTATCGAGCATTATGAGGTGTTAACAGAGAAGCTTGATGAAGCGAATATACCTTACCAATCACTAGTGAAGCCGAATGAAGGGCATGGGTTTGCTGATGAAGAAAATCGAATAGAAGCATATACTAAAATGCTCAACTTTCTAAATCAAAATCTAAAAACCAAAGTGACAACTAGTAGGGTTGATTAACAAGAAAAGCCGCTTTAAAGCGGCTTTTTTTTACCTTCTATTATTTCAAATTTTCCTTGTGAAACTTAAGATGATCTTCGATAAAACTACTAATAAAGTAGTAGCTGTGGTCGTAGCCTTCATGCTCTCTATAAGTTAAAGGGAAAGCTTTATCCGTGGCGAGGGTCACAAAGTTCTGTGGTTTTAATTGTTCAGCAAGGAAATTATCAGACAAACCTTGGTCTATCAATGTTGGTATCTCAACAGAGCTTTTGCGGAGCAATTCTGTTGAGTCGTATTCACGCCAATCGGCTTTATCATCGCCAAGATAGGCTGTGAAGGCCTTTTCTCCCCAGGGGCAGTTAACAGGATTAACAATTGGGCTGAACGCCGATACGGATGAGTATTTTTGTGGGTTGCGTAATGCCATCATCAGCGCTCCATGACCACCCATAGAGTGTCCAGAAATTGCCCATTTGTCGGTGACCGGAAAGGTTTCTTTAATAAGTTTAGGGAGCTCATCGTTGATGTAGTCGTACATCTGGTAGTGCTTACCCCAGGGGTTTTGGGTGGCATTAATATAAAAGCCTGCGCCTTGGCCTAAGTCATAAGAATCATCGTTGGCCACGTCATCGCCTCGTGGACTGGTGTCTGGTGCGACAATGGCGATGCCAAGCTCGGCTGCGATGCGCTGAGCACCTGCTTTCTGCATGAAGTTTTCATCAGTGCAGGTAAGCCCTGAAAGCCAGTAAATTACTGGCACAGGAGTCGATTGGGTCGCTTGAGGCGGTAAGTAAATAGCAAACTGCATATTACAGTTGAGTGATTTTGATTCATGTTGGTACTGCTTGTGCCATCCACCAAACGATTTGTTTGAGCTTAAGTTTTCTATAGTCATATTCTATACCTTAGTCTTAAAGCCTAATCTTTCTCTAGTAGTGAATCACGCTACGAATACTTTTACCTTCGTGCATCAGCTCAAAAGCTTCGTTGATCTTTTCTAGTTCCATCGTATGGGTAATAAAATCATTCAACTTAAACTCACCATTCATATAACGCTCTACATAGTCTGGTAGCTCTGAGCGACCTTTAACGCCACCAAAGGCAGTTCCTTTCCATACTCGACCAGTGACTAGTTGGAATGGACGGGTGGAAATTTCTTGGCCTGCACCAGCGACACCAATAATAATCGATTCGCCCCAGCCTTTATGACAACACTCTAACGCGGAACGCATTACGTCAACATTACCAATGCACTCGAAAGAGTAATCGACGCCACCATCCGTCAGCTCAACAATAACGTCTTGAATCGGTTTGTCGTAATTTTTAGGGTTAATGCAGTCAGTAGCCCCGAGTTTTTTCGCTAGCTCGAATTTGCTTTCGTTGATATCAATGGCGATGATGCGACCAGCTTTCGCCATAGTGGCACCTATGATGGCTGATAGGCCAATACCCCCAAGACCAAAAATAGCGACCGTTGCGCCTTCTTCGACTTTGGCCGTATTCATTACCGCTCCCATGCCAGTGGTTACGCCACAGCCAAGCAAGCACACTTCTTCTAGCGGTGCTTCTTTATTCACTTTGGCCAAAGAAATTTCTGGCAGAACCGTGTATTCCGAGAAGGTTGAAGTCCCCATATAGTGGTAGATAGGTTGCCCGTCTTTGTAGAAACGAGTGGTGCCGTCTGGCATTAAACCTTTGCCTTGTGTTTCGCGAACTGCTGAGCATAAGTTTGTTTTGCCTGAGGTACACATCTTACATTCGCCACATTCTGCGGTGTAAAGTGGAATAACGTGGTCACCAACTTCAACGCTGGTGACACCTTCACCCACTTGTTCGACAATACCGCCGCCTTCGTGGCCTAGAATGGACGGGAACACACCCTCAGGGTCATCGCCTGATAGAGTAAAAGCATCTGTGTGGCAGACACCAGTAGCAACGATACGGACTAGAACCTCACCTTTTTGTGGCGGCATAACGTCGACTTCTTCTATGGATAGTGGTTTTCCAGCTTCCCAAGCAATGGCGGCTTTAGATTTGATAAATTCTTGTGACATGATGATTATCCTTCAAGATAAATGATGGCCTTATTATATTTGTTTACTAAATAATGATAATATCTATTTTATTAAATCACTATTACACATCAGTAACAAAAAAAGGTAGTAATATGAAGTGGCAGGGGGTATCAGAGTTTGTCGCTGTGGCCGAGGAGGGAAGTTTTACCTCAGCAGCACAAAAGTTAGATGTATCCACGGCGCAGGTGAGTCGCCAGATAAGCCAACTTGAAGCACGACTTGGTGTAAAACTGTTATATCGAACGACAAGGACTGTAACCATTACTCAAGAGGGTAGTGTTTATTATCAGCATTGCAGAGCTGTTTTAGACGGTTTACAGCATGCCGAAGATGAGTTGCTGAATCTACAGAGTAAACCTCAAGGAAAAATTAAGTTAACCGCAACGGTAACTTATGGTGAGCAGGTCATCTTGCCTTTGATTAATGACTTTCAGACTTTGTATCCAGAAGTTGATGTAGAAGCTTACCTAACCAATAAGCGCGTTGATATTGTTGAAGACGGCTATGATTTAGCAATAAGAATTGGCGATCTAAAGGACTCTACGTTGATGGCTAGGAAGCTGAGCCAGCGTTCGAATTTTGTATGCGCATCGCCAGAGTATTTAGATAAGTATGGCACACCACACACCATTTCAGAGTTATCCCGACATAACTGTTTATTAGGCACTCTGGATTATTGGCGATTTCATGTGGATGGTCGTGAGAAGAGTG
>Ga0208833_1000042_pt1 | contig 39438 bp, 35 predicted proteins | sample DeeseametaMP1788_FD_184181 | JGI IMG/M metagenome (GOLD analysis project Ga0208833, IMG submission 184181) | Marine microbial communities from the Deep Pacific Ocean - MP1788 (SPAdes) | ecosystem: Environmental > Aquatic > Marine > Oceanic | place: North Pacific Ocean | collected 2011-05-03 | reverse complement strand
TTCACGGTTACACTTGCGTTTGTTCATCGTACAACACTTTTATTAAAGCTTGGATAAGGATTATCCTAGAATGTTCAAATGGATTTTGGGTCTGTTGCTCGGTTGTTGCGCTCTCATAACGCTAACAACCACACTATCGACACTGTGCGCGGTAACGTTAATTACTGTCGCACTGCCTACATTATACCTACAAAAGCATTCAAAACATCCCTTACTATCACTAGGTATTGTTTTGTTAAGCGGCTTTTTTATGGGGCTAGGCTGGTCATCAATTCACGCGTCATGGCGATTATCACAGCAGGTCCCATCGCCGGAAAATCAAAGCGTGCACATTATAGAAGCAGAGCTTAAGTCATTACCAGCAATTTATCCCGAATATTGTCAGTTTAAAGCTAAGGTTACCAAGGCTAACAACTCGCGACTATTAGGGAAACATCTATTGCTGAAGGACTACGCTAATCACTGTCGCTATCAACTAGGCGAGTTATGGTCGATGAGCGTTAAGCTCAAGCCTATTCAGGGGCCGGTCAATAGTGCAGGGTTTGATTATGAGCTATACATGTTTCAGCAGCGACTTGATGCAAAGGGCTATATAAAGAAGTCGCAAAAAATGAAGTCCGCGATGACCTACAGCATTTCCAATCTTCGCCAAATCATTTTCACCGAGTTTAGCAATTATTCAAATGCTGGATTATTACAAGCTTTGCTCATTGGTGAAAAGGCCGCTATTCCACAGCATGATAAAGCCTTACTGCAAAATCTTGGTTTAAGTCACCTTATAGCGATTTCTGGGTTACACATATCCATTGTAGCGGGTGTTGGACTGTTCTTTTCGTTTAACTTATTAGGATGGATTAACCGTTCATGCCGACGAAACATTATCGAACCTCTGCGACCAGCGGTGATCATAGGCTGTTTTGTGGCCTTGTTTTATACTGTTTTAGCAGACTTCTCTTTACCCACAGTTCGTGCCTTGATTATGTGGTGCTGTGTTTCTGCGTCAATGCTGCTGCAACGACCAGCAGCTTTGTTTAGTGGTATAAAGGCTTCTTTAGGAATTATACTGCTTTTCGATCCGCTGAGCGTAATGTCCGCAAGTTTCTGGATGTCATACCTTGCGGTAGTAGTGATTAGTCTTGTTCTTGCAGGGCGTGTCATGGCGCAGTCGGGGATAGTGATTGCTTTGAAACGTTTGTTTAGCATACAGCTAGCCATTTCAATGACCTTAATCCTTCCTAGCCTTTTCTTTTTTCAACAAGCAACCTTGCTCGGTTTATTGGTTAATATCGTTATCATCCCTTTATTCAGCTTGCTTGTGCTACCGCTTATTATCATCGCGGCCATATTGGATTTTTCTGGGCTAACTGACGTATTGATGGTGTTTGTTGACTCTTCAATAAGTCACTTCTTGGCATTGGGAAGATTAGTCGAGCAATCACTCAGCAGCTTGAGTTTTAGCGTTTACCTCCCGCCGTGGTTACTTATCACTATGCTTATCGTCGCACTTTTCTTATGGCTTCCTCTGGGTAAACTCCGGTATGGCTTTGTAATTCTCGCGATGACCCTTATCGGCAGTTATTGCGTACAACTATACTTACCGAATAATAATTTCAGTAGTAAACCGTTGCTGGTCGTTTTTGATGTAGGTCATGGTCTAGCAGTGTTACTCACTGACGGTAACCATCATATTCTGTACGACACAGGTTATGGTGCTGAAGGCGGTAGCGCTTATAAAAGCTATATTGCGCCAACCTTGAATAGACTGAATATTTCACATCTTGATGCCCTGATACTAAGCCACCAAGACAACGATCATTCCGGTGGTTTCAACGATATTCAAGCCGATATTCCTGTAGGAGTCGTTGTAGCGGGACTATGGGCGCGTCATAAATATCATCGCGAGGATATTGAGCTTTGCCAGACAGGTTTTAGTCGAACCATCGGAAGTTTCACTCTTGAAGCGCTACACCCTCAAGACTCTTCTGCTGGCAGTAACAATGGTTCTTGCGTGGTTAAGGTTCGAAGTTCGTTGCCCGACTATCACTTTTCAATACTGTTGACTGGTGATATAGAGAAAGATGTTGAGTATTCCTTGGCCGAAAATAGGGCAGATGAACTAAAAGCCGACCTGCTTTTGGTGCCCCATCATGGCAGTAACAGTTCATCAACTTACCCTTTCATAAAACAAGTCAATCCTGATTTAGCCATTTATTCCACAGAGCGCTTTAGTCGATATCAATTGCCTAACAATAAGGTCATGGCTCGTTATTTGGACTTTAATATCCCGCAAATAGACACTGGCTGCTATGGTCAAATCACCTATTTTTTAGACCAAGGCGTCTATGAGTTTGAACGCTCAAACCGCAAGTTTTGGCGCTTAAAACCCTGTGAGGTGGTTGAAAAATAAACGTATTTGATAAAAGCGGTGGATTTGTTCACACTTGTCAGTAATCAACACTTGCTCTTAACCGAGCGCTACTGCACAATATTTTGATTAAATTAATAATAAATGATTAATATTTATACAGTTTTCGGACGCCTAGTCCATTCTGTCTATAATTACGCATTGAGGTAATGGGGCTCATGGTCATATCTTTCGCAAGCACATCAACAACATTAATCGCTACAGCTGGGGCATCTTCGACAGGAACACTGTTTGATTTGTTTAAGGCTGGCGGCTGGACGATGGTGCCAATCGCTATCTGTTCATTAATCGCCATGGGTATTATCGTCGAGCGCATTTGGGCATTAAAAAGAGAACGGATTCTGCCGAAGCACTTAGTTGCGCAGGTCTGGACTTGGATCAAAAATGGTCAGTTCGATAAAAGCAAAATGCGCGACTTGAAAAATAGTTCAGAGCTCGGGGAAGTGTTAACCGCGGGCTTGCTGAATCACCAATACGGTCGCGAGTCGATGAAAGCTAGCATCAACGAAGCCGGAAGAGCGGTGATAGTACGCTTAGAGCGTTACCTTAATACATTGGGGTCAATTGCTCTTGTCGCGCCATTGCTAGGGCTGTTGGGCACAGTTATCGGCATGATCAAAGTATTTACCGTGATGCGTGTTGAAGGTGTGGGAAACGCTGACGCCTTGGCTGGCGGTATCTCCGAAGCTTTAATTACAACGGCCGCCGGCATGGCTGTCGCTATTCCGACCTTGGTATTGCACCGTCATTTTATCCGCCGTGTGGAAGAGTTAGTTACGGATATGGAGCAGGAAGCCCTAAAAATGGTGGATGTTCTGCATGGTGAGCGTGAAATCTTTACCTCTAGCCAAGACTAATTAGGCACAGCTTATGTGGTTAAAAAAGAAAAAAGAAGATGTGCAAATAAATTTAACACCCTTGATTGATGTGGTTTTCCTCTTGCTGATCTTTTTTATGGTGTCCACCAGCTTCAAGAAAGAAACCAAAGTGAGCCTGACTTTGCCTGAAGCAAATGGAGAAGCATTGGACTCGTCTAATCAATCAATCGACGTTACCGTGACTAAAACGGGTGAGGTTTTTGTCAACGGAAACGGACTGGTCAATCGTGATGTGGTTACTATAAAAGAAGCATTAAAACAATCGTCCACAGACTACCAAACACCTGTTATAATCAGCGCAGATGCGGCTGCTCCATACCAAGCCGTGATTACGGTTATGGATGCTGCGGGGCAAGCGGGCTTTAATAATTTAACGCTGCCGACGCAGAAGCCTAGCTCTGAAAATAACTAGTGTTTGAAGTAATGCATGTCAGAACTGAATTCAGATAAAAGCTCAACAATTTATAAGCGATTACTTGGCTACACCAAGCGTTACAAGTGGGTTTTCTTAATTGGTATCGTCGCGAATATTGGCTTCGCATTGATCGAAGCCTCTTTTGTGAACGCCATACAATACCTTATTGACGATGGCCTCAAAGAGCGTGACAAGTTCTTTTTATTAGTTCAAACGCCTCTCTTTATCATCGGCGCAATCTTTCTTCGTGGAATCTGCAACTTTGTTTCGACCTACTGCATGGGCTGGGTCGGGCGTAAAGTTGTTCAAGATTTCCGTGAAAGTCTGTATGAAAAATACATACGTCAGCCAGCACGTTTCTTCTCCGAAAGAGCGCCGGGTAACTTGTTATCAACCATGACCTTTAATACGGAGCAGGTTGCTGTAGCGAGTTCTGATGCAATTACACTCTTAATTCGTACAGGCGGCACCATTCTTTTTGTCTTGGTTTATTTAACGCTGATTAGCTGGCGTTTGACGCTATTTTTATTCATCGTCGTGCCAGTGATTGCTTGGATTATTAATGTTAGCGCCAAACGGTTGAAGAAAGTCAGTGGCAATATTCAAAACGTTGTCGGTGATGTTACCAAAACCGCAGAAGAAACTATTAAAGGCAATCAGGTCATTAAGATTTTCGGTGGCGCGGACCGAGAAATTAAGAACTTCAAAGACAAAGCGAATCGCAACCGCCAGCAAGATATGAAGCTTATCGCTACAAAAGGAATTGCTTCACCAGTAATTCAAATTGTTGCGGGGTTTGGTTTCGCAGCTATCATGTATTTTGGTAGTTTAGAATTATTGGCGGGCCGTATGACCGATGGCGAACTGGTAACTTTTATCACTATGATGGGGGTTATTCTCAAGCCCATGCGTGATATTAGCAACGTCAATACCCACTTACAGCGCGGTATTGCCGGAGCACAAAGTGTCTTTGAAATTTTAGATCTTCCGGACGAACCTGATCAGGGGACTAAAGTAATCGAGCGAGCCAAAGGCAAAATTGAGTTCAGTCATGTCGGCTTTGCTTATGAGACCGATAAAGCCATTTTACAAGATATCTCTTTTACTGCTGAGCCCGGACAAACCATTGCACTTGTTGGACGCTCTGGAAGTGGTAAGAGTACTATCGCTAGCCTAATTCAGCGACTGTATAACCCTGATACAGGTATAATTTCAGTCGATGATATGGAGATTGAACAATTAACGTTGTCATCATTAAGACAACAGATGGCAACGGTTTCGCAAAATGTTGTGCTCTTTAACAACACGATACGTCACAATATCGCTTATGGCCGATTAGAAGATGCTACCGATGACGATATCATCAAGGCTGCTAAAGATGCTTACGCTTGGGAGTTTATTGAGCAGTTACCTCAGCAACTCGATACCCAAGTTGGTGACAATGGCTTATTGCTTTCCGGCGGTCAGCGCCAACGTCTAGCCATTGCTCGCGCCATGTTAAAAGATGCACCGATTTTGATTCTTGACGAAGCGACGTCTGCACTCGACACCGAGTCTGAGCGTCATATCCAAAAAGCGTTAGAAGCTTTAATGGTCGGCCGAACCACTATCGTCGTCGCACATAGACTATCGACTATTGAGAATGCCGATAAAATCCTTGTCGTTAAAGAAGGGCGTATCATTGAGGCTGGCTCTCATGATGAGTTGATGAAACAAGACGGGGAATATACAAGGCTTCAACAAATGCAGTTTAGCGAGTAATCATAATGGCGATTTCTAAGAGCCAGAGTTTTTTTGAGGGCTTATGGTATCGTCCGACACCGTGGTGGTTATGGCTCTTTTTGCCCTTGCAATTATTGTTGCGGTTAGTTGTTTTTATTCGACGCTCTCTTTATCGCATTGGTTGGTTTAAATCTACTAAACTATCCAAACCAGTGGTTGTTATCGGCAACATCACCGTTGGCGGAACGGGCAAAACTCCGTTATCCATCTATATACTTCAGTGGCTCAAGGACCAGGGCTACCAGCCCGGTTTAGTCACTAGAGGCTATGGAGGCAAGGCTGAAAACCATCCATTAGTGATCGATGAAGATACCTCGGCTGACATTTCTGGTGATGAACCCTATTTAATTTTTCATCAGACTAAAGTGCCTGTTGTGGTCGATCCGGTCAGAAGCCGCGGTGGCCAAAAGCTTATAGATTTAGGTTGCGATATTATTATTTGTGACGATGGCCTACAGCACTATGCCTTACAGCGAGATCTAGAGGTCGCCGTCATAGATTCGGCTAGAGGCTTAGGAAACGGCTGGTTAATGCCGATGGGGCCGCTACGAGAACCAGGCTCACGATTAGAAACTGTCGACATCCAGGTTATCAACGGCCAGTCAATGCATCTAGAACCGCTCGATTATCAAGGGGTAGGGCATGATAAGCCTTTAGATGCCACCGTTGTTGATGCCGTCGCCGCGATTGGCAACCCACAGCGATTTTTTGATACGCTTAACACATTGGGCTTGGAAGTTATCCCCCACGTTTTCCCAGATCATCATCAGTATCAAGCCGATGATTTTGAAGACATGAAAGGCCCTATACTCATGACGGAGAAAGATGCGGTAAAATGTCACCACTTGGCTGATGATAGAATGTATTATTTACCCGTTAAGACACGCTTAACGGACAACGTTGAGAAAGAATTACAGCGACTGCTAAAGCAGTTATTAAACTAGTTATTATTGAGCGTAGACATGGACCACAAATTAATAGATATTCTGGTTTGCCCTTTATGTAAAGGCGAACTTCAGTACAACAAGAAGGCGCAAGAGCTAATCTGCCGTTTTGATAAGTTAGCTTATCCTATAAAAGACGATATTCCAGTCATGCTCGATGAGCAAGCGCGCAGAGTGTCTGCAGAGGAGCTGGACTAATGTCCGTGGTCGAGCAAGTCAGTTTTGTTGTAGTGATTCCAGCTCGCTATGGGTCAACTAGACTGCCTGGCAAGCCTTTAGCGATGATTGGGGATAAACCCATGATTCAGCATGTTTATGAGCGTGCCATGCTCTCTGGCGCCTCAAAAGTTGTGATCGCAACAGATGACCCACGTATCGAGCAAGCTGTGGCAGAATTTGGCGGTGACGCCTGTATGACTCGTGATGATCATGTTTCAGGCAGCGATAGGTTAGCCGAAGTTTGCGAGTCGTTAGGTTTTGCTGAAAGCGATATAGTGGTCAACGTGCAAGGTGATGAGCCCTTTATATCGCCTGAAAATATTAGCCAGGTTGCGCTAAATTTAGCTAAGCATTCAGATTGTGTCATGTCCACCTTGAGCACTCCTATTTTGGACGATGAAGAAGTGTTTAATTCAAATGTTGTTAAAGTGGTTTCGTCGTTAGAAGGCAAAGCGCTTTATTTCTCACGAGCACCCATACCTTGGCAGAGAGGGGCTTTTGAAAAGAAACAAGTTTCGAGTTCTGAGTTCTGCCAGCGTCACATCGGTATTTACGGCTATAGAGCTGGCTTCTTAGCTGAGTACGTTAAGCTTCCGCCTGCTGCAATAGAGCAGTTAGAGTCGCTTGAGCAATTAAGAGTATTGGCTAATGGGCACCATATTCACGTAGAAGAGGCGCAAGAAGTACCGGGACTTGGGGTGGATACGGAAGAAGATTTACAGGCGGCGAACCTTTATTACCGCCAGCACCAGCTTTAGAGCTGAGGTAAAGCCAACTGAGGAGAGGTTTTGTGAGCCAATATTCAGTGTTATTCGTTTGTTTGGGCAATATTTGTCGTTCACCGACGGCCGAAGGTGTCTTTCAGCATAAAGTTAACCAAGCTGGTTTAACTGATAAAATTCGTGTCGATTCGGCTGGTACCAGCGCATTCCACGTTGGGGAACCACCCGATCAACGCTCTCAGCAAGAAGCCTCAAACGTCGGCTATGACTTATCCTACATCCGCTCCCGAAAAGCTGAAGCTAAAGATTTCGTTGACTTTGATCTGGTTATAGCGATGGATCTTGAGAATTATCACAACTTATCACTATTAAAAACAAATGGTTATAATAATAAGTTAAAGTTGTTTGTTCGTGATTATGCCCCCCAACTAGCGATTGAAGAAGTGCCCGATCCCTATTACGGCGGTGCTGAAGGCTTTACTAAAGTGCTTCAAATGATTGAAGTTGCCAGTGACAATTTATTGTCAGAAATAAAGGAGCAACTTGATGAAGCCTGAAGACATTATCGAGTTTTGGTTTGAGCAGTTGAGCCCACAAGATTGGTGGAAAAAGAGCCAAGAATTTGACTTGATGATTAAGGAGCGCTTTGGAGAAGTCCATCAGGCCGCTACTCAAGGTGAGCTGTATCAATGGCGAGATTCTTCAAAAGGGCTTTTGGCAGAAGTGATAATTCTGGATCAGTTTTCGAGAAATATCTTTCGTGATAAAGCACAAGCCTTCGATCACGATGGACAGGCTTTGACGCTATCGCAGCTAGCCGTTGCGCAAGGCTACGATAAGGAATTAACCCCTGTGGAGTGTCAGTTTTTATACATGCCTTACATGCATAGCGAATCTCAGCTGATTCATGAGTTAGCAGTAGAGCTATTTCAATCATTGGGCCCTGATCATGGCTACGAGTTTGAACTGAAACATAAAATCATCATTGATCGTTTTGGGCGCTATCCGCATCGCAATTCAATACTTGGTAGACCTTCTACGGCTGAAGAAGAGGCATTTTTAAAGCAACCAGGCTCGTCTTTTTAAATTAAACCGCCTCATACAACAAGATAACCCATTGCTGGCATAGCATTTTTGACGAAAACTTTAGTATAATGCCGGCAGTTTTCGTACCTAATTCTATTCATTAACTAAGATTTAATACCATGCTAACCACCATTGAACAGGATCTAAGCCAATTATTTGGTCAAGCTTTTGAAGCAAACGACTTATCATTCGACTTCGGTGCGACAGTGCGCTGTACGCGACCAGAGTTAGGTGATTTTCAATGCAATGGTGCTATGGCGGCAGCAAAGCAGGGCGCTGGCAATCCTTTCGTTACGGCTGAGAAAGTGGCTGCGAGCCTTACTGATAATGACTTGATTAAAAATATCGAAGTTGTTCGCCCGGGGTTCATTAATATTTTTGTGAATGAAACCTACCTTTCAAAAAAGTTGAGTACCTTCTCCAGTGATACTTCTTTTGGGGCTGCTGAGGACTTATCAAAAACCAAGGTTATGATTGACTTTGGTGGACCCAATGTTGCCAAATCGATGCATGTGGGGCACTTGAGAACTGCAATTATTGGTGACTCTTTACAGCGCATCTTCCGCTTTAAGGGATATAACGTCGTTTCAGACGCGCATTTAGGCGACTGGGGCACTCAGATGGGCATGTTAATCGAAGGGCTAAAGAAACGTCAGCCGAACTTACCGTATTTTGATGAGAACATTAAAGGCCCTTATCCCGAAGAATCGCCAGTCACGATTCAAGATTTAGAAACCATCTACCCTGAAGAGTCTGGTTTGTGCAAAACGGATGATGAAGCAGCTGAAAAAGCACGCAAAGCCACCCTTGAACTACAAAATGGCCGTGAAGGATATATCGCACTCTGGAAGCACTTTGTTTCTGTATCTATCGCTACTTTGAAGCGTGACTATGGTGAACTTGGCGTAAGTTTTGACCTATGGAAAGGGGAGAGCGACGCTGACCCATTTATTCCGACGATTCTTAAAGAACTGGAAGAGAAAAATATCTCCATCAAAGATCAGGGCGCATTAATTGTTCCTTTTGTTGATGATGAGGGTGAAAAAGTCATGCCTCCATTGATCCTGCGTAAGTCAGATGGCGCTGTGATGTATGGCACAACAGACTTAGCGACGCTGTATGAGCGTATTTACGAGGATAACGCTGATATCGTCTTGTACGTGGTTGACGGCCGACAGCAGCAACACTTCAAGCAGGTTTTTGCAGCCGCTGACTTAATGGATATGAATAAGCGCACGACGTATGAGCACACTTATTTTGGTACGGTGAATGGCAAGGATGGCAAGCCATTTAAAACACGTACTGGCGGCGTGATGAAACTCCATGACTTAATTCAAATGGCGAAAGAAGAAGCTCGTAAAAAATTAGCAGCTTCTAACTTCGGCACTGACTTTGATGATGCCGAAAAAGAAGAAATTGCACACAAAGTGGCTATTTCGACGCTTAAATTTGCGGATTTACGTAATTACCGTATTAAAGATTACATTTTCGATCTTGAAAAGTTCAGTGAGTTTGAAGGTAAAACTGGTCCTTATTTATTAATGCAGGTCGCGCGGATTAAGTCGATTTTGCGTAAGGCAGGGGAGGTTAACGCTGAGCCTGGAGCGCTTCAGCCGGCTTCAGATAACGAGCGAGCCTTAACCTTTAAGCTTCTTGAGTTTGTGACTGCTCTAGACAAAACTATTGATAAAAGAGCACCACATTTTTTGTGCGAACATTTGTATAATCTGGCACAAGAATTTAGCTCATTCTATCAAAAACAACACATCCTAAAAGAAGCCGATGAAGCGAAGCGAGCGAGCCTATTAAAACTTTCGTCTATCTGTCTAAATCAATTAGAGGTAGGTTTAGAACTTCTTGGAATTGAAACTTTAGAACGTATGTAAATGTTAAATATATAATTATTACCAACTGTTCTTTTGAAATAATATTCACGTTCGTTAAGATGGCTCTACTATAGAGCCATTTTTTTTGGTGACGGAAAACTTATGAACAAAGAACTACTGAAAGAACAAGCTTATATCAACGGCCAATGGATCTCTGCTGATCATACGTTTGAGGTGGATAATCCGTTCGATAATGGTGTAATCGCTTCAGTGACGGATTGCACAACGGAGCATGCTAACCAGGCGATTGAGGCAGCATCTAAAGCCTTTGTATCATGGTCTAAAACCACTGCGAAAGAGCGCTCTAAGCTCATGATGTCGTGGTATTCCTTAATTATCGATAATGCCGATGACTTGGCCGAGTTACTCACCATAGAGCAGGGTAAGCCCTTACAAGAAGCTAAAAATGAAATATTGTATGGCGCATCATATATCAAGTGGTTTGCTGAAGAAGCCTTGAGAATCAATGGAGACTTATTACCGTCTCCAGATGGTAAAAAGCAGATACAAGTTCATAAGCAACCCGTTGGCGTGGTCGGAATCATCACTCCTTGGAACTTCCCACAGGCAATGATTGCTCGAAAAGTGGCACCAGCTTTCGCTGCAGGCTGTACTGTAGTCATAAAGCCTGCTTCTGAAACGCCTCTTTCTGCCTTGGCCATGGCTGAGTTAGCCGATCAAGCGGGCTTTCCAAAAGGTGTTATTAATATCGTTCCAAGCACATCTTCAAGCGATATAGGTAAAGCGTTAACATCTCACCCAACAGTTCGAAAAATTTCGTTTACCGGTTCAACTGCTGTTGGTAAAAAACTGATTGCTCAGTCGGCGGAAAATGTTCAAAAGGTCACCATGGAACTTGGTGGTAACGCTCCTTTTATTGTATTCGATGATGCCAATATTGATGAAGCGGTAGACGGTTTAATGGCTAGCAAGTTTAGGAACTCTGGACAAACCTGTGTTTGTGCAAACCGAATATTTGTTCATGAGACTTTATACGATGAATTTATTAAACGTCTCGGTAACAAAGTTTCAGAACTCAAGCTAGGGAATGGTCTTACTCAAGGCGTTCAAATTACGCCTCTCATTAACCAAAAAGGGATTGATAAAGTATTCAAACTGGTCAAGCAGGCCACTGAATCTGGCGCTGAAATTTTAGCTGGTGGTAATATCAGCAGTGAGTTTAAAAACATTGTTCAACCGACGGTGTTATCAAAAGTAGACAAGGATATGGAAATCGCCAGTGAAGAAATCTTTGGTCCTGTAGTGGCTCTAATCCCGTTCAACGATGATGATGAAGTGATTGCCGCAGCTAATAATACTAGCGCAGGACTAGCTTCTTACGCCTATACCGAAAATAGGCATCGCATTAACCGACTGGTTGCAGAGTTGCAGTACGGCATGGTGGGTATTAATACTGGAATGCTTTCCAACGAAATGGCGCCGTTTGGTGGCGTTAAAGAGTCAGGAATGGGGCGAGAAGGTTCTAAATACGGTATTAGCGACTATTTAGATATTAAGTATGCATGTATTAATTAATACATCAGCAATTCAGCTCAATTGAGCAATAGCAAAAAAGCCCCTAACTAGGGGCTTTTTTGCTTCTACCAATCTTTATTTCTTGTAGTTTAGTTTATACGCAGCTGTTAAGCCCATGAATAAACTCACACACATCAGTAATAATACGATTGTGAAGGGCAGGCCGACAGTGACTGCCGCGGCTTGTAGTGCGCCAAGTGCTTCTTTACCACCTCCATACAGCAACACTGCAGCAATAACACCTTCCATTGTTGCCCAGAAAACACGTTGCGTTACCGGTGCGTCGAGTTTACCTCCAGCCGTAATACTATCGATCACAAGCGAGCCAGAATCCGATGACGTGATAAAGAACACTAAAACGAGGATAATGGCTATTGTTGATGTAATAGTGGTCAGTGGTAAGTTATCTAACATCTGGAACAAGGCTAAAGAACTCTCACCGATACCATCAGCTAACTTCCCAACTTCATTTTTCACCTGCTCTATACCCGAACGTCCGAAGACGGTCATCCAGACAGCGGTTAAGAGAGTAGGGATGATCAACACTGCAGATACAAACTGTCTAACCGTTCGACCTTTTGAAACGCGTGCAATAAACATGCCGACAAAAGGAGACCAAGATATCCACCATGCCCAATAGAAAATAGTCCAGCCCTTATAAAATCCCTGATCTTCACGACCAATCCAGTTACTTAAAGGAATGATATTTTCTGCATAGCTGACAAGGGTTTTGCCAACGCCGCTCAGCAACATGACGGTTGAGCCAGCTACAAATACAAATATCATTAAAATTGCAGCTAATGACATATTGATATTACTTAAGACTTTAACTCCGCCATCTAATCCTCTGACTACTGAGAATATAGCGATGACGGTCACGCCGAAAATAATCGCAAGCTGTGTCGTTATGGTGTTTGGAATACCTTCATACAGGAAGTGTAATCCGCCTGCGGCTTGACTCGCGCCAAAGCCTAATGAGGTTGCCAAACCAAAAATAGTCGCTAGAACAGCCACTGTATCAATAACATTACCAGTAGCTCCCCAGACACGATCACCAAAAATAGGGTAGAAGGTTGAACGTATGGTTAGCGGTAGGTTGCAGTTATAAGCGAAGAAGGCCAGCGATAAACCAACCACAGCATAAATTCCCCAAGGATGTAATCCCCAGTGGAACATGGTGGCGCCCATAGCAGCTTCTTCCGACTCCGGAGCTCCAGGCGGAACATTAAATGGCGTAGCGCCATCACTGGTAAAATATCCTACAGGTTCGGCCACACTGAAGAACATTAAGCCAATCCCCATGCCGGCAGCGAATAACATCGCAAACCAAGAAATCAGCGAAAACTCTGGCTTCGCCTGTTTACCACCAATACGGACGCGCCCTAATGGTGACAACAAGAGAAATAGGCAAAACAGTACAAAAATATTACCCGCGATCATAAAGAGCCAGTCGAAGTTGTTAATTGACCAACCTTTAGCCGCTTCATAATATTCGCTAGATTGCTGAGGAAAGAGTAGGGTAAGTATAACGAAAAGAACGACGAAAAATGCAGACGCGAAGAATACAGGGTTGTGCAAGTCCATCCCCAAGACTTCTACATTATTCTCCCCAACCTTATGGTCTGCGTCGTACTTTTCATGCAATGGGTTATTTTGTGGATCGTTCTCTGAATTGTGCTCTTTTAAAGAGTCACTCATGAATCCCCCTTAGAAGTAGTAACCAATGTTAATATTTAAACGAGAGTGCCATTTTTCTGGGCCATTATAGACACCAATACCTGGGCCGCCTGCAAACCACATGTTTTTACCAGCGATCCAATCTATGTAGGTATAAAGTCCATCTTTAATCAGCGTGCAACCAGTAACATTTTGAATAGAGTCTGTTAAACCCGGCTTATCTTCAGTCGCTGTATAAGTGTAGTCGTTGTAACAAACCACTTTATCAAGGAAGTCGTTGCCAACCTTGAAAGTTTTAGCCACATTGAAACTAGTAACGTTTGCCTCGGCAGCTATCTCAAAAGGAAAGTCAAAAGCAGACATGGCTATACGATTATTTTGAGTTTGTAGCTCCGGAGAAGCTTCAAAATCATAGTAAATATGTTGCAGTTGTACGTTCCAGCTATCAAAGTGACCGTCGAAGTGCACTGCTGCAGCGACGTGATCGCCTTTTTCACCGGTAGTACGGTTACGGAATTTGCCGGCTTGCACAGAGGCGCCCACTGTGTGGTCTCCCCATTGATACTGAGCACGGAAATTGCCATGGCCATCTTCTTTGTTATCGCTTTCCTCAGTACTCGCGACATCAAATGAATATCGCCCATATCGCGCCGAGTCATCATATTCACTATTGAAGAAGTAGGCTGTATCAAACGTCCAATTGCCAGTAGACTTGGTCCATTTCACGCCCGTGTCGTAATCATCTTCAAAGCCAAGATAGTAGGTGCCGCCGAACCAGAACCCATGAGATGCATAAGGGCTAATACCAAATGGAACTTGTGATACACCGACAGCTAAGCGATTCGAGTCATCAAAGTTATAACCAACCTCAGCATGATGTACAGCATTGAAGGTTTGATAAAAACGGAACTGAGAATCGACGAACCATTTACCTTTAGTAATATCGACATCAACAGCGAATAATTCGAAATCAAAGGCGCCATCGCTATCGTCATCGTAATCTTTCCAGCCATAGTTTAGCCGGACAGCGCCGCCGATTTTTACGTCGGTTTCATCGCTATAGGAAAAAGCAGTATTTGGAATAAGTGCAAGTGAGAGGAGTGTTGTAGTGAGTAAAGCAATTTTAGGAAACATAAATCCCCATATGTAGACATAATCTTCTAACTATACTGGTAAGAGCTCCAAATTTAAACCCAAGTCCTAGCTGTACCATAATTGCAAAAGAAAATATTCATGTAATTCAATAGGTTACCGTTAATTCAGCTTCTTCATACATACTTTCAATTACATTAAGATTTGTCACAGCCACATGTTCTTCCAGCTAATAATTCCAACCTATGTTCGCATAACTTATATTATGTTAAATTAATGATGTGAGAATAATAGGAAGTGAATATACATCTGCATTTTGTATGGTAAGATTCTCAACCCTACTGTACAGACAAGTACTTCTCCGAAAATCCTGCAAGTACTTTTCTAAAAAACAACCACTTTTCTAAAAAAAATGGAAATGCACTTATTTTATAGATAAATACTTGTATTGCGCTTTTTTTATAGAAAATTTGTTGTATTCATCCGACTGTCTGCAGAATTAGAGGTTACCAAAAAAGAAAGATAAATTCTTTTAAGTATTAATAGAAAACACAAACTCGTTGATGGCGTGCGATATTGGTGGGACTAAGCAGTCGGATAGCAGTTCTTTAGAAAGTGTAAGGTTTGTATTATCGTTTTCTGATGCTACATCAAGTAAATGTATAATATAGCCCATTACCTGTTCCATAGGCAGTTCTTTAATTAACCTTTGGTTTCCATGGTTATAGGAATCGTGATTAATGCTACCTATTAATAACTCATATACTTCCTTTGAGTATTCTCTTATTTTAAAGGAGCCCTTTGTTGCAGCCGGAATAAAATATGAAACCAAGCTTTGCTCCTTATTGTTTATCTTTATTTTTGTATTATCGATTGCTGACAACAAACTATTGATATCACTCGGAACTGAAAGCCCCGGAAATCTATACTCCATCGTCATAAATCTCCTAGTAATTTGCCTTTGGCCTAGTTTCTTTAAAGACTCCTTTTTATCCTTCAGCTCATTTGTTCCTACTAGAATGGTCATCAATTTGACGTGATTATGTTTAATCTGATTCTGAATAGAGATTAGCCAACTAAGTTGATTGTGGGACAGATTTTCAGCTTCATCAATAAATAGCATTACACGTGACTCCCCTACTTCTTGTGCTCTCGCAGAAAGAAAATCAGCGATTCGAGCTCTGTTATTTGCAACTGACCCTCTATGATTTCGTCTGTTGTTGTTGAAGTTGAGGTAATTCAGGATCTCCTTATAAAAGTTTGCTTCACTTGTTTGGCTGGAAGAAACTGAATATGTGTAAATAGGAATTTTACTATTATAGTAATTATTAAATGTCTGAATTATATAATGAATAGATAAAGTTTTGCCAACTCCAGAATTAGCATAAACAATCCCTCCAGAGAACATAAGATCAACCCATGTCATTAATACCTTTATGAAATTTTCAATAGCTAAGGTTGGATATACGCATCTACTTAATGCATTGAAGGCTTTATGTTTTCGATTTAACTTGTCCATTATTCGTCTTCTATTATCTTAAAGTCGCTATAAGCATCGGAATACCAAGCCGGAGACTTTAAGTTCTCTAGCGGGGTTATATTTTCTCGCTCACCTGATTTTTGATTCCGAAGCTTAACCTTCCTGTCCTTTTCAAACTGCGCCGATTTTTTTATCCTAGACTTATTCCTTCCGGCCCTTTTTTGCAGATGCTTATTTAAACAAACCAAGTTGCTAGATGACTCATCTGAATTCAATTTCCCCTGATTAAACAAGCTATTAAATAACTTTCTTTCATAGTATGAGTGACGTTCACTCCATCTATTTTCAGCCATAAAATAGCAAAGGAACTTCCCTGTATCTAAATCAAATGCCTTAGCTATGGAGAAATCCAGAAAGTTGACTCTTAAGTTTATCTTCTTGTTGTAATAGTTAATCATTAAGTCATTATTGGTAGGAGTATATTTTGCGCACTCAATATTTACTTTGGGCTTCCTAATACTCCCACTACATTTCCCCCTTACTACTCTAATGTACTCCACTTCTAACAAACTAGTTCCTTTTATCGACTGTTCTGGGACACGCCTGATAATTTTACCTGGAGCTTCATCTTTATGTAGAATATACCTAAGCGGGGGGCATCCGATTGTTGAATGATATTTAGCGTTATAATTAGCTATTTCAACGTCCATTAAATCTTCTATATCGTCAACAGTAATTGAATACTTGATGGCATTTTCTTCTGATTGAAACCTTCTAATATCATCTGGGTTGCTACCTGTTGAAGACGGTAAATACTGGAACACTTCATTTTCAATGGTCTTAAAGAACCTTTCTATCACTCCTCTTATCTCTGGAACCCCTTTTGGTCCGAAAACAACATTAGCGCCGGTTGCAGAAATAATGTTGTTTATAACCTTTAGTGAAGTATGAGACTTATGGTTGTCCAATTGAATAGTGTCAAAAGCTCTGTATTTGCAGGTCTTAATTAAACCGGACGGTAAACCAGCATTTTCTGAGTAACTAATTTCCGGTATACCTGGCTCTTTCTTATGCCAAGGTGTCATTGATTTGTAAAGACAGTAAAGTACATCTATCATTCTATAATTGCTATTTATAACTACGCTATAAGACAAGATTGCCCTACTTGCTTCGCATATTACTGCTAACAACCAGATGTTTGTTGCTGGTACCCACTCAGCTATACCGTCGCGCCTCCTGATAGGAATCAGCATCGTACTATCAATATTATGCCCATCAAGTTGAACGCATCCATATGGACTCGTTATATTTTTCTTTAAAAGGTTTTGAGAGAGCTCATTTTCCAATGAACGCGCATTATCTCTACTGACTCGCTCTCTAACATATTTTGTTAAGTGGGATTGCTTGAGGTATTGACAATATTTCCTTAAAGATTCTCTTGCCTTCGTTTTTGTGCTTAAGGGGTAGTCATGTTCTGAAATTCCTACTTTGTGACATTCAGCAATAAACTCATTATGTATAAGGGATATGGAGCACTTTCTTATTTTGGGTTTATTTTTTCTTCTAATCCCTAAAAAACGTTCTCTTATTAATTCCTCAAGGCTGGGATGTTCGCGTAACAACTCTTGAAACTTGCCCTTAGACTTCTGTCTGTAGAGCCTCGAGTTTGGAACTAAAGCACTAAACCCTGTTGGGTTTCCATACTTATCAGGCGATATACATCTTTTATAAAACCTCTGGATCTCACTGGGTGGAAATCCTGTCTTAGATTCAATTTCTTTTAATGTAAAGCCATCACAGTACATAGTGACTGCAAACCTCCTTTTATTAAACTTTTTCTTAGACTTTCCTGATAAATTTGGCTCCTCTGATTCAGGCCAGTTTTTGTAATGCTCTTTCATTCTAGCCATAACGAGTATTTCCCTTTACCAAAGTATCTAAGGTAAGCTTCGACTTGTTGAGGCTAAGCATGACTTTTCCTCTATGAAATAGCTTGAATAACTGGGTCAGCACCTCAGTTTGTGAAAACTCGGGGAATGTGTCGACCACACTACCCAATTTTAATTTATGAGTCTGGTTTATAAAGTCGAGTAACAACTCTTTTAGCCGGGAAGAATAACTATAATCTACTGACAAATAAGGAAGAATTGTCTGGTAGTTTTCTAAAAGGACTTCCTTATCCTTTAATTCCTCGTCAGTTACACAGGTTTTACTGATGTTGTTGCGCTTAAAGTATTCTTTAAATTTAAGCCAGTTTTTAGGAATTTTATCACCTTTACAGTCTATCAACTTATCAACAGGTTTAACTTCTATACACTCTTCACTTCCATCTCTGTATTTGACCCAAGCATCGAAAGTATACGTGTTAATCTTTGAGCCGATCTTAAATTTAACTTTGGGGAACTGCTCACAACACTCTATGACATTAGGGTTGAACTCAATTAATAACCAACTCATATACTCTAAGTGGCTCTCAAAAATAGCAACACGTCCAGCTTTTGGGCTATATGCATAAATTAAATTAGCCCTACCCTGACGCTCCTTTGTAATTCTGTTAGGCTCCACGCTGCCAAACTTTTCTGAAAAGAAATTATTCATACCTTTTCCCTTATAAATAGTCATTTATCGTGAATGTTTGGACTTGACCACTTGTAGAGGGCTGCTGTTTGATGAACTCACTGATCCGATTTATATACATGTCTCTTTTTTGCAAAGGCTCTATATAAACCCTTAGATCAGAATATAGCTCCTTAAAAAGTTCATCACTAATGAGTCCGCTATTAATTTCAGAGTTTTGTCTGTTTACATTTCTATGCTTGTCATAGAATATGTTTATGTACTCCACCCCGAACACTTTTCGCCGGAAGGCCTTTGAAATTGCATATTCAGTAATATTTGAAAAGTCCTTTGCAAATGGCTTTAAAATACGTGCGTTCAAGTGTGCAAATCTTTTGTACTTTTTCCAGATTCGCCAAAAAGAACTTTCATAATTTCAGATCTTTTGAATTGAACCTTGCCAGCTCTTAAATCTTTTGCATTTCTGAGCATAATAAATATATAGAGAAGTATAGAGTTCCTAGTGTTGAACTTCAGCAAGGTGGATAGTGAGGTTAACGGTATTGCTTCTTCTTGTTCTCTTCGGAATTGCTGCACATAGTTCTTACTGAAAAAAATTTTAACTGTTGTTAAACGGGCATTTTTTATTTTTATAGCACCCAAGATTTTTGAGTTAAGGCTTTTTGAATATCCCTGCAACTTCTCTATAAAGCGGTTAGATGTAGTTGCAAAGTTCAGTTTGTCTTTAACCTCAAAATATTCTTTAATATCTTGAACTGTAAAATCTATACTGTACAGGTTGCGGCAACGCCTCAATTGGCTCAAAACAACTAATAACGTTTTAAACTCTGAATTGTTAAGAGCTATTGACTGCAGTAACTCAAAGGCTGATTTTGTTATAAATGGCTCATCATGATGTATGGTTTCATTCACTATTTTCATAACCTGACCCTAAAAATTTCATTCTCAAAGCTTTCGCCATAGTGACTGGCCAAGTTAGAGTTTTTAATTATTTTCTCAATTACTTTATGGCTGTAAGATAATTTGTCTGAAACAAAGAAGTCTATATACGTTTTATTAATTAAGATATTAACTTTAAAGCAACCATCATAATTACTTTCTGTAAAATAGATTCTATTCCCTTCGAAAGATTTACTAACATGGAGATATAAGCTGGCCCTCAAATAAAACTTAAGTAATTTTAATGTTAAAAAGTTTAGTAATTTTCTTTGCCCATCAACAGTTTCGTTGGTTATCATATTTCTAGGCTTTGTAATGGTTTCCTCTAATTGTCTGCAATATGTTGAAAATAAGTATACACACTCCCCTTTTAACCATGACCGACTCCAAGATAACAACGAGTCATTTATCAACATGCAGATTTTAAAATCTTTATTATTTAGGCTAGTGTAAGTTTTATGCAGCTTTTGGGCATAATGGTTTGTAAGTCTCCGTACATAAGGAAAAGCAATTCTTCTTAATCCTGGAACTAAATCCTCAGTAAGATTACTATCGATTGGGTATAAGTCCATACCGATCCTGTCTTCGTATTTTCGTTCAACAGTTAGCTTCAATACCTTTTCATGACTTTTTGGTGGAGTGATAAGGTCTTTAACCTCTTCGTCGTCAATTAACTTTAAGCAAACGTTAAGCGAGTCAAATTCCGTCCAGTGTGGAATAATTGATTTAATAATGAACTGGTTAATTACTTCTGAGTGATAGCAGAGTGAAGAGTTAATTCTTTTTATATTGTTCTTTATCGAACGATTTATAGCTTGCTGTACAGTGAATGTATCATTATTAATGAGCAAATAATTGCAGTTGAAGCACCTAAAAGGATGTTTTAAGTAATGACGACTTATTGTATATGGGATTTTTCTCTCACAATTTGGACAAAAATATTCTAAAGGCTCTCTATGAATTGGACACTTATTTAATACAGGTACCTGGTGTATCGGTGAATGGTATCCCATTTTCATACATTTTTTGCAAAATCTCAGAAATGGTGAAAGCCTGGATAGGGATTGTAAATTAAGGTTTATTAAACCTTCACTGCTGATAGGGCTATCAAGCGACTGCTTAATCTGCTCTGTGTTCATTCCCAAATCATATAGGTCATCACACTCTTCAAGCTCTTGGATCTCAGGTTTTGAATATAGATTTATACTCGATAAACTAAAAATTTTACTTAGTTGAGAGGAGTTAAATTTATTATAGAAAAGGATTTTGTGAGCTATCATCCACAAAGATTCATGTTTTTGAATCATTTGCGGACTCCAAACGCTCATCTTACTACCCAACTATCCTGTATACTGTTGCTCTTGACACATCATATTTTTTGGCAATTTCTATTGCAGATGCTTCCTTGCTCTCAAATAAGGTCCTAATATTTTGTTCCTCGTCTTTTGAAAGCTTTGGAGGCCTTCCAATATTTTTACCAAGCTTTCTTGCTTTCCCTATCCCTAAGGAGGTATTAACTGAGTTTGCAAAAGTTAAAAAATTGAAGAATACATTTAATGTCCTTAATTCCTTGTCCCATGACCTCTGTGAGATTGATAGGTTGTCTTTTATAAGTAACAAACCTATTTGTTTTTGTTTTAATACTTCTAGTAGGTACATTAAAGATGAAACTGTTATCGTGAGATGCTCAATACTCCAAGAAACCAGTGTATCCCCTTCTCTCAATGCCTTTAAGCAATATTCTAGCTCTGTTTGCATTGTAGGGTGAGCTGGATATTTGTCGTGGTAGACTTCTGAGCAACCATAGCCCTTTAATTCAGAAATTAACTTATCCTGATTTTCAGAATTTATAGAAAAGTTAGCGTATCCAATCTTCATAAGGGCTTCCGTAAAGAAGAAATACTCTACTAATTATTTTAATTGATTGCTACAAAGTGCGTCTCAAAACTGTGCATTTATTGTACAGGCGTATTTGTAAAATGATTACATGTTTCAAAAAAGCACCTTTTTGAGAATTCTAAGTTCTATGTCACTGCCTTTTAATGTATTTGAGAACAGCTGTGAGTTATGTCTACCAATTAAATCTTTGCTGATAAGTTACTTTATTGGGAGTATAGGTATCACTTTTATAACTGCGAATAACTCCATTTAGTTTTATAGCTTCACCATAAGCTCTTCGAATTTTATCAATTGCTTCATGTGAGGCAACGACAAGCCACCCATTAGAGCATATGTCATCCATTTTTGGTGGTAGCCGAGAAATGGGACCATCCTTCCAATAAAGACTCTCAACCATTACATTGCCTTTTTTATTTACCCACTGGAAAGCTCCCTTACCAGATGGATACCACCCCAAAGAAATAGCAATTTGAGGATTTAATGCTAACCACTCGATACCACCGTGATCAATATAAGAACTACAACCGTAAATAACTAATGAGGAAGAATCTATAAAGGAAATATTGGGATAATCATTTGCAGACCAATGAATACTGCTGGGGAAAAAAGTAGAAGGTGTCTCAATATCTGAATCATTATTCCATTGTGGATGGCAGACTGTAGACATGCGGGTTTCAGTTGGCATGTCCCAATCCATCCAAACCCAAGTTGTTAGTTCACCTATAACTTCTTGTTCGGTATTGAGCCTATTAACAAAATGTGAAGCTGCTTGTTCGATATCTCCTAGCCATTCGTCGTGATTGTAAGATAGTTCTTGATTCCTGGCTTGTGGGACAACAATACATCCTGGCCGAATAGTCGGCTCAAGAGCTAGTAGAAATTCGTCACTTCGTTTAAAAATAGCGTCCAACAAATAGAGTTCTTGTTCTTGGAGAATTATTCGCCTACTATCTATTAGTTCTGATACAACATGGGCTAGTGCTAGCTTTGCAACTTTTGGACGTAGCCTATGGTAGGTTAGTTTGAGCCCAAATCCTTCCATCCATTCTCTATAAGCTTCTTCTGCCTGTTTATTCCACTCAACTTCTGGAATTAGAGTTTTCATAAGCTCAGACGCTCTAAAAGCTAGATTCTCAAACGGTAGGTTTGCCATTTTAGCCACGAGCTTAGCTTCGGCTATTAAAGGCCTAAGCATCTCAATTGGATCATTGATATCAGGTAAGGTTTCACCTGGCCGCATAGCTGAAAAAGGAATAGCTTCTTTTCTATTCTCAAATTTTGGTAATTCCAGCTCGTATAACAAGGGCAGTTTTGAACGCTCATTTGGAGGCAAACTGCTTTCAATTTCTAACTTTTTAGTTAAATTTAAGGCAAGCATCCGCACACTAAAATCCTTTGATGCGCAGAGAGAAGATATTTCGGTTTTAAACTGAGAAACAAAGCCCTCGCAATCATTTGCTAAGCTATTTAGTAAAGACATTACTTTTATCTGTGTCAATCCAACTTTGTTGATTCTTTTTGCAATTTGCTGATGAATTTCAGGCCAATTTTCCTCAGCTATAGAAAACTCAACTATTGCTTGGTGAGCCATGTGTGCTAATTCAGGAATACCTACATCGAACACATCGAAGGAAAACTTAATCAGTAGGCTAGAGTCACTCGGATATTCATGACTATCCTGAAGTGCGGGTGGAGTATTACTCTGGTGAAAATCGTCTAGCTGATATACATGATCTACAATCTCTCTCCAGACAGGCAGTACGTCTTTATCTTCGAAGAGGATATCGACAATCTCTTCCAGGTTCCAAATCAAGCTGCTTGGATACCGGTATTCACTTATGTAATCATCAACTAAGCTAGAAAGTGCTTTAGGTCGCCACTCTTTACTATCAATTTCAACAAGCGTTTTGAATATGGCCTGCCTAGAGCCTCCATCCCAATGTAAATCCCAACCTTTAGCATCTGATTTCTCGATTAAATCTTCGAGCAACTTGATAGCTCTATCTACTTCACCCCTCTTAGACAATTCGCCGGTAATAGAAGAAACAACGTTGTTATCTGGGTTAAAAGGTTGCAGAAGTTTATGAAGTTCATCTAATTGAATAGCATCCATTGTTTTTAAAAATGGTTGAACTAGATTAACCCATCGAAAATATTCGACAGACTCTACAGATCGCACAAATTTAAATAGGCTTTCCACTGAGTTTACTTTCAGTTGAGCTTCTTCATCCGTAAGCTTTTCCCCCGTTTTTAACTTCAGAGAGGGTTCACTGGTGACATGCTTTTCCTGCGGCGTAGAAATAGCTATAGATGCATACTCACGATTGTCTATATCCGCTTCGCGCGCGCCAAGTGCAATGCCTTCCAACCAGGAATATCGATTTGAGGGTAATGAATGCGTTTTTACTGCGGTGATCAGTTTTTCAATCTCTTCGTTTTCACCCCTACAAGGTAACATACCGTAAAGCGATACAAACTGATTAGACAAATTGGAGGGATTGTACTCTTCGAAGGGAATAAGTAATTTTCTTATTGTCGTGGATATTTCTCTAAACGATGGGTTAGAGCGAGCAAGCATTCCAGACAAAAGCCCTGTTAACCCTGGGGCATAGTGAAGCCCTTTTTGATTGAACAGCCAGTTTAAAAGCTTTAAACCATACTGCGGATTCCAACAGGTGGCAGCCGCGAGAAGATCTCGTCCAGCCTCTTGAGTTCCTCGACCATTACCGGACTGCTCTAGATTCACTAGCGCCAAGGAGAAACGGCATATATCATCGTAGGCCAAATCAGGATGTTGGGTGGTGAACTTAGCTAGCCATGACACCCAGAGAGAGAATTGTCTATCTTTTCTATGGTATATTCCAAAAGATCCCATAAAAGTTTTTGGCACTAAGCGGGCTGCTCTATCTGGCTCACCAATCTTTGACCAAACTATGGCAAGCTCATAGTATTCGGATATCTTGGAGTGAATTTCATCGAAATCGGGTATCTCTTTTTCGATTTGATCGAGAACATTAACTAAGCCATTTCGACTATACCCTTCTTTGTATAAGGTGAAGGCGATTTCTCTTCGCCAACCAGTTGGCCAATATCGTCTATCCCAATCTTCTATAAAAGCTCCAGCTAAAGCCTGGATACAATCATGTCCATGCTGTGAAGTAGCCCTTATAGCAAAGTTAAAATAATCTACGGCTGCTGCTTCAAATTCATACCACCCAGTCCAATCTCTTGTCTGACTGTATGGTTTTCGCATTAATTCGAATGATGGCTTTATCTCTTGAACGATAAAACTGGGCGATACTTGCTCTCCAGCCCAAGCTCTCCCCCAAATACTCGAAAACCTAGTCACGCCGCGTTCAAACAGGACGTTTCCTGTGTACTTCTGATCACTTTCGTTTGGTACAACTTTAAGCGGGTCTTGGTTTTGACCTTGTGCTGCTAATAACCTGTTGAATCGAATTCTATCTATGAACGGACTTAAGTTTTTCCATTGACCATACAGGCCATGTTTATACAGTTTTGGCTGTTCTAATTTTTTAAACCACTTTTCAGTTTTCTCTATACTGCTGTTGATTCTGAAGTCAAGCTCAGTAACTAACAACCTGTCCGAAAAATCTAAGTTATCGCCTTCATTTTCTGCCCAATCAATAACAGTCTTGAAAGCGGCTCTTACTAAATCCGATGGGTATTGGTCAATACATATGGAAAAACACAGATCCAAAAGGCTATCAAAGCACTCGGGTTTTCCTGATAAGAAAGAAAAAAGCTCATTTATTTTGTCTTGGCCTTTTGTTTGGTAAATACCATTGACCAACCGTCTCATTAGGCGGAGATGTAGCTCTTCATTCTCTTTTCTCCAAGCGCTGGTATCATTATCTTTATACTTTGTTTGAAAAATGGCAGATACAATATCGCTCAGGGGGATAAAATAATGAGCCACATCTGCCCATTGCTTCAAAACTTCCGATCCTCCATGATGTGGATCAACTCTATCCCCGCCCGACAAGTAACTTAACGGTTCAGCCGAGTCAAATACCCTTCTGGCCTCATTAAAAAAATCATTTTTAGCAAGGAGTTTAGAAAAGATAAGTGCTTCTGAGTCGCTTACCTGAAGTAGCTCCCCATCAAAAACGTATCCGATTGCTGAATTAAGTCCCTCAGATTCGAATAAGAGATTTAGTACGTCGATTTCATTTAGAGCTTCTTGTCTCTCTCTCAACTCAGATTCAACTAAGATGCATCTGATTAGTGCGAGAGGGTCGTTCAATTCTTTAGCAGACTGGAGAACGCAATCGATATCATCACTAACACTTGAGATGTTTCGCAGCTTAAAGAACTGCTCTCTAAAATAGTGTTGCGTTCCTGTTTTAATTACAGATTCGATCTGTTTAGCATTGTAAAGATGGTAAATAGTTTCCCAGCGCATAGGATCTGAAAAATCTGATTGGAGACAATGATCGGCTAATATCTTGTGATACTCTATATTTTTTTGCTCGTCGATATTTCCGAATAAATTACGGCTAGTTTTGTCCAAAATAAATTGTCTGAAACTATTGTGAAAGAATCGCCAATTTACATCACTATCCTTCTTAAAGTAGTGTGCTGCGCTAGAAAGAAACTGATAAACTGTTGAATGATCAGCCCAGTTATCAAGTACTTGAGTATTTATTGGTACTCGAATTCTTGATAAGAGTGCGAGTAATTTAACAAGATTCTGATCTCCCTCGATTTTCCGCCAATAGATGGAGTAGTTTTGTTCAATATGTCCTTGATATGCGGGGTATCCGTTAATAATTACATCAAAGTCTTTGTCAGAATTTTCAATAATAAACTGTAACAAATAGACCAAAGATAATGGATGCCCCAACGACTTTTCGAAAATAGCTCTTTTATTTTCATTTGTTAGAGCAGAACAGCCGCGCCATTGGTTAATGGCTGCATAAACATTAGATCGAGTTAAAGGAGATATAACAACTGCGCGATTTTCTTGCTTAATATGTTCTTTGATAGCATCAGAAAGATCAGTCAACTCAAGTGTTTGGCTTCCCAAAACGAATATTACACCGTCAGGTATGGTGTTTGGCGGGGGCAAATCTGACAATAGGCTCTGTAGAGGGTTTTGTTCACGCTGAATGTGATCTAAACCATCAACCATTACAATGGTTATGACATCATCGAGTTTCCATTTCTCATGGGCTTGCTGAAGTTGTTCCCCAAGCAAAGATAGATATTCTTCTCTTGATTCTGGTTGTCCAGAATTCTCGCCACGAAATCCATGATTTCTCAGGGATAATGTAATGTCATGTAGGAACGTATTAGCTTCACCACGCCCTTGATACGTACTATCTGGAACATAGGCGTAATATCTAACTAACTTATATCCTTTTTTATATTTTAAAGTATGAGTAAGAGTTGTGGACTTTCCTGATCCAGGACTTCCAAGTAACGCGATATATCCACTGCTTTTTTGCGATAAAACTTCAGATATAGCTTCGACAGTTTGCTCAATTTCTTGGTATGTTCGATCTACTGGAAATTCATGCACAAATTTGTGTTTAAATCTATGATTCCACGACAGATTTTCCAACATGTCATCTTTAGACATCTCCACAATCCGTTGTTCACCTCCAGCCATCTTCGTCAGGAGGTTATATATTTTATCAATGTCGTTTTGTCTTCTTGCTTGTCCTTTATTTGTAACAGGGATTTCGCTAGGTCGTTTATAGTTGAATTCAAGTTCACAACACGGAATGAACTTTAAAAGTTCTTCGTTATCAAAACCTAAGCGTTTCTTAAGATCGAATAAAGTTTCTTTCCAAGACTCAGGTACTGCATCAAGACCGGATTGACACCAAGATCTATCGAGCCAACATTCTTTTAAAAAGGATTGAAAATGAGCATGTTTTGGTTGAATTTCACCTAGAGGAATTTTTGCTTTAGGATTAGAACTTGGAACTAGCTTGTGGAGTAAGTGAACCTTTATTGATCTTTCTTTGTGCTGCGCAGTAAGCTGTAACCACCCTTCCGCTAACTGCCTTAAGAGACTAGGTTTTACATCTCCCTTTTTGGTTTTGTGATCCCTGACAAAGTCACTATAGCTTATTATTCCAGTAAATTCTGCCCACTTCACCTGATATGCGTCAAGCTTACCAGTAGTAGCAATTAATATATCGTCCAAGCTCCCCGCATTTGGATCTGCGACTCGAAACCAGTCCAGACTACCGTCAAGCAATACTTCATATATTAGACTTGCCGCTATTTCATATTGCGGTACATAGCCTAACATTGCTGTACGCTCACCATCACCAGAATTAAATTTCGATCCCATCTAACACTATCCTTTATTTGTACTTCGCTGGAATTTATTGTATTTCTATTTTAGAGTTTTTTTATTAGTGAAATGGAACTCCTTCCATAAAATGGCTTCCATCGACAGTCAAAACATTCGTATATACTTCAGTGCTTTTGACCGAGCTATGCCCCAACAATTGACTTACATACTTTAAAGGCCTTCCATGTAAAAGTAAATGTATCGCAAAGCTATGCCTGAAGGTGTGAGCACTGATAGGAAACGGCGCCCCACCAGCCTTAGACACTGCGGCTTTGATATGCCGATTAACGGATTGCCGAGCCATGGTAAATAATCTTTCACCTTTCTTAAACTTATTCATATAAAGGTAGGTCGAAATACGGTTTATCAGCTCGGGCTCACAAATAGGCACAAACCGCTTAGGAGAGCGTTGCAGAGCCTTTCGTTTGGGTCTTCCTCGTTTTTTTAGCGTATCCAGAATCACCATATGATCGTAGCGATCAAAAACAAAACGCTCAGGAGTTAATGCGAGTACTTCAGAGATTCTGGCTCCGGTAGACCACATTAAGTCCATGATTAAGCGGTAAGAGAGGTCGTCTTCTTGCTCTAACAAACGTAAAACCTCAGGTTTTAGTAAGTATGCTGGCATCTCTTCGCTGCTTAGTAACACCTGCCCTCTTTTTGCCATCAAGCGATCCCAGTTAATAACGACATTTTGAATCGGGAAATCAACTTCTTTATGGGATTTTGGCTGAAAAAGCTCGTTTGATGCATGGTTAGCTAACATAAAAGCATCATGATTTTGGTCGTTTTGCACCATTAGCCTCCTTATAAACGGAATATTGTAGGCATATTTATACTACTCTTAATACTCTACTAATCAAACTTAGAGCCCTAACAATGTAGATTTAAGAGCAAATGCACCATTCTACAGGTAAATGGTGCAAATTGAATAAAATAAAGAAAACACATAAATTTCTCAATGAGAACAATCGACATCGAGAATATTCGGCTCTTCGTAATTGGTGAAAATTTCGGTATGATGCCCCTATGGGAGTCCAATAATAAAAACTTGGGGTAATATCGGCTGTATGGAATTGATAGGTGTATGGATTGGTGTGGTGGCGGGTGCTTTCGCCATTATTGGAGGGGGTTGGAAGTTCTGTCACTTTATTTATAATCGCTTTTTTCGCCCCCAAACGGTCGATGAGCCCTCCCCTGTCGAGTGTGTGGCCACTCGTTTTATAAACCTATTTCAATCGCATGGGGTTACTGCGAGCCAGATCCCTAAGTTCTTTGATCATGGGCTGAGTATTCACCAGTGCTCTAGTATAGAAAACCTCAATAGTGTGCTGACCAATGAGATGTTAGATGATGCCGCGGCGCTTTTTGCAGTCAATGTAGACTGGTTGCATGGCGTAACTGATCAAATTTATGACGGTCATGATTTTTATAAATACCCGACTCAATATGAACACTTCCTTAAAAAACTTCTTCAAACCAACCATGATTTTTTTGCTTATGCCATAAAAGCTCAGACTCACGTAAGTGATCACGGTTATGACGCTCTGCTTTTGATTAGTGAAACCATTGGCGACATTAATGAGCGCCGCGTGTATCGGTACCATATCTGTAAAAACTGGGATATTCGATACTGGAAAAGTCGCGCTTATTTCGCTGCCTGTTGTGCAATTACACTTAGAAGCCCCCGAGTACCACTAATTGGGCGCTTGGCGCCACAGGAGTGGATCCAAGCCTTAAGTGAAGGAACAGAGCTAATGGAGTATGATTATGAGGCTTTCGTAGGTGAGCCTAAACTTCCAGGACACAGTGGATGGCATATTGATGAATTTGTTGAGCGTCCCGAGGTTTATCTGGAAGGGATTGGTGACGAATTTGGTGATAATAGTGCCAATATGGCTATTTCAATGTGGCTGAATCTAGATAAGCAAGGCTTTATGAAGGTTTGGGATGACGGGAGTCACGAGTCTGTAACAGCCAATTTTAAAGAATACTACAATGTGAACTCATCTTAGGAATACCCGCACATAGCTCTAACTCGTCCATATATTCCCGAAGCATTTACAATATTTTTTTGTCTGTAAGTAGATTAACCAATTCTTGAGTGATTCTTGGCTGTATTTGGTAGAATAGTGGCTGAAGTTCTATTATAGGTTGTTAAGATGTCGCATACATTGTTCCTTGAAATTATAAATCGCGATGATCCGAAATTGCGACTAGCCTATAGCCGGTATGACAGGTGCTGGGGCTGGTATGGGTACGTTGGCATGGGACAGTACGACTTCCAAATAATACGAAATCAGGACGTATTACGATCAGTCCAATACTACCATCAGCACAACCTTCTGAGAAAAGTTGAGGATATCTATATTATGGAAGTAGATTGTTTGTGCACTTTGTATGAACTCGCAGAAGAGCAATAATTCAGGCTTTATAAACATTGCCCAGCCCCACAAGTTCACCTTGATTTATTTAGAAGCCTTATTTCATCCAGTTTCTCACCCAAAAGGTCATTCTTTGCGACATTTGCCAAGTCATTTTCTAGCTTGAGAATTGATAAGACGGTTAGATAATGCCCCAATGAAACACGCGGGGAACCCTCACGAATTAACCGAACAGTCGTTCGACTTAAGCCCGTTCTCTCAGCCATTCTCGTTGTAGTAATTTTTCTGCGCTTCATCGCCAACTCAATGTTTTGACCGAGCTGCTCTAAGATCTTCATTTGACCAGGATACACCACGGCTTTCCTGCGTTTACCTTTATACTGATTATCCATATGACACACCTTGAACACTATAATAGCCAAATATGAGGATTATGACATATATAGTGTCCAAAATCATACTTCCGAATAATTACCCTAGGCCCTTTCATCTTCATGCTAAAAGTTAAAGCTGACTAAGGATATCGGGGCTACTGAGTTAGGGTAAAACTTATAAGTGCTCAAACTTCGTCACTGTTATACAATCAAGCCAACCCATACAAGCCACGAATGTTATGATTATCTACATTGATATGGATGGTGTATTAGCTGACTACGACAAAGCTTTTGCTGAAGTCAGACGTACCCAGCCCGACATTGACTACCCTCAGTCTTTACCACAGTTCTTTGAGAACCTTGAACCTATAGTTGGTGCTATTGACGCCTTTCATCAACTGAGTGAAAAGCATGAGGTTTATATCCTCACCGCGCCATCCAACCGCAACCCTCTCAGTTATACCGAAAAGCGGCTATGGGTCGAAAACCACCTAGGCTTTGACGTTACGGAACGTTTGATTATCTGCTCTAACAAAGGGCTTCTCAAAGGTGATATCTTGATTGACGATAACATTGATGGCAAAGGTCAGGAAAACTTTGAGGGGAAGGTATTGCATTTTAGTAGTGAACCATTCCCTCATTGGTCAAAGATTCTCAACGCCATCACTGCCATGAAACTTTGACCCCACCCCATCTCGTTTTTCTGAATCGATGGCTCGGAGAATCCCCAGCCAGGCTCGAAGAGCTAACTGAAACAGATTCGGAGTCTCAACTGGAACACCCTCGTAAATTGAGCGATGCCATTACCACAGGAGTGGATCCAAGCTGTGAGTAAATATTAAATACCAAGTGGGCTTAGTATATGATTTGATGACACTAACTACGAGTTCTACGCTATATCAGTATTAATACTGAGCTCCCCTATTTGGAAAATCACAGGCAATCTCATCCAAGCATGTATTGAGTGCCGTACAAAGATCATAACAACCAAGGATACGGGATTAGAGGCTTACTTTGAACTACTTCGTTGTGTTCATGAAACCATAGTATGGCAGTAAATTGTAACCATAGTCTGTCACTAAGTTAATCCTTTCCTAAAGGACTATTTCGTCTTTAGTCTGTTAAAGATGAAATTGAACTATCCCGAACCTGATTTCAGTTTAATCTTTATTGTTGCATAATACGGTATCGAACAAAACGGGTTAGTGTAATTTGGTTGCTAAAACACATTGTATAATTGAAAGCTATAAATTATAGGTGAGATATGTTGGTCCCGGATGAAGACTCGAGGTATAGAGTTAATAGATCAGAGCCTATATGGGTTCTAGAAAGAGTATCTGTTGTCTCGAATAAGCCCCATATAGAAATAGTGGATAGTATCGAAAGGACTGTATATATCAGAGAAGGAAAAAGAGGACGTTATGTGGAATATAAAGCTTTATGGCGACCTTTGCATCCAGTTTCTGAGTTTGAAGAACTATTGTTGCTATCAAATAAAGACAAAATATATTTGTTTTCAAACGAACTGGGCGTATCGCAAGTAATCCCTGCATCAATTAAAAGGCTATCCCCAGCGGCTTGTATTTACATGGATGAGAATGGCTTTAATGAGCTTCCTTGAGAGATACCAAAGGTATTGAAGAAGTTTATATTTAGGTAATAACGCTTGCTAAAACTAACTTTTGCGTTTTTTATGTTTTTTTGGTTTTGAAAGTGGACTAAAAGCTTCCCTTAAGTGAAGTCTGAACCAGCGGCGACGCTCAATGTTACGAAATTCGTTCAATACAAAACGATAATCACAGCTCCCCAATCGCAGACCGCAGCCGCAGGGGCATGGCAACTTATTGGCATCCCTCTTCCTTTTTCCAAGAGCATCCAACGCACGTAAAACTGATGTACCCCGTCAACACAAGTTGGACTCATTAAGGCGTTTGCTTAAGGGAGACTTTTGGTTCATGGTTAACTTTATAGGAGTTAATTATGAGCAAATCATCAAGTGTTGAGAAGACGGTTCGGGACATCCGCCGTCATACGCGCAAGAAGTACAATGCGGAGGATAAAATTCGGATTGTGCTGGAAGGGCTTCGCGGCGAGGATACGATAGCGGAGCTGTGTCGTCGTGAGGGTATTAATCCGAACTTGTACTACCGCTGGTCGAAGGATTTTCTGGAAGCTGGCAAGAAGCGCTTATCAGGCGATACGGTTCGTGAAGCCAACTCTGAGGAAGTCAAAGCTCTGCGCTCAGAAGCCTCAGCGCTGAAGGAAACTTTGGGCGAGCTGGTCATGGAGAACCGTCTGCTTAAAAAAAGCGTGCTCGGGGATGGGGAGGACGGTACATGAGGTTTTCCGCGTCCAGTAAATATGAAATCATCCAACTGGTTCAAAACTCCAATCTGTCGGTTAAGCAGACTCTTGATAGACTAGGTATTCGTAAGTCCACATTTTACAACTGGTTAGGACGTTTTGAAGATGCTGGGATTGAGGGCTTGAAGGATAAGAAGCCTACGCCAAGCAAAGCCTGGAATCGTATTCCTGACCATCACCGCAATGCTTTGATTGAACTGGCGTTGGATAAAACGACCTTGTCGCCCCGCGAACTGGCGGTGAGTTATATCGACCAGAACGGCTATTATGTCAGCGAATCCAGCGTTTATCGACTATTAAAGGCGCAAGACCTCATCACCAGCCCTGCTTATATTTTGATGCGAGCCAGTGATAAGTTTCAGCAGCCAAGCACGCGAGCCAATGAGCTGTGGCAGACGGATTTTACCTACTTCAAGATTATCGGTTGGGGTTGGTATTACTTATCAACCGTATTAGATGATTATTCCAGATTCATCGTGTCCTGGCGTTTATGCAAAACCATGAGCGCCCAAGATGTGTCCGATACTTTGGATGATGCCTTGAGCTTTACGGGGTTAGATAGCGTTAAAGTCAAATAAACCACGCCTGCTCAGTGACAACGGCCCTTGCTATATCTCAGGTAAGCTGGCCGATTATCTGGACAAACAAAGCATGACGCATACTCGAGGTAAGCCCTACCATCCGCAGACCCAAGGCAAGATCGAACGCTGGCATCGCTCCATGAAGAACCAAATCTTATTGGATAATTACTACTTTACTAGCGAACTCGAAAATGCCATTGGGCAGTTCGTGAGCTACTACAATCATGAGCGATACCATGAATCGCTGAGTAATCTGACACCAGCAGATGTGTTTTATGGACGGGGCGAAGCAATTTTAGAGCAGCGACAATTAATCAAAAACAACACCATGGCAATGCGAAAACAAATCCATTACCATGGGCATACTAACCAACTATCATGAACTCAAAGTGTCTCTTAACTCAGGCGGCTATGAGTCCAAAATGCTTTGGCGACGTACACTCTTTGTTTTATTATCAATTAAAACCAAACTCTGACCCCAAGGACCACGCCTGTTTCTGTGGTGTCCTGACCCATTCGTTTCATTTCATCTGCCGTGTTGCCTAACGCGCCGTTCCAATAAACACCAATGTAGGGTGCAAACTCACGACTGATTTCGTGACGATAACGCAACCCCACACGCAAGTTGCTCAAGCCACTTTGCCGTTCATATTTGTCTGAATCTGTCAGGTTGGCTGTAAACTCAATGCGAGGCTGTAAGTACGATGTTTGTGTGAGCTGCCACTCGTACTCAGTTTCGCTAACAAATTGGACGTCGCCTTCTTCATTCACCATCAGCGAGTTATCCATTTCGAACCAATAGGGCGCCAACCCCATAAAACTCACGACAGCATAATTTTCCATAGACGCGTCCGACGATAAGGTACCTCGCGTACCAATACCGGCCTGAAACGACCAAAACGGAGACACCAAGTATCCATACAGCAGTTCGGCACTTTCCAAGTCAGTGGGCTCACCGTCGTCTTGAACATTCTCCCCTTCACTCTTGAAAACAGCTCGGTGATAGTCACCGCCATACCAAGCAATCATGTCCCAGACGGCTAGGTTCTCTTCCTCGTTGGTTCGCGTTAACTCCAACCGATCGAACAGTACTTGCCCGGTGTAATATTCTTTGACGGGTTCAGGCCAGTCCTCTTTCGCATGTCCGGCGACTGCTAAACCTGGCAACAACGCAGCACCCACTAATAATGATTTACCGTACATAATTGTCCTCCTTATGCGACATTGACCACACGGAACATACCCGCTTTCATGTGATACAACAGGTGACAGTGGAACGCCCAACTACCCGGCGCGTCTGCCGTTATCAATAACGACACTTTTTCGCTCGGCTTCAGGCTAATCGTATGTTTGCGTGGGCGTGGATACTGTCCGTTTTCAAGTTCCATCCACATACCGTGTAGGTGTATGGGGTGGTCCATCATCGTATCGTTTACCATCACCAACCTCAGTCGTTCTCCATGATGAAACTGAACCGGGCCATCCACTTCGGTAAACTTCTTCCCGTCGAAAGACCACATGTAACGCTCCATATTACCCGTTAAGTGCAGCTCTATCTGTCGTTCGGGCTCCCGCGTATCCGGCCATTCATGCGCGCCGACCAAGTCGGTATACACTAAGACTTTATGATCAACGTCTTCCAATCCAATCCCGGGTTCATGCAAACGGCTTACCGGGTTTGTAGCAATCATAGCCGCCCCGGCGCCATGTCCGGACTCACGGTGTTTGATTTTAATGTTTTCGACCGGGAGCTCTTTTTTGTGTGTCATTTTATGCGTCATATGGCTGTTATTGCCGCCCATATGCTTCATATTCATGCTATTGCCTTTCATATCACCGGACATCGCCATCGCTCCCATGCCCATAGCGGCCATGCCACGCTCCACAGCAGGCCTCAAATCAGGAACCTCTGCTTCTAAACCAATTTCCGGTGTTAGGGTGCCTCTGACATAGCCACTTCGATCAAAGCTCTCGGCGAAAATGGTGTAAGGCTTGTTTTGCTTGGGCTGAACAATTACATCGTAGGTTTCCGCCACACCAATGCGGAACTCGTCAACTTGCACTGGCTTCACAGGCTGCCCGTCAGCGGCCACAACCGTCATCTCCAACCCAGGGATCCTCACATCGAAATAACTCATTGCTGAACCGTTAATGATACGAAGGCGTACTTTTTCACCAGGCTTAAACAGTGCTGACCAGTTCATCGCCGAATCGCGACCATTCATCAGGTAGGTATAAGTACTGCCCGTCACATCAGCAATATCACGAGGGCTCATTCGCATTTGCCCCCACATCTCTCGTTGTTTCCAGGTTTTCTCTAACCCTTGCTGTCGCACGTCCTCGAAGGTCTCAAATATCGTACGTTTTTGATAGTTAAAGTACCCCTCCGCAACTTTCAAATTACGAAAAACGGTATCCGGATCTTCGAATGTCCAGTCGCTGAGAATAATGGTATGTTCTCGATCAGCACCAATATCTCCGTCTTTAGGTTCGATCACTAACGGCCCCAGGTGTCCAAGTTGCTCCTGCAAACCGGAATGGCTGTGATACCAATACGTTCCGTTTTGCTCGACATCGTAGCGGTACTTAAACGTTCGTCCTGGCTTTATACCTTCGAAAGATACGCCAGGCACGCCATCCATGTTCTCGGGCAATATAATTCCGTGCCAGTGAATTGACGTGTCTTCCGACAACCGGTTAGTCACATTTAACTTTGCTCGCTGTCCTTCTTTTAAACGGATCAAAGGACCTGGCATTTGGCCATTGATGGTTATTGGTGTTCCTACTTTATTTCCCACGAGCAGTGGGGACTTTGCAATGGTGAGATCAATCTCATCGTTTGTCAGGATCTGATCTTTAAAACTGCGTCCCTGAGGAGCAGCCCAAGTTGGGGCTACTTTGGCGATTGCTAAAGCAGACGCCACAGTGAATGCAGATTTAATAAACTTTCGACGCCCTTTGTTAAACTCATTGCTCATTATGACGCTCCTCTTTTGAGGTTAAATTTTGATAACGTTGAACGTCCTGTTCCTTACCAGACGGCTCATCAGAAACCGATGATTTAAACCCTTTAATCGCACTACCAAGATCGGAGCCCAGGGTTCGTAGCTTTTTGCTACCAAAAAGAAGAATGACAATAACTAGTATAATTCCTAGCTGAACCATACTCAAGCCGCCAAAACCCATATCTAAAGCCCTCCATTTGAGAGTGCTTGCTGCTGCTCTAAACTTGCTATCTGCTTATAAGGTGTAATTGAACCGTCCTCTTTGATTTCATAGACCGTATAGAGGTACGGCCACGATTCGTGACAATTCGACCAAAAAGCATCTTAACTTTATGAAATATATCGAATATGTCAATGCAATCGCAGATGACTATGTGCTATTGATACACTTCCTGTTTAATGGCTAACCGTATTTATTGAACTACTTTATCGCTACAGATTATAGGTGATCTCTTATCTAAAATGGGTTTGCTTAAGGATAAGATGATCTTGAAACCTAGCTATGCTTTGTTCCAATTCGCTCATATCATCGGCTAATACTTTAAGTTACTTTGCCTAGTACCGTACTGTATGGTTATGGCAGGCACTATGATTTCTTTATTACTAAATTGGTCGTATGTTTCGATGAAAAAATCCTTCATATCTCTTTCGAAATCAAGCCTCGAGCAAGATATTTGGCCACAATAGGAGATGTGATCATCTGAATTACTGCAAAAAATGTGGCTGGTATTACTATTTCTGATGGCAACCCTGATGCAGCCACAAAAGCCACTGCAATGCTAAATTCTTTTTTGCTTACAGTAAATAGGTATGCGATGACTTCCGGTCGGTCTGTCGTTATAAACCGTGAAGCCATTCCAATTAAGTAGCCACAAAGATTTAGACTTAAAGCTGCTCCAGCAATTACAAAAGCATACTATCCATAACCAATGATGGTTTCTGCATTGGAAGCCACTACCGCAAGTAATATTACAAGATAGAAGACTGACCCAATTCCTGCGTAAGTCGAATCATGCTTTGAAATAATCATCGGAAAGTTGGTGCGTAAGGTTACACCGAGAATTGTAGGCACTAAAACAACTAGAGCTAACTCCAGGATGATGGAAACGAGAGGGACTTCTAGCTGTATCCCTGTCAGCCATAGAAAAAGGAGCGGAACTACGAAAGGAGAAAAGGCTGTATTGACCGCATTGAAAACGGCGGCCAAGGCAACGTTTCCACGAGCCATCAGTACTAAAAGAGGAGAAGATACATCTGTTGGCAGTGTGCCAAGCAGAGTTTGGCCTGTAGAAAGCAATCCGTTTCCAAAAAAAGGCGACCAGTCAAGAAGCCTGCAATTGAATCGGGCCATAGACGAGCCCCATTGCCAAAAACTGTCTTGACGGTTTGCGAAAGACTATTCGTACGGCATGTGCATCAAATGTAAGGCTGATCACAAACATCAGAATCACAAGTAAAGGGGCTATTGAGGAGTCGAGGTACTTCCCGGATTCGGGCAATATCAGGCCAACTCCAGCTACAATAATCACAAACCAAACAAGATTTGATTCAACGAAATAAATTAATCGACGCATAAGTCAAGGGTACCAGTTACTGTGCGGCCACAATATAAATTATAGCTGTACTCTCCCAATTACAAAGCTTCAGAAGCATCGCGGCATTGCTCGTCAGTCATTTCAAGCTCAATAGTCGTATGCTCTAAATTAAATTTACTCAATCGTTCTGCTATAGATTTTTTTAACTCCAGCTGTTGCTGCATAGATAGTGCATCCTGTAGAGCTAGATGAGCAGTAAGTACGTGATGCTCTCCATCCAATGACCACAAGTGCAGGTGATGGATACTGTCGACTTTTTCAAGTTCTATTAAGGTTTTGTATACTGATTTTGACAGTTCTTTGTCAGGGATTGCCTGTAAAAATAACCTTATAGTGTGCCAAAGGTTTTTAGCAACATTAATTAAAATATAGAGAGTGAAAAGAATCGACAAAGCTGGGTCAAGAATGGGCCAGTCAACAAAAAGAAGTACGATGGAAACGATTAAAACTGCAACCCAACCCAGTACATCTTCCAATAAATGCCAGTTGAGTATACGCTCATTAAGAGTTTTGCCTTTACTTAATTTATAAGCCGCAAACCCATTAACTAGGACTCCAAAAACGGCTAAGGCGATCATGCCCTCAACCATAGGCATTTCTGGTTGCAGAAGTTTAGGAATAGCTTCTGTCAGAACCCATGCAGAGCCAATAATCAGAACTAGGCCATTAATAAGAGCTCCAAGCAGTGATAATCGGCGGTAACCATAGGTAAACTCTGAGTTTGAACCTTTCTCACTAACTTTACTAAGAAACCAAGCAAATCCAATGGATAAACTGTCGCCAAGATCATGGACTGCATCGGCCATGATGGCGGTACTATTGGTTAAGATGCCTCCTATAAACTCGATAATGGTAAAGGTGACATTCAGAAAAAATGCCCATCCTATACGATTATTTGAACCTTGAGAATGTGAATGATCATGCATATAACGATACCTCTTGCGGGGCTCTATCCCTTCTTTAGGATTTAATCTTCAATATACGAAAACCACCTGTTAAAACAATTAAGCCAATGATAAAGCCAATGATTAAGTCTGGGTATTGCGACCCCGTCCATGCTACCAACCCCCCAGCAACAATAACACCAAGGTTGGCGATGACATCGTTAGCAGAAAAAATCCAGCTTGCTCTCATGTGAGCGCCGCCATTTCGCTTTTTGGCAATTAAGATTAAGCACCAGACATTTGCTACCAAGGCAATTAAGCCAAACACCATCATAAGGTTTGACTCAGGCTCACTCCCTTGAA
>Ga0208833_1000041_pt1 | contig 40056 bp, 32 predicted proteins | sample DeeseametaMP1788_FD_184181 | JGI IMG/M metagenome (GOLD analysis project Ga0208833, IMG submission 184181) | Marine microbial communities from the Deep Pacific Ocean - MP1788 (SPAdes) | ecosystem: Environmental > Aquatic > Marine > Oceanic | place: North Pacific Ocean | collected 2011-05-03 | reverse complement strand
AAAGGGGCCTTTTCTTTGCTTTTTGATCAAAAAATGTTTAAAATTTGCGCCCTTCTTGTGACAATAGTTTGGTTGCAAGACAGTAACTACATGATTTTATTAACATTAATTTAAAGGTTAGGTGATTTTTAATGCCAAGCGTAAGAGTAAAAGATAACGAGCCTTTTGACGTTGCATTACGTCGCTTCAAGCGCTCATGCGAAAAAGCAGGTATTTTGGCCGAAGTTCGTAAACGTGAACACTACGAAAAGCCAACATCTGTACGCAAGCGTGAAAAAGCAGCGGCAGTAAAGCGTGCAGCGAAGAAAGTAGCTCGCGAAAACGCTCGTCGCATTCGCTTGTATTAAGAGCTTATTTAAGCAATTCTTTTTAAGAAGTTATTAAATAAGTGAGAGGATAGCCGTGTCAGGATTACATGATCGTCTAAAAGAGGCAATGAAAGATGCCATGCGCGCTAAGCAAAAAGAGCGCTTGACTACCATTCGCCTAGCTTTGTCTGCTATTAAGCAGGTCGAAGTAGACACTCGTGAAACACTCGATGACACGGCCATTCTTGCTATCTTAGACAAGCTCGTTAAACAACGTCGCGACTCAATAAAACAATATGAAGATGCTGGCCGTCAAGAGCTAGCGGACATCGAGAAAGCTGAAATTGATGTTCTTCAAGAATTCCTTCCGCAGCCTTTGACTGACGAAGAAATTAATGCCCTGATAGAAGACGCAGTCGCCAAGACTGGCGCGGAGTCTATGAAAGATATGGGTAAAGTCATGGGAATGCTGAAGCCACAACTTCAAGGCCGTGCCGATATGGGTGCAGTCAGTGGCAAAATTAAGGCTCGTCTGTCTTAATTAGACTTTTCTATTTCCAAACTAGGTAAAGTTTCTTGGCTCTGCTATGATTGAGTCAGAAATTGTTATTCCCTAAATAAAACGTCTCTCTAAGAAACATTAATGGCACTGATCCCTCAGCAGTTTATCCAAGAGCTCCTGGATCGAATCGATATTGTCGATTTGATTGATTCTCGTGTGCCCTTAAAAAAAGCGGGAACCAACTACAAAGCATGTTGCCCTTTCCATGGCGAAAAAACCCCCTCCTTTACCGTTAGCCAGGATAAGCAGTTTTATCACTGCTTCGGCTGTGGCGTTCATGGCAACGCTATCGGTTTTGTCATGGAGTACGATCGCCTAGAATTTCCCGACGCAGTAGAAGAGCTGGCAACAAGTTTAGGGATGGAAGTTCCGCGGGATGAAAATGCACCAAACCGCCCAAAGGTTGACGTGAGCCTTTATGAGCTGATGGAGAGGATTGCTAAGTTTTATCACCGCCAACTCAGCACCCCACAAGGTAAAGACGCTGTAGACTACCTTAAGAAACGTGGGCTCAGTGGCGAAATCGCCAAACAATTTGCTATCGGCTACGTCCCTGGCGAATGGCGTAACCTAGAAAAAATATTTCCTAAGCTTGGCACCGACCAAAAGCTCCAAAAGCAGTTGATTGACTGCGGCATGTTAATTAAAAAAGATACCTCGGTTTACGATCGCTTCCGCGACCGTATCATGTTTCCGATTAAGGATAAGCGTGGTCGAGTGATTGCTTTTGGTGGACGAATCATTAATGACGGTGAACCAAAATACTTAAACTCGCCAGAAACCCCCATATTCCATAAAAGCAACGAACTCTACGGTTTATATCAGGCTCGCCAAGCTAACCGTAAACTTCAACGCCTGTTGATCGTTGAGGGCTATATGGATGTGGTCGCGCTCGCTCAGTTCGGAATAAACAATGCTGTAGCTACTTTGGGGACTGCCACTACCGAAAGCCATCTCCAACAATTGTTCCGAGCGACTCGTGAGCTAGTATTATGTTTTGACGGCGATAGAGCCGGACGCGATGCTGCGCTCAGAGCTTTAGAACACGGTTTAGCGCAACTCAGAGACGGCCGTGAAATTAAGCTTATGTTTTTGCCTGATGGCGAAGACCCAGATTCGATGGTACGTAAAGTTGGTAAAGAACAATTTATCCAGCAAGTCGAATCAGCGACGCCATTATTTGAGTTTTTACTCGAACACCTGGCCTCACAAGTCGATCTTGAGTCAGTCTCAGGTCGGGGCCAATTAGTGCACTTAGCAAAACCTTACTTGGAAAAAGTCACCGACCCCATTTATCACGAGTTTTTCAGTAATGCACTAGCTCAACGAGCGCAACTATCCGTTGAGAAGTTAGAAAAAATCATCGAGCAACCGGCGCCAAAACCTCAGCCGACGACGCCTCAAAAGCCAGCGCAAACATCACAAAAATCTAACAAAACCATACAGTTAGCTCTGACATTACTCCTACAGACCCCGTCTCTAGGGCTTAATATCAATAACTTTGCCTGGCTAAAAACCTTGCCAGACAAGGGCCCGAAGCTATTACAGCAACTCCTTGAAATTATTCATAAGAACCCCAATATCACTACAGGTACCCTGCTAGAATATTGGCGAGAACAGGATAAGCTGTATCAACGACTTTCCCAGCTCGCGGTTCTTGAAAGAGAAGAACGGATGCGGGGTAACGAAGAGGCTGAACTTCAAGATTGCATGAAGCAATTGTTACGCCAAGCCCAGACGCTCCGTCTGGACTATTTAAGGTTAAAGGATAAACAATCAGGTCAAAAATTAACGGCTACAGAAAAATCCGAATACCAACAATTACTATTGTTGGCCAAACAAAAGCCCCGAAAAGCAGAGAAAAGCTAAAGCTTGCTGTGATGGGGGCAAATTCTGTATAATTTGCGGTTCGCCATGCGTCAACCGCTAGGGGTTTGTGCGTCCAACGCAAGCGCCACGATTATTGTTCGCAAACGGTGTGTGATCACAACAAAGGTATTCTAGATGTCAGAGAATTCGCAACAGTCACAGCAGTCGCAGTTAAAATTACTTATTGCGCGTGGTAAAGAGCAAGGTTTCTTAACCTATGCTGAGGTCAACGACCATTTACCACCCGATATCGTCGATCCGGAACAAATCGAAGATATCATCCGCATGATTAACGATATGGGTATTCAGGTGTACGAAACCACACCTGATGAAGATGAGTTAATTATCAACGACGACTCTGTTACTGATGAAGATGCTGCTGAAGAAGCAGCGGCAGCATTAGCCAGCGTCGATGGCGAATTTGGCCGAACCACTGACCCTGTGCGTATGTATATGCGCGAAATGGGTAGTGTTGAACTTCTTACTCGTGAAGGCGAGATCGATATCGCCAAGCGTATCGAAGAAGGTATTCGCCAGGTTCTAACAGCTGTTGGTAACTACCCTGATACGATTCGTATTTTACTCGAAGAGTATGAACAGTATAAAAACGAATTTATTCGTTTAACTGACATCGTAACCGGTTTCCTTGACGGTGAAGAAGCAGAATTCGTACAAGAAGAATCTGAAGCTGCGCAAATCGCTAACGCTAACGCCGAAGCTGACGACGAAGATGTGGACGATGACGCAGATGATGATAATGAAGACGACGACGATGATGATAGCACTGAAGTCGATACTGGGCCTGACCCAGAAGAAGCGGAGCAACGCTTCTCTGAGCTGGCAAAACAGTATGACAAAACAGTAAAAGCTATTAAGCGTTACGGCCGAGATCACAAATCATCAGCAAAACAGCTTGAAGCCATGCGCGAGCACTTTATGAACTTAAAGCTTGCCCCTCGCATGTTTGAGTACCTTGTACAAAACCTTCGTACAAAAATGGACGGTATCCGTGAACAAGAGCGCTATATCATGCATATGGCGGTCAAAAAGTCTCGTATGCCACGCAAAACGTTCATCACAACCTTCTCAGGCGCAGAAACAAACTCTGAGTGGTTAGATGGACACCTTGCGAAGAAGAGCAAATATTCAGAAGCTTTAGCAGAGTTCGCCGAAGATATCCGAAAAGCACAGCGTAAGATGCAGTTGGTTGAAGAAAGCTGTGACTTATCTGTTCTAGAGATTAAAGAAGCTAACCGCGAAATGTCGATTGGCGAAGCGAAAGCTCGTCGTGCGAAAAAAGAAATGGTCGAAGCCAACTTACGTTTGGTAATTTCCATCGCGAAGAAATACACCAACCGTGGTTTGCAGTTCTTGGATCTGATTCAAGAAGGTAATATCGGCTTGATGAAAGCGGTCGATAAATTCGAATACCGCCGTGGTTATAAGTTCTCGACTTATGCGACTTGGTGGATTCGTCAGGCGATTACTCGTTCGATTGCTGACCAAGCACGTACCATTCGTATCCCGGTACACATGATCGAAACGATCAACAAGTTAAACCGTATTTCTCGTCAAATGCTTCAGGAGATGGGCCGTGAGCCACAGCCAGAAGAATTGGCAGAACGTATGGAAATGCCGGAAGATAAAATCCGTAAAGTCCTTAAAATCGCTAAAGAGCCAATCTCAATGGAAACACCAATTGGTGATGACGAAGATTCGCATCTTGGCGACTTTATCGAAGACTCAACGATTGACTCACCGGTTGACGCCGCTACAGGCGAAAGCTTGAAAGAAGTCACTGACGAGATCTTAGCCGGGCTTACGGCTCGTGAAGCAAAAGTTCTTCGCATGCGTTTCGGTATCGATATGAATACCGATCACACGCTTGAAGAAGTCGGCAAACAGTTTGATGTAACTCGTGAGCGTATTCGTCAGATCGAAGCGAAAGCGCTGCGTAAACTACGCCACCCAAGCCGTTCCGAAAAGCTTCGCACTTATATTGACGAGTAGTACCTATTTATCATTCGGTTTTATGCCGATTTGATATTGCACGCGCAGGAGTTTTCTCGTAAACTTCTGCGCGTTAACATTTTTAGCGTCAGGCAATTTCTGTAAGACGTCTCAAAATGGGCCCGTAGCTCAGTTGGTTAGAGCATCCGACTCATAATCGGCAGGTCCCCCGTTCAAGTCGGGGCGGGCCCACCATCTAAAATCATTGATACTTCCCTAGCTTTCGATAACAATAAACGAAAAACATAAGGGACAGACCAATCATGAAATCATGGGCATCAAAACTCTATAATCTATGGGAACTGACTAGAAGCAGTTTGTTCTATGTGCCTGTAATCATTTCCTTAATGTTTATTGGTGGGATTCTTTTGGTGTTCCGGTTAGAACTAAGCTATACCGAATATGTTGAAAAGCTAGACTTTTTATACGCAGGTTCCACTGAAGACGCAAAAACTATTCTTCAAACCATATTGTCCGCTCTCATCACCATGACGACCCTTGTGATATCCATTACCATGGTGGTCCTGAGCTTGTCCGCGTCGCAACTTGGTCCAAGGCTAATAAAAACCTTCATGAGTAGCCGACGGACTCAAATCTATATCGGTGTCTTCTTTGGAAGTATTGCCTTAACGCTCACCTTGCTGATCTTGCTACACGACCAGTCGACCTTTGAGCAGCCACCCAGGCTAACCATCAGCTGTAGCTTTCTGCTGACCTTTATTAATCTGTTCGTGTTGCTTGGCTATGTTAATCATGTAGCCCGTTCGGGTATAGCAGACACCATCATTGAGCGTGTGACTCAAGAATTAGAACACTCACTAGCCCGCCTAACCAGTAATGCCAAAGACAGACCTCAACCCTCTTCTGCGCCATCCATACCTGAGGAACTAGCGCAGCAGAAACGTGATATTTACAGCGCCTGTAGTGGTTATATACAAAACATTCAGTATCCAGCTCTGCTAGATCTAGCTGCCAAACATGACCTTTTGATCAACCTTGAATGTCGTGCCGGTGACTATTTATTTTCAGGCCAAAAGATAGGAACCATATTTCCTAAAAATCATGCCCATGCAGACACTGAATTAAACGTTGTAGGATGTATTGATATTGGCTCCAACAAAACAGGCGCACAAGATCTTGAATACTCTATCAGACACTTAGCAGAAATAGGGTTACGAGCTTTGTCGCCAGGTATTAATGATAACTTTACTGCGATCACTGTTCTCGATAAGCTATCAGCGGTATTAAGCAAAGCTTTGGATAAAGACTTACCGCAACATATTTATCATGATGAGCAAGACAAGTTGAGACTTATTGGAAAGTCTGCAACTAAGACTGACATCGTTCACAGCGCACTTTCTCAAATTCGTGATGCAGGAAAAACCAAGCCGGATATTTTACTCCACCTCATCGAGTTGATCGGTAAAATTAGCGCCCCATTAAAGTCTCAAGAAGCAAAGCAAGCTTTGGCGCAGCAAGTTGCTTTTATCAAACAACATATTCGGGATAACTTCCACAACAAGGAAGAAGAGACTTACCTGCTCAATGCTTTAGAGAAGTATTCTATATAGCGGAAAGCTGCAGGAAACTTTTCCCTGCAGCAATAAAATGAATTGGTAGAGTTTTTACTTGGCAATTATATTTCTTGCCCAATGCTTTACGTGAGTCGCCTTGTAATAAAGCAGCGGCACTAATACAAGCGTTACCAGCGTTGATAACAAAATTCCGAAGCCTAGAGAAACAGCCATTGGAATCAGAAACTGCGCTTGAGTAGATTTTTCAAATATCAAAGGCATCAAACCAGCGAAGGTCGTTAGCGAGGTCAGCATCACAGGCCTTAAACGTCTTACTCCAGCATGCAAAACAGCATCTGTGAGCGACTCACCATATTTACGGCGTTGTTGATTAATGTAGTCAACCAACACTAAAGAATCGTTAACCACAACCCCTGTTAAAGCCAGCATCCCCATCATGCTCATGATCGATAGAGGCATTCCCATAATCCAATGCCCAATCGTTGCCATGGCAGCACCAAAAGGTATTACTCCCATCACCACGAATGGTTGTACGTATGACTTAAATGGTATGGCTAGCAAAATATAAATAGCGAATAAAACAAAACCCAGACTAATTAACAAATTATAATTTGACTCTTCTTGCTCACGAGCTTCACCCTCAAGGCTAAAGGAAACACCCGGATAATTCGAAACAATCTCAGTGGCATCTGCGACAATGCGGCGCTTAATGGCTTCTATATCTGCATTCTCTTTATCAACATCTGCCGTAATGTTTAATGTTCGCTGTCGATTAATACGATAAATGCTTGCAGGACTTTTTCCATACGATAACTCTGCCAGTTGAGACAAAGGAATCTTGCCTCCAGCCGGTGTGTTAATTAATAAACTGTTAAGCCCTTCCAGACTTCCTCGCTCTTCTTGTGCCAGTCTGAGCATGACACGTACATCTTCCCTGCCACGCTGGATACGTTGCACTTCAACGCCAAAGTAAGAATTTCTTACTTGTCGTGCCAAGTCACTCAAACTAATTCCAAGAGTTTCTGCCTGTGGCTTTAGCTTAAATTGAATCTCTTGCTTACCTTTGGAGAAACTATCTGCAATATCAAATACTCCCGAGACGGTAGAAAGCGTTTGCTTTACCTCATTAGCCGCCGCATTTAGGCGAGTAATGTCAGAGCCTCGTAGCTGAACATCAATGGGGTCCCCACTTCGTCCAATTTCTGCTCTAAAGGTTAGCGTCTCGACGCCAGGAAGTGGGCCTATTAATTGTCTCCACTCACTGACTAGTTTTGTACTCGTGATCGACTCGTCGCGTTTTTCAGGCGGCATCATTTCGATCATGACCCGTCCAATATTGGACGACGCAGAGCCACCGCCCCAAGTTGAACCACTGGAAGAGAAGATATGCTCAACCACTGAGTTGCCTTCATCATCACGATATTTTTCTTGTAGTTGTAATGCTGCGTTAGTGATTTTTTCGACATATGAATCAGTCACTTCGAAAGGCGTACCTTCCGGCATCTGTAATGATACCCGTGCAATTTCACTCTGAATTCTCGGAAAATAAACAAAACGAGTAATACCACTAGAAATTGTGGCCCACACAATTAACAGTATTGATACAAATATCACCAAACTTAAGAACCAGCGGTGTAATACAAAAGCTAACAACGGTTTATAGAATTTGAGAATAGCTTGCTCGAAACCTTTGGCAAATTTTTGTTGATACTGAATAATTTTATTAGGTTTTTTCTGCTCAGCAGTTGCCTTCATATGCCCGATATGTGCAGGCAAAATAAACTTAGATTCAACCAATGAAAAAATCAGTACAGGAATAACGATGTACGGAATTTGGGAGTAGAACACGCCCCAGCCGCCCCCCATAAACGCTAACGGCAGAAAAGCCACCATGGTTGTAATAACACCAAAAGTGACTGGCACAGCAACTTCTTTAGTGCCGTTAATGGCGGCATCCAGAGGTTTATCACCTTTATTTAAGTGGTTATAAATATTTTCGCCAGTAACGATAGCATCATCAACAACAATGCCCAGCACCAAGATGAACGCAAAAAGACTGATCAGGTTTACGCTAATACCCAGCTCCGGCATAAAAATCATGCCGCCAGCAAAAGCTATTGGAATGCCAAGGCTCACCCACAGTGCAATACTCGGCTTTAGAAATAGTGCTAATAATAAAATCACTAGCAAACCACCTTGTACTGCAGAGCTGATAAGAGTACTCAGGCGGGCTTCTAGTGGTTCTGAGCGATCGCGCCATACAGACAGACTCACACCAGCGGGCAACTCTGATTCTTTGGTCTCAACGTAGTTAATAACTCGCTCGGATACTTCAATGGTGCTTTGTGTCCCTGTTCGATAGATTTCTAACTCAATAGAAGGCTTACCATCAAACCGAGTGTTAATACTTTCTTCTTCAAAGCCATCTCGAATCGTGGCTAAATCCCCCAGTTCGAGAATAGTACCATCAGGTCGGGTTAAGATAGGTATTTGAGTAAACTCTTCCCGTGTATACGACTGTCCTTTTAAACGTAATAAAATATCACCGCGCTCTGAGCGCACTTGCCCAGCTGATAGGTCTAACGACCTTTGATTTACCGCGTTTGCGACATCTTGTAGACTAAGGTCAAACTCGTTAAGCCTAGCTTGGTTAAACTCGATAGCTATTTCATAAGAACGAACGCCAGACGTTTCGATCTGTGACAAACCTGGTAACGATGCAATTTCTTGTTGGATAATTTCTGCATAGCGGCGTAATTCTTTTTCCGGGAGGTCTCCGCTAACAACAACACTAATCGCTTCGCGTCGTCTAATGGACTGTGAAATAATCGGCTTTTCAGCCTCTATAGGCAGTGTATTTAAAGCATCAACTCGACTTTTCACTTGATCGAGTAAGTCTTTAACATCATAGCCTTCTTCGACTTCAATCGTGACTCGCCCAACCCCTTCTGAAGAACTGGACGATAACTCTTTTATTCCTTCTAAATCATAAACAGCTTCTTCGATTCGAGTTGAAACCGTTTGCTCGACTTCTTCAGGCGTTGAGCCACGAAATGGTACCGATACATTAATATAGTCAAACTCAATACTGGGAAAAGTTTCTACCGTTACACGCTGCCACATGGTGTAAGAGCCCGCGATGAGAATTACGAACATCAACAAATTCGCAGCGACAGAGTTTTTTGCAAACCAACTAATCATTGTCTTTACTCCACGTTCGAATTATTAGTTGCAGCCGCTTTCGGTTTCTTCTTTGCCTCCGTCACTGCATCCTTTAAACGCGCTTTTGCACCGTCAGCGACAAAACTAAGACGAGAGGTGACTAGCTGCTCCCCTTGTTCTAAATTAGGTTTTGCACCTTTAGGATCGATCACAGTACTTTGCTCATCTTGCCATAAAATTTTAATATCACGGCGATACACAGCACCTTCACGATAAACAAAAATTTGGTCATCCGCCGTGAGAATCGTCGACGGTACCACCACCACATCTTCTAAAAGCTCGCCTTCAATTTCAGCACTGACAAACTGGCCAACCTTTACTTTTGGATTAACCGCTAAGAAATCTGAAGGTAACTTTGCCGTTACGTACCACTGTCGTGTTTCCTCATCAATAACGCTGTCGCTACGATCTAATGGAACGATCCATGACTCTGTTTGACCTGCGAAGTCCGCCTCCAATTTAACTTGTGCGGCTCCCTTATTTGGGGACTTTAGGAACTGAACTTTATTACTCGGTACTGGCAAACGCGCTTCTAAGGAATCACTCGAGAAAATAGTAGCAACAGGAGTGTTAGTATTAATTAGTTCACCAACACTAACCAGTCGCTGAACAATATATCCGTCATAAGGTGCAGTCACTGTCGCTCGACTCAGGGCCAGCTTCGCTTTCTCTAGACGCGCTGTCGCCGCTTCAAGGCTCGCCTGTGCTGATGCCAACTGCGGTTCCCGCAGCACTAAAGCATTCGCTTTTTTGTTAGGGTTAATTTTCTTCCAGTCTTTCAGGGCCTGCGCGGCACGCGCCTTTTCTTCATTCAAAGCAAGCTGAGCATTAGCGACTTCAGCCCCAGCTATTCTTACTTCGATTTTATAATCACGTGCATCCACTCGAAGCAGTTCCTGCCCTTTCTTAATCGGCAGACCAGTTTTAAAATTATCAGCAACCGATATAACCTGCCCCGAAACTTGAGCAACCAATTGGCTTGAGGTCGACGCTTCAATATTGCCGTATGAGTCTATAAACACCTGATAGTCTTGATAGTTAACCGGAGCTATTTCCACCGTTTCTACGGTTTCAGGCGGTTTTCGATTAAATGCTTTCGGCTTGCTGCTAGTCATCACTTTCACTAAAGCCACGACCCCAATTAGTATCACTAAAGGTAAGATAACCGATAACCATAGATTTTTTTGTTTATTGCTCATACATCATTCTTTATAACTTGTTGAAATAAAAAGAGTTTTATAAAACCCCAGACCAGTGCAAAATTATAGCGACTACAGTGTAAACATTTCGTCGATGGCGCACTCTTAAGTATAGCTTTATAAATGTAACAGGATGTTACGCGGTGATGTAGAGTTGCTATTAATAAATTTTACTAAACCATGTATGCTATGGAACATCTTGACTATAAAGGGTTAAACCGTGAAAAAAATAGGACTAATAACAATCTTTAGCAGCCTTATATTAGCTGCGGGCTGCAATCAGGGTGACGACAACAAAGACAGTAAAGACGACAACACTAAAGTCGTACAATCTTTAGCCGAGCAAAATACTAAAGAACAGGATGATGCAGCGACAGAGCAGTCACTAGCCGAGTCAAATTATCCTAACGATATTCCTACCGGCCGACTTCCATCGACGATTAGCCCTAGCAGCTATGAAGTGCACTTAAAAATTGCCCCCGATCTGCCAACATTCAGTGGCACAGTGGTGATAAACCTTCAAATTGATGAAGCAACCTCCCATATCTGGCTCCACGGTAAAGACATTACCGCCCATAGCGTGACATTAACGCCCAAAGACAAATCACCTATTAATGGCTCATATGAAGAGGTCGATACTACTGGCGTGGTTAAACTGTCTTTTGAAGAGCCGATTAATACTGGCCAAGCCAAATTAGCGATTGATTACGAGGCACCGTTTAATGAAGCCTTAGAAGGCTTGTACCGGGTCAAAGACGGTGAACTTAATTATGCATTCACCCAGTTCGAAGCTACCGCTGCTCGATTAGCATTCCCTAGCTTTGATGAGCCAGCTTTTAAGGTTCCCTTTTCTTACAGCATGACCGTTCGTAATGAACACCGCGCGTTTACTAGTACACCGGCAATGTCTGAAACAGACCTGGGTAACGGCTGGAAAAAGATTGTGTTTGCCAAGTCGAAACCGCTTCCAACCTATTTGGTTGCTTTTGCCGTGGGTGACTTTGACGTAGTCGAGTGGCAAGACATCCCTACATCGGATGTGCGCGACTTTACGATCCCGCTACGTGGTATTGCCACAAAAGGTAAGGGCCATCGCCTAACTTACGCATTAAAGAACACCAAAGATATCTTAAATGGCCTAGAGCAATATTTTCAAATTCCGTACCCTTACAAGAAACTGGATATCGTAGCAGTTCCAGACTTTAACGCTGGCGCCATGGAAAATGCAGGCCTCATCACCTACCGTGAGCAATTACTACTTTTCGATAACACCATTTCATTAGGCCAAAAGCGCGCCTATATGAATGTTCACGCTCATGAGCTTGCTCACCAGTGGTTTGGTAACTTAGTGACGCCTGTTTGGTGGGATGATATTTGGTTAAACGAAGCCTTCGCAACCTGGATGGCTCACGTATCTAACAACAAGGTTTACCCGAAACAAAAGTTCCGTCAGGCGCTGTTAGAGCGTTCTTTAAACGTCATGGGCTCGGACAGTCTGATCACCGCGCGTCAAATTCGCCAGCCGATCGAAAGTAATCACGATATACAGTCAGCATTCGATGGCATCACCTACTCAAAAGGTGGCGGCGTCCTGAGCATGTTAGAAGCCTTCCTCGGGCCTGAAAATTTCAGAGCCGGTATTCAGCACTACATGAAAAAGTTTGAGTTTGGAAATGCCACAGCTCATGACTTTATTACTGCGATTGGGGAAAAATCTCCACATATACCGCTTGAAACCATCCAAGATGCCTTTAACAGCTTTTTAGAACAACCTGGTATTCCTCTGCTAAATGTAGAGTTAGCGTGTGAAACGGACAAAGCAGCGACGGTAAAAGTTTCTCAGTCGCGCTACCTGCCTATTGGTTCAAAAGGTTCCGTTAAACAAACCTGGAAAGTCCCTGCTTGCTTTAAATACGCGATTGATGGCAACCAGCATCAAGTGTGTAAAGTGTTAGACGATGCTAAGCAAAGCTTTGAGCTTGAAGAAAAAGGTTGCCCTGCATTTATTATGCCAAACGCTAATGGCGCGGGTTACTACCGCTTCAGTATGGAGAATGAAGGCTGGCAATCACTGTTAAGCCACAAGGAGCAACTCAGCACTGAAGAGATGATGTCGCTTAACAATAGTCTTCAAGGTGCTATTAATGCAGGTGAAATGACCTTCACCGATTTAATCGAAATTGCGCCTAAAATTATAGCCTCTGATTCAGAAGCTATTGTTATGGGCCCGAGTAAACTATTGAGTTTCGTATATGGTAAGGTCGCTGATTCTGACGAAGAAAAAGCAAAGCTTGCGAGTTTAAACCGCTCGCTTTATGGCCAAAAATTGACAGGTCTGGGTTTAGAAACTAAGAAAGATGACCCAGTAGATACTATCCGTATGCGTACAGGTTTAATCAACTTCTTAGCTGATGAAGGTGAAGATAAAGCCGTAAGACAATACTTAACGGATATGGCTATTGCCTACACTGGCTATAAAATCGATGGCAATATCCACCCCGATAAAGCCGACAGCAATGTTATTAGCACCGCAATTCAGGTCGCGGTAGAAGATTTAGGTACGCCATTTGCCAAACACCTAAAAATGCTGCTCGACTCATCAAACGACGGAACTGTTCGCGGACGTTTGCTGGGTGGTTTAGGAGCTGTTGAAGATCCTGAATATGCGACTGAGTTAAGAGAGCTTATCTTATCGGAAGACCTTCGAGACAACGAAATTTACTCCATCATGGTGGGACAGCTCCAAGACAAAGAACTGCAAAAACCTATGTGGGAATGGTTCAAGACAAACATCGAAGGCATTAAGTCTCGGATACCTCCTTTTGGGCAAAATCGCCTCCCGGTGGTTGGACAGTTTTTCTGCTCGAAGGCAATGAAAAACGACTACAAAAAATTCTTCAAACCTATCGTTGAAGAACTCGCGGGCGCCCCTCGTCCTTATAAACAAAGCATCGAATCTATCGAGCTTTGTATTGCACAAGTAAAGTTCCACGAAGACAATGTCAATCAATACTTGAGCAATCAATAAGTAAGCTTAGCCCACAAAAAAAGCGCTCCTTGGAGCGCTTTTTTATATCAGGACGATTACTTCTCTGCCAGAAGTTTCTTCTGAATAACAAGGCTAGCGAACACACCGTACCCAATAGCAAAAGTCAGAAAAGTTTCTACGCTATCAAATAGCGAAAATAAATAAGGCGCTATTCCTGTAGAAATAATCATGGTCGCGGAGACCAGCGCTCGAATAGCACCAAGGTGAGTATTACCGAACACTTCCGCGTAGAACGAGTTGATCACTGGACCGCTTGACGCCACCGTCATGCCCGCTAAGACCATAAAGGCTAGCAACCATGCTTTATGATCACCGATATACAGGCAAACCATACCTAATATTAGCGGTAACAGATACCAACGCATATAGACGCGTGGATGAGAAGCATCGACCAGAGGGCCGGTCACAATCGCCCCTAAAAAGTGAATAAGACCATACAGCATAAGTCCTACGGATAACCAATCAAGCGTCCAACCTTTGCCATCAATTAAAATGGTTTGATGGAAAAAGATTCCTGTAATCAGAAAAGCAGGTCCAATAATGGCTGGCAGAATTAACCAAAAACGCCAGTCTGACATGACCTGAGCTCGTGACCAATCTTTCGTCACCGCACCATCTTCAGACTGTTCCGACATCTCGTGTACTGGTACTAAATCTGCTTTCTTTAATAACCACAACAACAACGGAAATACGATGATTAAGGCGAAAATAGCGTAGCTATGCCAACTGGTGGTATGCCCATAATTCTTCAATAAGCCAACCGCAATCGCTGGCATAATCATTTCACCAAACGCCATTCCCTGTAACGATAAACTCACCGCTTTTCCACGATGTTGTGGGATATAGCGCATTAATGTGGTTACCGCGATATGCGTCATCAAGCCCTGCCCACAAAGGCGTATACCCAGATAGGAAAAGAACAGCATGATTAGATTCGAACTATTGGCAAACAGAATACAGGAGCCTATCAACCCCAAGATCACGATGGTGGTAAATTTCTTAACTTCAATATCATCAATCTTGGCGCCGACAAAGAAAATAGTAAACCCGCTGATCAGAGTGGCGACTGAATAAACAAGACTAAGGTTGTCTTTTTCAAGCAGAAGGTTGCCGATTAGATCTTTATTGAATAAGGAAATAAAAAACGTTTGCCCGAGGTTTCCCACAAAGACACAGAGAAAACCAAATAACAGCAAATACTTATTACTTTTGACAAAACTGAGGTAGTTCATGGCAGATGCCGTGACGCTAAAAATTAGGCAAGCATTATACTCTGCGCGACTCTAAGTTACAGCCCGCTTGCCGAACTTATTCCTGGACCTCTTTAAGCCCGAGAGCTAGCAAACCAGCAAATAAACACATAACCGCCATAACGGCTAACACCGCCACATTACCAAATGCTTGGGCAATCGCACTAAAGCCCACGCCGGTTAAGAGTATGAGTCCGATGATGGTATTTGATAGTGCAGTATAAGCGGCACGATTATCAGCATTCGCCATATCGACTAAGTGAGTTGACCGCCCCAAACGAACGCCATGATAGGCAATCATCAGCACGAACAAAACCGCAGGCAATACGATACTGTGTTTAATCAATTGATACTCAGCTAACAGCACTGTTGCTGTTAAAGCGACCATCGCCACAACTGATGATAATATCAAAACTTTACGGCTGGACTTATCCGCCAACCAGCCCCAAACATAGCTACTCAGGAAACTAGCCAAGGATGAAGCTAATACCAGCGCACCTAACCCACCCAACATGGAGTCCAGATTGTCGACGCCTCCTTCACCATTCAGCGTCACCATAAACGGTGGCGCCAACGCGGTTGCAATCAACAAAGCGCGAACACTAATAAAAAGGAGTAACTGCTTATCTTTTAGAAGCGATAAGTTTTGTTTCGCGACCTCTAGAGGGTTTCCACCACCTTCCGTCGCTCCTGCGGCTTCTTCCAGTTTGGTAAAGGTTAAGCTCGCAAAGATCCATAACCCTGCTGCGATACTCAACGCAATTAGCACCAAGGTCATACGCTCGACATAATCTGAAGCCAGTACTAGGCCAAACACAATGACCGCGCCAGATGCCACCGAAGCAGCTAAGCCAGTCACTTTCCCACGCATCGACTTGGAAACCGTTTTCCCTAATACATCTTTATAAGAAACCGAACAAACGCTTCGGGCAACAGCCAAAACACCAAGCAACACAACAATAGTAATTCCCGCAGCTTTATTCTCTAGCAATAAAGCACTCGCCACTATGCCAGCCACGGACAAACCCTGTACTAAGCTCCCCAAAGCCCATGCCCACTTTCGCTGTGGCAAGCGTCTCAAGGCGCCCGCCGTAAACAACTGAGGCAACAAAGCTCCGGCTTCTCGAATAGGCACCAATAAACCTACCAAGAAAGTCGATGCCCCTAGGGCTGACAATAACCAGCTGAGAATTAATTTGGGATCAATAAGACCATCAGCCACTTTGGTAGCAGCCAACGAAATGATATGGGTTGTGACATTTTTAGGCTGATGATCGCAGGCCTGCTCAGGAATATCCTTGCAGACCCGCCCATCATCGCCACTGTTAATAGCCTCGTAGACTTGCTCAACAGTGGACTGTTTCGACATTCAGTAATTCTCCGCTTAGGCGTTAATAAAGTCTCTTAACACATAGTGAAGAATACCGCCGTTCTTGTAGTATTCCAGTTCAACTTTAGAGTCTAAACGAGATAGCGCTTTAAAGATTTTAGTTTTACCGTCGCTGCTTTTCGCCTCAACCTCAAAAGTTTGATTAACTTCAAGGCCGTCTGAAATGCCTTTAATGGTGAAGCTTTCATCCCCGCTTAAGCCAAGGGTTTCAGCATCTTCGCCATCGACAAACTCGAGCGGTAACACGCCCATGCCGACTAAGTTACTACGGTGAATACGCTCGTAGCTTTCAGCAATAACCGCTTTAATACCGAGCAACGTCGTACCTTTAGCTGCCCAGTCACGCGATGAACCACTACCGTACTCTTTACCCGCCAACACAATGAGCGGCGTACCTTCTGCTTGGTATTTTTGCGAAGCATCAAACACCGTCATGGTATCGCCCGTCGGAATATAGCGAGTGTAACCACCCTCTTTATCCACTAACTGGTTCTTGATACGAACGTTAGCAAAAGTACCACGCACCATCACTTCGTCGTTACCACGACGCGAACCGTACGAGTTGAACATTCGAGTTTCAATACCGCGACCTTTTAAATACTGCCCCGCTGGAGAACTTTCTGAGAAGCCACCCGCTGGAGAAATGTGGTCGGTAGTAATCGAGTCGCCTAGTTTTAATAACACACTAGCGCCCTCAATATCTTTCGGCTGTTCAACTTCCGGCTTCAAGCCTTGGAAGAAAGGTGCCTGCTTAATGTAAGTCGAAGAATCGTCCCACTGATACACCTTATCAGTCGACACCTCCATATCACGCCACTGTTCGTTACCATCAAAGATCTTGCCGTAGTTTTTCGCGAAATCCGCAGGAGTCAGAACCTTGTTCATGATCTCTTGGATTTCTTCATTACTTGGCCATAAATCCTTAAAGTAAACTGGTTTTCCGTCTGGCGTATGCGCCACAGGCTCTTGATCAAAGTCGATATCAACACGACCAGCTAGTGCGTAAACAACGACTAACATTGGCGACATCAAGAAGTTCATCTTCACGTCTGGGTGAACACGCGCTTCGAAGTTGCGGTTCCCCGATAGTACCGAAGCCACCACCAAATCGTTTTTAACCACGGCATCACCAATAGCATCAGGAAGTGGCCCTGAGTTACCGATGCACGAAGTACAACCATAACCGACTAGGAAGAAATCTAACGCTTCCAGATCATCCAGTAGACCTGAATTTTCCAGATAATCAGTAACAACTTTTGAGCCAGGCGCCAAAGAGGTTTTAACCCAAGGCTTAACGGTTAAGCCTAGTTCGTTGGCCTTTTTCGCCACCAAACCAGCGCCCAACATGACGCTTGGATTCGACGTATTGGTACAAGAGGTAATCGCCGCAATCGAAATCGAGCCATCGTGTAGCTCGTAATCTTGATCGCTATCTTTATCATCCACCTTAATCGTTTTCAATAAACCGTTATCGTTATCCGCTGGGCTACGATCTTCAAGCGGCTGATAACCACGGCTATAATTCAACTCCATCAACGATTTAAACTGTGCTTTTAAATTGCTGATAGCAATTTTATCTTGTGGACGTTTTGGCCCAGACGCTGTTGGTACAACTGAGTTTAGATCCAGCTCCACCACACTGCTGTATTCGATGTCTTCTTCATTTTCGCGCCACAACATGTTGTTCTTAGTATAAGCCTCAACACGCTCAATCGTTTCTTTGCTACGATTCGTATCACGCATGTAGTCCAAAGTACGATCATCAATAGGGAAGTAAGTCACGGTACAACCAAACTCAGGCGACATGTTCGAGATAGTCGCACGGTCGGTTACCGTTAAGTGATCCAAACCTTCACCAAATACTTCGACAAACTTACCTACCACGCCATGCTTACGCAGCAGCTCGGTAATGGTTAGCACCATATCCGTCGCTGTGGTGCCCATTGGCAATTTACCCGTCAGCTTCAAGCCAACCACTTCCGGCATAATAAAGAAGATTGGCTGACCAAGAATCGCGGCCTCGGCTTCAATACCACCAACGCCCCAGCCGACAACACCAATACCATTAACCATTGGCGTGTGTGAGTCAGTACCCACCAACGTATCTGGGAATAAAGCGCCATCACGTTCGACAATACCCTGCGCTAAATACTCTAGGTTAACTTGGTGACAAATACCCATGCCCGGCGGCACTACAGTAAAGTTATTAAAGGCCGTCTGAGCCCACTTCAAAAACTGATAACGCTCTTCATTACGCTCATACTCCATTTGGATATTTTTATCCAAAGAGTCTTTATCGCCATAGAAATCAACTTGCACTGAGTGGTCAATGACCAAGTCCACAGGAATTAATGGATTTACTTTTGAACCTTCGACGCCATGTTTGGCCGCTTCGGCACGAACGGATGCCAAGTCGACAACCGCCGGTACGCCGGTAAAATCCTGCATCAAGACACGTGCAGGCTTATAAGGAACTTCTTTTTTCTCGGGATTTGGCTTCCATTGCAACAAAGTATCCACATGCTCGCTGGTCACGCCCAGTCCGTCATGGTTTCTTAGTGCGTTCTCTAGAAGAATGCGTATAGAAAACGGCATCTTCTTGATGGCATGCCCCTGCTCTTGTAAGTCTCGCAGGCTCCAAATGTCGAAATCCTTACCACCAACGGATAACGACTTCTTACAATCAATAACCTCTTCGCTCATCATGGGCTCCCTTTAGATTAAATTTTGATTACCATTCTTTATTACAATAACAAAATCAATGGATTAAACTATTTTCACGCTACTCTTCACTATACATCAGTTAATCAACAACTTAAAACTTAGACCGTTAAGATCCTGTAAAATTGCCCAAAACTCATGCAAAGCGTGGAGAAATTCACCAATTCTGGTATCATTTCGCACCTATATTTGATTCAACGGGTGTTGCCATACAACGCCGTAACTCTTTGAATTTAACTGCACGACACAATAGGTCACATCCATGAGCCTTGCTGATAAAGTTTTAGCCGTTAATGACGATCTCCCGATCCGTACCAACCAACCGGTTCACAGCGGTAAAGTCCGCTCGGTATACTGGTTAACCGAAGAAGATAGCGCACGTTTGATCAAAGAGCGTGGCTATGACGTAGCTGCGGACACACCGCTAGCGATCATGGTCATTAGCGACCGCATCTCAGCGTTCGACGCTATCTGGCATGGCGAAGGTGGCATGAACGGCGTACCGGGCAAAGGTGCAGCCTTAAACGCTATCTCCAACCACTGGTTTAAACTTTTCCGCGAGAATGGCCTAGCAGACAGCCACATCCTTGAAATCCCACACCCTTTTGTGTGGATCGTGCAAAAAGCCAAGCCCGTTAAGATCGAAGCGATTGCTCGCCAATACATCACAGGCTCCATGTGGCGCGCCTACGCCAAGGGCGAACGTGAGTTTTGCGGTATCCGCCTCCCTGATGGTCTAGAAAAAGATCAAAAACTTGATGAGCTATTAATCACTCCATCAACCAAAGGTATCTTAAAGGGCATTCCTGGCGTACCAGAAGCCGACGACGTTAATGTGACTCGCAAGAACATTGAAGATAACTATGAAGCTTTCGCGTTCCGCAGCAAAGACGATATCGACTTGTACGAAAAGTTGCTAAAGGAAGGATTCGACCTGATCAGCGACGAACTCGCAAAGCTTGACCAAATGTTTGTCGATACCAAGTTTGAATTCGGTTACGTCACAGGCAAAGACGGCAACGAGAAGTTGATCTATATGGATGAAGTTGGCACGCCTGATTCGTCGCGTATTTGGGATGGCCCAGCGCTCCGCGAAAACGGCAAAGTGGTCGAAAACTCAAAAGAAGGCTTCCGCCAGTTCTTACTGAATCACTTTGAAGACTCAGACATTCTGTTAAACAAAGATCGTATGGACGAACGCCAAGCCCTCGCTCGCGACAATGCCCTACCAACAGAAGCCCTGATGAATCTGTCAAAAACCTACACAGATATTGCCGAAAAGATTACTGGCCAGAAAATCGAATTGTCAGACAACCCCAAAGCAGAAATCACCCAAATCTTAAAAGACGAATTTAAGTTGGTTGATTAAGCGTTAGCCCCCATAACCCTGCCCCTTTCCGAAGAGTTAGGGTTATGGACACTCCCCCCACATCCTCAATTCATCTTCCTGTGATACAAATTCTTTATATACATCTATTTCACGAATCAAATCTTGAGGTAGAGGATTCTTAGGAATTCGGGCTAACCCATGCTCGGTTCTATAAAGGTCAATTTCTTTTATTTTTTCTTTTGCCCAAAGTTTATTTTTTTCAGTCAAGCTTGGCAACCCAATGCTACTGTAGCCAAAAATGTCTAGCCCATGAAGCTCTTTTTTTAGAGCCAACCAATTCATCTTTTCTTGTAACGGAATATCAATAAAGTCAAAATTCATAGTTAAAAGATTTAGAGCTGCAAAATTTCCTGTTTCTAAAAACATACTATCTAATGCGGCAACATATGATTGCCCGTCATCATTTTCATCGAATAAGTGGTTAATAGCGACTCGACTCATTGCAACAGGATTTCCATTTTCTGCCAACGAATCTAACGTTTTCTTATCAAAGCTTTGATAACTCGATATTTCGCTACTGTGATAAAACAAATGATACCCTCTATCCTCTAACCATGCTTTTCCTCTAAGGTCGTTCTCAATCATTTCATATACGTTTTGTGCAATATCGTATGCACAGTCTTGCCCTAAGATGTATTGCTTTCCGGCAATATTATGCATTTTATTCTTGTCAGGTATCAGCTCAGTTTTAGAAATTTCGGGGTGACTGACATCCTCTCTACTTTCTGGGACCAGCGGCCTTTCATTGCTTTCATTAAATGTGATTGATTTATTGCTAGTTAGTTCGTCCTCACCGCCACTTACTTTTCCGCTACCATAATTACTCCACAAAAAAGCACTGATTAAACCTATTAAGAATAAGCTAACTACAAGTGCTCCCCTCATCGACGCAAGCCTCCGAAAAATTGTGAAGCCACGATCGCTATCGTGTAATCAATTATCAAACTCTCTGTCGGTTCTGGGTTAATTTCTACCACAGTCGCCCCTTGGCTTTTGGCGAGCGCGGCGAGACCTGCGGCTGGATAAACTTGGCTGGAAGTTCCAACGGATAAAAATAGATCGCAGGAGTAAGAGGCGCTTTCGGCATCGCGCCAGGCGTGCTCGGGTAAGGCTTCACCAAACCAGACGACGGAGGGTCGAATTTGGCCACCACATTCTGGGCATTCGATGACATTTTCGACTCCATCAACGCTTTCTTTGTACTCTGCTTGGCACTGTAAGCAATGATTGCGCCAGATATTGCCGTGAAGTTCGATAACGTCTTCCGAACCACCAGCTTGATGTAGGCCGTCGACATTTTGCGTTATTAATTTGACTGTTTGCTCGTTTGATTCTTGCCAATTTGCAATCGCTTTGTGGGCATCGTTTGGCTTTTTACTTTTAAGTTCACTACGACGCCATTGATACCATTGCCAGACTCGGTTTGGGTTTTCTAGGAAACCATCAATACTCGCCATCTTTTGTGGATCGTATCGGCTCCACAGGCTTTCCTTGGTTTCTTCTTTATAGGATCTAAAAGTGGCGACGCCGGACTCCGCAGAAACTCCAGCGCCAGTAAGAATGGTCACGCGTTTAGCGCGTTGAATTAAGGCTAAAACTTCAGGTTCGATATCCATATCGAAGGTCGATTACTCGATGGATAAGCCGCTAAAGTCAAAGCGCGTATCAATCACTTCGCCTTCTGCGCCAGTCGCTTTTAGTGCTTTTAAATAACGCTCAGCCGTTTTAGAGTCAACGCCCTCTTTTACTCTGCGTGGCTCTTCCGACGATAGCTCTAGTAATCTTTTCGCTACTTTTTGGTCAACACCAAATAGTTCAGCTAATTCGTGTTCAATATAGTATTTCCCTTTCTCTAAATCGCCATATCCTTTTAAAACAACTTTATGCGTACCTTGAGACATTGCTTCTTTAGACATAGTTTCTCCAGTATAGTATTCAGTTTTAATTATTTTAACGTTGAATAACGATCAGCTAAGCCTTTGTAAACCTGATTCTTAAACTCTTCGTGTTTTGGATCTAGCTTTTCTAAAATTTCAACCAGCACTTCGTTATCTTCAAGGCCGTCCCACTCTTTGATATAAGTCCCGTCTTTATAACCGTTATCTTGACGGAAAAAGTTAAGCGTATTTTTACCAACATAACTTTTGAACAGCTCTTCGAATGGCATCTCTATTTGCTCCATGCAACCTGCAAAACTCGCGCCATCAAAATGCTGATACATTACAGCCTGCCCAGCTAAAACTTCTAGGGTTTGCTTAAAGTCATCTTTAACTACCGGCTCTAACATTTCGCCTGCGAGTTCTTCCGCGATTTCGTCAAACGAAAGTTCACCATCAATTCTTGAGCTTAAGCCAAAGTGGAAAATATCCACCAACTCCATTTTTACTTGCTCAACGTCAGGTGTTTGATGTTTCCACCACTTCCAGCCATGATGCTCAAGCATCTCCGCACACTCGATCCAAATCGCGCGGTACCATTGGTAGTTTTGATCGAACCATTTCTCATGAACTTTAGTGTTCATGGCATGCTGCATTTCCAGCATCACCGCGATTTGCTTTACCATTAATTCTTTATTCATTCTAATCTCTATATTTTAATACTTCTTTAACGCTACTCAATAATCACTTCATTACGCTCATAAAACGTCATGAGCGAAGAACGTGCGAGGCAAAAAAGTTAGCTTAAGAGGCGCGTTTACTCTAGTAAATAAGCTGATTAAATAACTTTTTTAACAAAGCAATTTCAAGCGCAGTAGTTTTACCACCCTTTGCTTTTTTTGATCAACTCATAGGCGGATTTTATCTCCTGCGTCTTCTCCGTCGCCATCTTAATCATTTCTTCCGGCAAACCTTTCGCCACCAATTTATCAGGATGATGCTGCGACATTAACCGGCGATAGGCACGCTTAACTGTTTTCTCATCATCCGAGCTTTTCACGCCCAGCACTTGGTAGGCTTGTTCAACGCTTGGGCCACTCGGTGCTTCTTGGTAAGTGCCCCCATGACCTCCAGCGTGCCCTTGGGAGTGACGATGAAAACCTTGTTGCGCCTGCACCATCTTGATCAACTGGTCAATCATAAAGCCAGCAAAGCCTAAGTGCTTACCAACTCTGTGCAGTATAGCTCGCTCATGATTATGAATGGTGCCGTCAGCAAGCGCCATAGTAATTTGTACTTCAAGGAACATCTGCATCAAGTTACGACGCCGCTGGCATTCCTGCTTAAACTGCCTCAAAACCGCTTCCAGATCGAAGTCGCTGGCTTTTCCTTGCTGAAACAAATCAATCGCAAACTTTCGTGCGTCTTGATCCAAGCCCATGCGCTGCATAACATTTTCTGCATGACGTATTTCGTTTTGCGTCACCTTTCCATCAGCCTTCGCAATATGCCCCATAACGGAGAAAGTTGCCGTAAAAAACGCCGCCTGCACACGCTCTTGATCACCTGGCGCATAACGCTCTTGGTAATCTTCTGTTTTTTTATCCAGTTGGTGGCCAAGCACAGCGCCAATAATCGCGCCAATCGGGCCTCCCGCTAGCGAGAAACCTAAAACACCACCGATAACTTTACCAAACCAGCTCATTCTTTTAATTCACCGCTTTTTTGTTAAGAGTTACAATTTTCCATCGTACTCAATTGTTTTAATGCGCCTCTGAAAGCTCAAATTTAACGCTTCTAATCGTTCCGGCGTGCCAATGTCATACCAACGCCCATCATATAATTCGCCCGTCACTTCAGCCTCCACCATTAGCTCTCTCAACACTGGCGCTAAAGGATAAGGCTCATCCATGGGTAAATCTTTAAATATTTCAGGCTGATAAACTCCAATCCCTGAAAAAGTTGCACACGTCTCACCTTCTGCGACTACCAAACCATCCTCTCGGAGCAAAAAGTCGCCTTGGGGATTATGTTCAGGATTAGGCACCAAAACAATATGTGCTAACTTTGAGGGCTTATCGAGTAAACCTTCATAACTAAAATCAGACCAGACATCGCCGTTGACCACAATAAAGGGAGCATCACCGAAAAACTCCAGAGCTTTTCGAATACCACCAGCAGTTTCTAATGCTTGTGGCTCGTGTGAAAAGGTTAAGTTCACTCCCCAGTAAGCACCATCACCTAAATATTCAGGGATTTGCTCACCCAGCCACGAAGTGTTGATCAATATTTCTTTAATACCCGCTTCTTTTAAAGCTTCAATATGCCACTCAATGAGCGCTCGACCATCGACTTTAAGCAATGGCTTCGGGTGACGGTCCGTTAATGGACGCATACGTTCGCCACGGCCCGCTGCCAAAATCATAGCTTTCATGACAGTTGCGCCTGCTTTTCTTCAAAAAGAGGCATTACCTTCTGTTCAAGCCATTGATGAAATTCGGACATGGCAGGGTATTTTTCCGCTTGCTGAAGGATATAAGTGAGGGTCAAAGGTATGTCTTTCAAGTAATCGGCCTTTCCATCACGATAATTTAATCGACAAAAGATTCCGGCTACTTTGATATGGCGCTGCAACCCCATCCAATCGAACCACTGTGTAAACTGCTCTTTATCTAACACCGCTGGCGATTGCTTGATGTAATACCCAATCCACTTATCCACCTGTTCAGGCGTCCACTGGATATAACAATCCCTTAGCAACGATAATAAATCATAGGTCAAAGGACCACGCACCGCGTCTTGAAAGTCAATGATGCCAAGTTGGTTAGTATCCTTACAATCCATGATATTTCTAGAATGGTAGTCCCGATGAACAAAAACCTGTGGTTGAGCATGCGCACTGTCTATTAAATGCTCAAATGTCGTATCCAGTAATCGATTCTCAACCACTGACAGCTCCAGCCCTAAATGCTTTTTCAAGAACCAGTCGCGAAAAAGCTCCATTTCAGCGCGGAGCATCGCTTCATCATAGTCAGGCAGTGAACTCGCTGATACTTCCTGCATTTTTTCTAGGCTATCGATAGCGCGGTGATACAAGTCATCAGCAAGGTCGATATTACCGCTTTCCTGAGCCTCTTTTAGCAAAGGAAGATAAAGCTGGTTGCCTAAGTCGCTCAGTAACATAAAGCCTTGCTCAAAGTCTTTGGCTAAGACTCTGGGCGCATTCACACTTTCCAGTAATTGAGCAACTTTAACGAACTGGCGACTATTTTCATGCTCGGGCGGGGCATCAACCGCTATCCAGCTGTTTCCGTTATCTTGAGACCATCGGAAATAGCGCCTAAAACTGGCATCGCCAGAGACCATTTGCCAAGTCAGATCAAGGTCTGCGTCAGCTCCATCGGTCTTCAACAGCGCTATTTGCTGCTGTGACCATTCTTTTAGCGCTAATTGTCGTCTATCTTTTGTCATTATTAATTTTCAATCTGTGTCGTAAGCGTTTATCATTAGGTCTTTATAACTGATGTCAGTTACAAATCGTAAGCCCTTGAATCAACGGGCTGTTTATTTTGTGACCAAACCCGTAGAAAAACACGAAAAGTACATGGTAAGCAAGAAAGTCCGTTGGGTAAAATCTTTTTTAGCATCTGCAATTGGCGCTTCGCTGACTGTTGTGGCACTGCCATCTGTTGCAAACTCTGAAGCAAAAGAGGTATCTGAACAACCCGTCGAAGAAAAAAGCTCTGTTGAAGAAGGTTCAACAGAGAGCCAAGAAAACGACTCCGTTCGACTCTATCAGTTTCCTGAGTTTAAGACATGCCCTAGCGAGGCGGTTGAGCCTATTCGCTATCAGGCCGGTCTTAGCAACCCGAATGAGCCGATTAAAATCTATTCCGACGAAGCATCTCGTGAAGGCAACATGGCTTACCTTACGGGCAATGTCCGTGTGTCACAAGATCAACAACAATTAACCGCCGATAAACTTATTGCTGATAACAGGGATAAATCTTATCGCGCCGAAGGCGACCTACTCTTCACCAGCCAAAACTTCGTGGTTGGTGCTGATAGCCTTGATTATTACTCGTTAGAAGGTTCCACCGAGATCCAGAATACTCGCTATCACCTCTATAGCAACAATGCTAATGGTGAGGCAGAAGAGATTCGAGTTGATAACAAACAAATTTTAACCTTGTCCAATACTGACTTTTCTACTTGTCCAGACGACCAGAAAAGCTGGGTGTTTGAGTCCGACGAAATTGTTATTGACCGTGAAAGTGGCTGGGGCAAAGCCTATAACAGCGTCGTTAAAGTCGCTGATATTCCTGTGTTTTATTTGCCTTACATCACGTTCCCCGTCGATGATCGTCGAAAAACGGGTTTGCTACCACCATCATTTAGTAACTCGAATCGAAACGGGCGTGACATAAGCGTGCCTTATTACTTTAACTTGGCGCCAAATTACGATTTAACCTTAACGCCTCGTTACATGACCTCGCGCGGCTCAATGCTTGGCTCTGAGTTCCGCTACCTTACCGAGCAGAACAGTGGTGAGCTCTTTTTTGAGTACCTGCCCGATGACAAAGCCGCCACAGCAGCGAATCCTGAAAACTTACCAGACAAACGCTGGCAGTATGATCTTGACCACTTAACTCAACTCAGTGAGAACTGGTCGACTGGGATCGCAGCACGAAAAGTGAGCGACGATGGTTATTTCCAAGACTTCGGCGGCAGCATTCAAGACAGCAATCAAGACATTCTGAGTCAAAATCTGTATGTGCAGTATTTGACTAACGAGTGGTTGATGCGTACCGAGTATCAAGACTGGCAGCTGCTAAACAGCCCGGTAGAACGCTATACCATAGCTCCTCGTGTGCAGCTGACGCGTTTTTTCGAGCCTAATGAAAATGATTTTGAGGCTAAAATCCATACTGAAGTCACTCGGTTTGATAAAGACAACGCGGTTACCGCTGATCGATACCATGTCGAACCGTCTATCGGTTGGAGCCATGAAACCTTATACAGTTTCTTTCGCCCAGAACTTAGTTTTGCCTATACCCAATACGAGCAAACAGACGTTGCTGGTATTGAGCAAACCTTAGACAGAAGCTTGCCGACGCTTTCCGTCGATACCGGTTTATTTTTCGAGCGCACCCTCGAGTTTGATGATGGAAACATGACTCAAACCCTTGAACCGAGAATTTTTTATTTATACACGCCCTTTGAAGATCAGCAAAATATCGGTATCTATGACACCAGCTTACCGACCTTTAACTTTACGCAACTGTTCAGTCGCAACCGATTTAGCGGCATCGACCGTATTGGTGATGCCAATCAAGTAAGCGGCGCTATAACCAGTCGAATTCTAGACGAAGAAGGGCGTGAAAAGGCCTCGGTTTCGATCGGACGGACAGTCTATTTAAAAGACCGTAAAGTCACTATGCTTAACCTGCCGGTAGAAACTAATAAGCAGTCTGGGTTATTGGCAGAAGTGAACTGGCGCTGGACCGATAATATCGAGCTTAAGTCAGCAATTGAGTGGGATGACCAGATTAACGAAACGACTCATGGCCTGGTTAATGTACATTATGAGCCTAGACCCAACCATATTATTAATCTTGGACACCGCTACCGCAAAACACCTAATCGCACTCAAGAAGAGGCTGAACTTGCATTTGCATGGCCAATGTCCCAAGATTGGCGTCTTCTCGGTCGCTATAACCAAGATCTGACAGAAAATCGAACTAACGACTCCTTTCTTGGTCTAGAGTATGAGTCTTGTTGCTGGGCAGTGCGCGTAGTCGCAAGACGTTACATTAATATTCAGTTGGATAGCCAAGGCGGACTTGTCCCGGGCCAACCTGATGAACATAGCTCAGGCGTGTATATTCAGTTTGTATTAAAAGGGGTGGGTAGCTTACGTGGCAGTACCACTGAATTTTTAGAAGAAAGTATTTACGGATACGAAGATTTATTAGGCAAATAGTATGACATTGAAACATTTGATTTCGGCTTGCTTGTTGGTTGCTTCATTAGCCACTTTAGCACCACAAACTGCAGTTAGCGCAGAAACTATTGATAAGGTAATTGCACACGTTGATCAAGACGTGATTTTGCAAAGCGAGCTTGATCGTAAAGTCATTCAAGCAAAAGACCAGCTGAGAGCTCGAGGCGCACAGTTACCGCCGGATAATCTCTTAAGAAAAGAATTACTTGAGCAACTGATTATTCAAAGCCTCCAGTACCAGATGGCTAATCGAGCAGGCATGCAGGTACAGCCAGCCGAACTACAACAATTCGCAACTCGAGTCGCTCAGCAAAACAATATGTCGCTGGAAGAGTTCCGTTTACAGATGCAAAGTAAGGGCGTTGCTTGGGAATTGTTCTTAGATGATTTGCGCAAAGAAATTGTCACTTCACGTTTCCGTGATGCCTATGTAGCCCGTCGTATCAAAATTAGTGAAAAAGAAATTGATTCATTAGTTAAGTCGATGAACGCAAAAAGCCAAGTCGAATATAAGCTTGGACACATACTGATTGCTGTAGACGAAAATGCTTCCGAATCAGAAGTTAGCACCGCTAAAGCCAAAGCTGTTGATCTTTCTAATCAGCTTAAGCAAGGTGCCGACTTTGAAACCATGGCTGAAAAGCACTCTGATGGCTCAGAAGCCAGTTCAGGCGGTGATTTTGGCTGGAATTCAGAGCAAAGCCTTCCAGAGTTGTTTAGAACACCCGTCTACTACCTTGAGCGCGGAAAGGTATCAACGCCTATTCGTAGCCCTGCTGGTTTCCATATTTTGAAGCTTTATGATAAACGTGGTGATTTGGAGCATGTTGTCCAACAAACCAAATCACGCCATATTCTTGTTCGGCCTGATGCCATCACAACCGAGCAAGACGCGATTGATTTGCTTAACCACATCCGCGAGCAAGTGATTGCTGGTGAGGCTGATTTTTCCAATATGGCAAAAAAGCACTCTGATGACCCGGGTTCAGCTAATTTGGGCGGTGAGCTAGGTTGGAGTAATGTTGGAGCGTTTGACCCAGCATTCGAAGATACTTTAAGTAACTTAAACGTTGACGAAATTAGTCAACCTTTCCAAAGTAGTTTTGGCTGGCATATCGTTCAGTTAACCGGCAAACGCCAAGACGACCAGTCGGAGGACATGAAGCGTCAACAAGCGGCTAAAATTCTACGTCAACGTAAATTTTCTGAAGAAGTTGAAAACTGGATTCGTGAAATCCGCGATGAAGCTTACGTTAAGAAAATCGTTGAAGAAGAAGCGTAAGCTCTAGTGCAACACTCATAATATCCAAAGGACATCATATGGATATTGCCAGAATATTAATTACGGCGGGTGAGCCCGCCGGAATTGGCCCAGAAATTCTCGTAAAAATGGCACAAAACCCTTGTGCCGATCAGCTGATTGTTAGCGCTTCCCCACAACTGTTGCATCAAGCAGCTAAAGCAGCCAAGCTTCCTTTAGAGCTCAGTGAGTTCAGTCCAGAGCAAGCTCCCCAGAAGCACCGTCCAGGTCATTTTTGGATTATTCCAGAAGAGCTCCCTTCAGAGGTTCATTTTGGGCAACTGAACGTGAGTCATGCAGGCTATGTTCTAAATACGCTTAAAACCGCCAATGACTTAGCCTTGAATGGCGATGTTGATGCGATCCTGACTGGCCCCGTTCACAAAGGCATTATCAACGACTCAGGACTTAAGTTCTCAGGCCATACTGAGTTTTTTGCCGAGCACAGCAACAGCAAGAAAGTCGTTATGATGCTGGCAACTGATGGATTACGAGTAACCTTAGCCACCACCCACCTTCCTCTTAGGCATGTTCCTGATGCTATTACGCCTCAGTTATTAGAAGAAGTGATTACCATCATCGACGCTGAGCTGCGACAAAAGTTTGCAATAACTCACCCCAGGATTCTAGTCTGTGGACTCAATCCCCATGCTGGTGAAAACGATCATCTTGGGACCGAAGAATCGAGAATTATTATACCGACTCTCGAAGCTTTGGGCCATAAACTAGACGCTACATTAATCGGTCCTTTGCCGGCCGATACCGCTTTTCAACCGAATAAGATAAAAGACGTTGATACAGTGCTCGCCATGTATCACGACCAAGGCTTACCGACCTTAAAGTACAAAGGCTTTGGTAAAGCCGTTAACGTGACTCTAGGACTACCTTATATTCGCACTTCGGTCGATCATGGCACCGGCTTAGATATCGCAGGCCAGAATATTGCTGATATCGGAAGCATGCAATATACGTTACAATTCACCCAAGACTTAATTCGGCGTAGCAAGCAGCCTTAAATCACATCATGGCAAACTCAAAAATAGTTCAAGGTCACCAAGCGCGAAAGCGTTTTGGCCAAAACTTCTTATCTGACAATCATTATATTTCACGAATTGTCGACTCAATTGCACCGCAAAGTCGTGACCATATTGTTGAGATTGGCCCTGGTTTAGGCGCAATCACTGAGCACCTAGTTAACAGCGCCGGAAAGCTCGACGTGGTAGAACTTGATCGTGACTTAATCCCAAGGCTGGAAGACAAGTTTGCAAACCATGACAACTTCACGATTCACCAGAGTGATGCGCTAAAATTCGATTTTACTCAACTAAAACATGATGAGCAGAAACTCCGCATCGTGGGTAATCTCCCCTACAATATCTCGACGCCTTTAATTTTTCACTTGCTGAACCAGCGCCATGCTATTCATGACATGTATTTTATGCTGCAGAAAGAAGTGGTCGAAAGACTCTGCGCTTCACCAAATACAAAACAATACGGCCGCCTCAGTGTTATGACTCAGTACTTTTGTGAAACCGCAATGCTGTTCGTGGTTCCACCTGGAGCTTTCTCTCCAGCGCCAAAAGTTGACTCTGCAATCGTTCGCTTAATGCCCCACGCCGAAATTAAAAACCCTGTTAAAGACACTAAACTGCTTTCTCAGATTGTTACTGCGGCCTTTAACCAACGACGCAAAACCATCCGTAACAGTCTCAAAGATTGGCTCGCACAGGAGGACTTTGAACGACTAGGCCTTAAGGCTACGGAACGCGCAGAGAGACTATCGCTTGGTGATTTTGTCGGTATCTGCCACTTCGTGGAGAGCCGTTAATAGCAAAAAAGTGTGGACTTCTTCACATTTTTTGCTTAGTCTAATTCATGACAGGGATGTGTATTGAAGAGGAGTAGGCTATGAGAATAGAGCAAGATAGTCAGACAAAGAAGCCAAAGTTGACGGGGCAAAACCCCAGTGATGCTAGACGCTTTTTTAGAGTATCCATACACCTACCGGTTGCCATTCGGCAACAAAATTCTGACGTGTTGATATCTGAAAGCTTGGATATTTCCGAAGGCGGCGTTCTGGTCAAAAATAACCAAGAAACAGGTCTAAAAAAAGGCGATAACGTCAAAGTCCATATTGAAGGTATTCTTGGTGAAGACCACGACCAAATGGTTCTTCATCCGATGCGCGTTATACGTGTAGAAGATGACAAGATTGCCCTAGAGTTCGTATAAACACTCAAATACTGACAAGAAGACACTACTCTCCATATTGCGTAAAACTCTCTTCAAGAGCTTAAACCTTAGTAAATCCCTATCAAATCGGGTTATCTCATCGTCTTGATACAATGTACCTCTGCAAACTCTATCACACTTCAGTTTAACGCTCTGAGCTATCCTCACTCAGTCATTTTCCAAACCGCTTAAATTTCATCAATACTATTGAGAATACTCAATAGTAAAAGTTTAAGAGTTAGAGGGGTAGAAACTAATAAGACACAAAAAATAACAACATTCGAGCGGCTTTTAGCCGCTTTTTTCTTGCCACTCTTTAAGTGCGATTTCTCAACTCTTTATGTGCGCTTTTCTCGCTTAGAACTCACTGCCACCCCTTAAAGATTTGGGCTTTAAAGCCAAAAAGGGTTATCATAGTGAACTGATTCCATTGATTATTTCCTAGCGCCCAAGTCATGCACGATTACCAAAAACAGTTCATAGAGCTGGCACTATCAAAAAATGTCCTTAAATTCGGTGAGTTTACGTTAAAGAGCGGTCGCAAAAGCCCCTACTTCTTTAATACTGGCTTATTTGACAGTGGTGCTGACCTAGCGCAACTGGGACGTTGCTACGCTCAGACTATTGTACAACAAGAGATCCCTTTTGACGTTATCTTTGGGCCAGCTTATAAGGGTATCCCGCTGGTCAGCTGCACAACAATGGCTCTCGCGGATCATCATGACATCAGCGCTCCTTACAGCTTTAACCGTAAGGAAAAGAAAGACCACGGCGAAGGTGGCAGTATCGTGGGAAGCCAGCTTAATGGCGATATCCTTATTATTGATGACGTTATCAGCGCAGGCACTGCTATCAGAGAGTCTATCGATATCATTAAGCATAATGGAGCAAATCCAAAAGCCGTATTGATTGCTTTAGATCGTCAAGAAAAAGGAACTGGAGACTTATCAGCAGTTCAAGAAGTTGAACAAGATTACGGAATTCCAGTATTTTCTATTATAAAGTTAGCGGATCTGCTAAATTATTTAAAAGATCATCCTACATTTAGTGATTTCTACCCTAAAGTACTCGCTTATCGTGAAACCTACGGGGTCGAATAGTTCGTCGAATTAATGGATATCATGAACTTTACAACTGGAGCACTATGAGTCTGAAACATTTATTTTTATTTCTCACTCTTGTAGTTGCAGCTACTGCTGTCAATGCCAAAAACTTCTATCGTTTTAAAGATAGTAACGGTCGTCTTGTGGTTAAAGATTACCTGCCTAATTCTGCTTTGAAATCAGGGTATGAAGTCGTTAACGAGAGCGGACGTTTAATTGAGCGTGTATCTCCGATGATGACGGACGAAGAAAAGCAGGCTGAGCGAGTTCGCCAAGAGAAACTTGCGGAACAGCAAGCCAAGGAACGCAAAGCACGTTTACATGATCGGATGCTGCTTCGACAATATAGAACCATTGATGATATTAAGCGTACCGAAGAAAACCAAACGGCCTCTCTTCAAATCAACATATCGATTCTTCAGGGGCACAATAAAACGCTTGAGAAGAAACTTACTGATTTGCAATCCAGCGCAGCAGACTTTGAGCGTAAAGGAAAAGCTGTCCCTAAGTCTATATTGAGCCAAATTGATGCAACAAAAGAGCAGGTTAATGAGAATCACGCCTCCATAGCACGTTATAATTCTCAAGTGAAAACGATAGAGGAACAGTTTAAGAACGATCTTGTACGCTTCAAAGAACTTCAAGCAATGCGTATGGTTGAACAGTATGCACAAGATCAACGCTCTGTTCCGACTGCAACAAAAGTACTTTGTGAGAATTCTCGATCATGCGAGCGCTCATGGAAACTGGCACAGATTTTCGCTCATGAAAATGCTTCCAACAAGCTAGAAATCGTGACAGACAGCTTAATCATTTCTAGCAAGCCAAGATCAGATGAGCAACTTGGACTTTCTATCACACGAATCCCTGCCAAAGAGGATTCCATGCAAATAGTGTTAGAAGTTCAGTGTAATGATAGTGATGCTGGGAAAGAGTTATGCGGCAGCAATACCATTTCCCAACTCAAGCAAGAATTCATCGACTACATTTCGCAAAGCGATAGTTAGCCAACTATGAATCAACTGCTGTAATTGACTGCAGCAGTTGCCACTGATTATCCCAGCTCGCTAATGGTGATTGAGTAAAATCAGTTCTCACATACTGCAAAATCCGCCCCTCGACTACCGCCACTAACAAATTAGCACGGCTTCCTATTTCAGGAGTGTACTTTCCTTTCGTCGCTATTTCATGCTGTCTGAAAAGTTGTTTGATTTGCGTTTCAACACGGTTAAACAATTGACTAATACGTCCTCGTAAACGCTCATGCTCACCGGACAGGGCCTCTCCCGTAAGTAAACGACAAATCCCAGGGTTACGGCTAGCGAAGGTCAAAATCAGCCCTAGCGTTTGCTGACATTGCGTATCCAAATCTGTTTGCTCCTTAGCAATCAAATTCATACGTGAGAATATCGCTTCCTCAGTAAACTCTATTAAGCCTTCAAACATTCTGGCCTTACTTGGAAAATGTCGATACAACGCAGCCTCTGAGACTCCCACCTCTTTCGCAAGCTTAGCCGTAGTAATTCGTTCCCCAGGATCTTTCTCAAGCATTAAAGCTAATGCTTGCAAGATTTCATTCTTTCTCTTCGATGAATTTCTTGTTGTCATGTGTCTCTCAAATTTGTGTTTTAATAAATCGTTCTAGAAATTTAGTTTTATCTTCGGCGCTACTTTTAATAATTGTTTGCGCAAAGTATCTTTAACTGCCTCTAAAGACACCTCATTATCAGCCTCAAACTTAACCACGATACTCGGTGTCGTGTTCGACGCTCTCGCCAGCAACCAACGGTGTTTATAATCAACTCTCAAGCCATCAGTTGTATTAACCTCACCTTCGCCAAACTCCCCTTTGGCAATCAAAGCTTTAATTAATTTAAACTTCACCTTATCAGGCACAGGCACGTTAATTTCTTCGGATGATAACCCTTCTGGTAACTCTTCAAACACTTCTGAAGATGTTGCTTCCGCACGACACAATATTTCTAGAAGTCGAGCTCCTGCATATAAAGCATCATCAAAACCATACCAGCGTTCATTAAAGTACAAGTGGCCGCTACCTTCACCACCAAATGGTGCTTCGGTTTCGCGCATCTTCGCCTTCATTAAAGAATGTCCGGTCTTCCACATTAATGGTTGGCCACCAGCTTGTGTAATCACATCTTTCAAGAAGCGAGTACACTTCACATCGTAAATAATTTCCCCACCTGGATTCCTTGATAATACATCCTGCGCGAATAACATCATCAAGCGGTCAGTCCAAATCACTTTACCTTTATTATCAACCACTCCAAGGCGGTCACCATCCCCATCAAAGGCCAAACCAATATCAGCCTTTTCGGAGGTTACCATTTCAATCAAAGCTTCCAAGTTACTTGCTGAATTTGGATCGGGGTGGTGATTAGGGAAGTTCCCATCAATGTCGGTATACAAACCAATCACTTCGCAGCCAAGTGCTTGTAACATTTTAGGAGCAAACTCCCCTGTCACGCCATTACCACAGTCCACAGCCACCTTAAGCGGTTTATCCAATGTAATATCAGACACTAACCGCTCTAAGTAATTTTGCTCAATACTTGATTCGCTTAAATTACCTTTCCCATTAAAAAACTCTTGCATCTGAATGCGCTTTAAGAGTTCTTGAATGTCTTTTCCGTAGAGTGTCTCTCCAGCCAACACCACTTTCAAGCCGTTATGTTCAGGCGGGTTATGACTACCAGTAACCATCACCCCAGAACGAGACCCGAGGGTATGAGTTCCAAAGTACACCAAAGGTGTCGGTACCATGCCCAAGTCAACCACATCACGTCCACTAGCTAATAGGCCTTCAGTCAAAGCTTTATGCAACTCAGGACTGGATAGACGACCATCGCGCCCCACAATCACACTCTGCTCACCGCGAGAATATGCCTCACTACCAATAGCCTTACCAATGACATACACGGTGTCGTAATCCAAGCTTTCACCCATAACGCCGCGAATATCATACTCACGGAAAATATCAGGATTAATGCTTTGAGAGACCGCATCCTCATTCACATCTTTGGCAACAGTCTTCTGGCTATCGGGCTCGTTTTTTGTCGCATTACTGCTACTGCCTTCATCTTGACTAGCCCCGTCTTCTGGATTAATCAACGGGCGCGCTCGACGCTTTTTAACTGGCTCTTCTTTGACATCGTCTTCAATATCAATATCGCTATCATCATCTTCGGTGCTATCAGTTACAGGCTCTCCGGAAACACGCGAGAAACCAGCCGCTAATTCATTAAAGAAATTGATCTGATACTTTTTAGTGGTTACAGAGCCCTCTTTAACCCCTTTGATAAAGCGACGAGCATCGTTGCTAAATAATCGCTTCATGCTTAGTAAAGGCATCAGACCTACAATCAGGAAAGCAACAACTGCTGCAATGAATAAAAGTAAAGGTAACTGTCCAGCATCGGTGGTTAGAGCACCTACCCGCTGCCATAGAGCTAAAGACCAGTTGGCGCCAAATGTTTGAGACTCAATAAGCGGTGAACCATCTGCGGGCTCAGTTCCAACAAAAGCGACAACGTGTGATGTATTGCCAAAGTTTTGCCTTAGCTCCAAGCGACTTTGATTATCAGCTTTGCCTAGAAGCGCTTTAATTTGTGACAAACTAACGGTAGCTAAAACCAACCTATCGTCACCTAGCTTTTCGGTAAAAGCGATATAACTTGGTTGGCCATTTTTAAGGATTAACTCAGGAGGCGTTGGCTCATCTTGAGCTGTTTTTCTTAATAAATCGATCACGACATGAGTAATCGCAGGGGTCGCATCATTAGCCGGCTGTATAGATGCATTTTCAAAAAGAACCACTTGGTCCAGCTGCGGAACTTGCTTTTTTAATTTTTCAATGACCTCATCATTATCTTCCGCAAATACAGACTGCCCTGCCAAATCTAATGTGGCTTGGATTTGCTGAACTCTTTGTTCAATTAAATTGGCGCGCTCAGCGGTTCGAGATGCCAATAACTGTTGCGCCTGTTTCTCCAGAGGATCTTGAATCCCTAGATAATAAAGACTTGCAGACACCCCCACTAAGATCACTAGACCAATAACTAAAGGAACAATAAAAAAGCTGGCTAAACTCTTACCCTTTGTCATCAAAGACTCCTCACACTCCTGAACGCTCGCTGATGATTATAATTGGCGAACTTTTTCAATTAATTGTATTAGCTGTTCAGCAACCAGCGGTTTACTCGCTGGGCCTATCGCCTGTTGTTTTACGTCTTTATTATCACGATAAAAAACCTGTAGTTCATTATCATCGCAAGAGAACCCAATATCGCAACGACTGACATCGTTAGCGCAAATCATTGGGATCCCTTTACGCTCCATTTTAGCTTGAGCATAATCGCTAACATTCTGCGTTTCAGCTGCAAAGCCAACACAGAAAGCTCCGCTCTCTTGGGCTGCCCACTTCAAAATATCAGGGTTTTGCGTCAACTGCATAGTCATTCCATCATCGCCTGTTTTTTTCATCTTCTCGCTGGCCACTTCTTTCGGCTTATAATCGGCTACCGCAGCACAAGAGACGAAAACTGATTCAGCAGATACGGTATTTTTAACGCTATCCAGCATTTCTTGAGCACTGTCAACGCAAATACGATCAACGCCAAATGGCGCAGCAAGACAAACGGGACCACTGATCAAAGTAACTTTGGCCCCTGCGCGCGCCGCCATTTCAGCAACCGCATACCCCATTTTCCCAGAGCTACGGTTCGCCAAATAACGGACAGGATCAATCGCTTCCACTGTCGGCCCCGCAGTAATGACCCAATGCTGGCCTTTTAGTATCTTGTCACAAAAGAATTGCTCAACATGCTGCACTAAACTTTGCGGCTCTAACATCCTTCCCGGTCCAACATCGCCACAAGCTTGGTCGCCTGAGTCAGGCCCCCAAATACTGATGTCTCGGTCCAGCAATGTTGCCACATTAGCTTGCGTAGCTCGGTTAGCCCACATTTGCTGATTCATAGCAGGTGCTATAGCTACTGGAGCTGCCGTAGCCAAACATAAAGTGCTTAATAAGTCATCAGCAGTACCCGAGACTAACTTCGCCATCACATCTGCTGTCGCCGGCGCAATCAAAACCAAATCCGCCCAGCGAGCCAGTTCAATATGCCCCATGGCCGCTTCAGCATCAGGATCAAGCAAATGCTCATGCACGGGGTTGCCCGTTAAAGCTTGAAAAGTCATCGGCGTGATAAAGGCTTGCGCACCTTTTGTCATCACACAACGAACTTCCGCGCCCGCTTTAATCAGCAGACGACTCAGTTCAGCGCTTTTGTACGCAGCTATGCCACCCGTTATTCCTAACAGGATTTTCTTACCTTGCAAACTCATGCTAACCGATTGATTTAACTTATAATGACCTACAAGTTTACGCTTTTACGCACAAAAATTATAGTCATATTCTTAATTACTCAACTCAATAAAAATCATACACTTCCCAACCTGACGGCTGTTTTTTGTTATTACCAAGAGTTCGACGCACAAAATGCCCTGCTCTGTTGCCTCCAGAGCATCGTTAATCAGTGCACAAAGGAGCGCAGCTTAGTTAGTGACGCATAACCAATCAGTGGCACGTACAAAAATAGAGTAATTTTAATCACAGGAAGTGACATGAAAATAATGGAGTGGCCAGCACAGGAAAGGCCGCGGGAACGACTTCTCAAACATGGTGCAGAAACTTTATCTGACGCAGAATTGTTGGCTATCTTTCTCCGTACTGGAACCAAGACCCACAACGTTGTCGATCTGTCACGCCACCTACTCAAAGAGTTTGGTGGACTACGACAACTGCTCGAAGCCAATCTAAAAGAGTTTACCCACCAACCTGGTATGGGCGATGCAAAATTCTGTCAGCTACAAGCCAGTTTGGAGCTTTCTAAACGTTATTTACAGCAAAGCCTTCAGCAGAATCAAAGCTTTAGCTCGCCTGATGACGTTAAGAGTTTCCTCTCGTCGCTGCTAAGTCGACACAAGCGCGAGCAGTTTGTAGTGTTATTCCTGAATAATCAGCATCAACTTTTAGTCCAGGAAACACTATTTCAAGGAACAATTAATAGCTCAGAAGTGCACCCAAGGGTTGTGGTTGAGAAGGCCCTGAGTTATCATGCCGCCGCAGTGATATTGGCGCACAACCACCCGAGTGGTTGCTTGGAACCCAGTCCTTCCGATCGGCACATTACCGACCGAATCCGACAGGCTCTCCAGCTGGTAGAGACAGGCTCTCCAGCTGGTAGATATTAGAACGCTGGACCACATTATTATCGCGCAAAACAAAAGCTACTCCTTCGCGGAACATGGCTTAATTTAAATGAATATGACGTTTACTCATGGTTTCGACGACTTTTCGTGAAAAACCTGAGTAAATTGGCCTTTTATTGTCAGTTTAGTTGTCAAAGGGACGGCTTTCTGGTATAAAGTGCGCCCTATTTGAAGAGTCGCGGTGGGATAAGACATTCCTCCCCGCAATGTAATGATTATTTTTTGGAGGCTATATCATGGCTAAAGTTTGTCAGGTAACAGGCAAGCGTCCAGTGACAGGAAACAACGTGTCACACGCAAAAAACCGTACAAAACGTCGTTTTTTACCAAACTTGCACACTCACCGTTTTTGGGTTGAGTCTGAGAAGCGTTTCGTCAAACTACGCGTATCAGCAAAAGGTATGCGCATTATCGATAAGAAAGGTATCGAGACTGTGCTAACTGAATTGCGTGCTCGTGGCGAAAAAGTATAAGGAGCTGAATGATGCGCGATAAAATCCGTTTAGTGTCAAGTGCTGGTACAGGTCATTTCTATACCACTGACAAGAACAAGAAAAACATGCCAGGCAAGATGGAAATCAAAAAATTTGATCCAACTATCCGCAAGCATGTGATTTATAAAGAAGCAAAAATTAAGTAATTTCAAAAGCTTAATCTAGCTTTACAGTTTTCTGCCTCCAAGAAAACGTATACAAAAGCCCAGTTAACGCTGGGCTTTTTGTTATTCTGCACTACAATATT
>Ga0208833_1000040_pt1 | contig 40226 bp, 33 predicted proteins | sample DeeseametaMP1788_FD_184181 | JGI IMG/M metagenome (GOLD analysis project Ga0208833, IMG submission 184181) | Marine microbial communities from the Deep Pacific Ocean - MP1788 (SPAdes) | ecosystem: Environmental > Aquatic > Marine > Oceanic | place: North Pacific Ocean | collected 2011-05-03 | reverse complement strand
TGGCTTCTCGTACGGTGACGTACTTGGCGCGGGTGAAGGTTGGGCGAAATCGATCTTATTCAACAGCCGTGCTCGTGACGAGTTTGAAGCCTTCTTTAAGCGTGAAGATACTTTCAGCTTAGGTATCTGTAACGGCTGCCAGATGATGTCGAACTTGAAAGAGCTAATCCCTGGCGCTGATCACTGGCCACACTTCGTGAAAAACGAATCGGCTCAGTTTGAAGCACGTTTCGCCATGGTCGAAGTGGCGAAATCACCATCGTTATTTACGCAAGGCATGGAAGGTTCGCGCCTACCAATCGCCGTATCGCATGGTGAAGGTCGTGCACAATTCGCATCAGCCGAAACAGCACAAAAAGTTAACGCATCAGGTTTAGTCACAGCCCGCTACGTCAACAACTACGGCGACATTGCAGATACTTACCCAGCCAATCCAAACGGCTCACCACACGGTATTACCGGCCTAACCACAACCGACGGTCGTGTCACTATCATGATGCCACACCCAGAGCGTGTCGCGCGCACGGTGCAGAACTCGTGGAGACCGGATGAGTGGAGAGAAGACGGGGCTTGGCAGCGCATATTCTATAACGCCCGTAAGCACATAGGGTAAAATCGCCTTTTTCTCCCTATGCTTTGTTGTATCAAGATTTTAAAGTGACTCATTTACTACTAGTAAACTCGTCATTTAAAATCTTGATACGCCTCGCCTAGAAAGAAAAATTCTGATTTTACTATTAGAATCAGTAGGCTGGGTTGAGCTTATGAACCCCAAAATCACAATATCTGTTGGGCAAAGTTTCCCTCCAGACCAACCTACGTTTATTATAGAGTTAGTCTTTTGCATGATTAATGTGGTTATCAAGAAATGTTCCATCTATATTATAGTGACCAGAAAAACCATGAGGGCCATCCCAGCGTTTAGAGAGTAGGTTTATCAACTTTTTACCGTAAGCCTTCATGAGCCACAGGTATCCACACCAAAGCTCGTGGTCTAAGATCAATGGCTCCCTAGTAAAGTCTTTCTTTAATGAACATGGGTATCTTGCCCAAGATTCATTCCCATCCTCAAAAATTTTCAATATAGCTTGGCTTCTCTGTTTGTATGGTACTAGATTAGACATTTTAGAAAGCTTAGTTAGACTATGTGTCTTCAGGTGCTTTGAAAGAGTTCCGTTAGAAATCCAGCCTGGATGATCATAAACGAGAAATGCCTTGATAGCATTTTCTAATGCAAATGAGGCTAATAAAAAAACTGCTCTATTGGAATTATCCCAAGAGATTGAATCACCAGTTGTTAAGTCTCTGCGAGTTAAGGTCCTGGTACCAAAGTTTTGCATTAAAATTTTTGCTTGATAATGAAGATCGTCGGCTACCAAAAACCAACTATGCGGATTGGCAGTCTCAACAAACTCTTCATTAGTCATATTGCTCTCCCTGTTATTGTATGTAAGTTAAGTTTAGCTAACTACTTTTCCGCAAAACTTTAATTCTAACTTAAATACTATATCTTCCTAATGTGTTAAACAACTAACGTATAACTAGAATTAGAATAATACGCTTTTTAAGAAAGGTTACCTACATGTGATTTCGGAGCAAAAAATAACAGGCTTGCTCCAATTACCCCTTGAAGCTAGCCGAATGAGGCAAAGTTATAGCGTAAATTAGGCATGGAGCCTAATTTAGCTAAGACGAAACATGGAAGTTTCGTTTAGCGGCGCGTCAGTAACTTTGCTGAGCGAGGGGAGTGCGAAGCACCTAGCATCTGGGGTGCCTTTTCTTTTGGTTCGTTTTCTTTGGGCACGCAAAGAAAATGAACATTTATATACTTAACAAGTATATAGTAGTTAGCTAGTCCAGTTACGTTTACTCAGTTATTACTTTTATGTCTGAAACAAAAAGTACGAGCTCACTGTTACATAAAGTATCAACATGGCGACCTTTCACCTCATAGGTAACAAGGTTTTCAGCAGAGAGAGCGCTATAGGCAATACCTCTTACCTCAACCCTTTCCCCATTGCTTTCCTTATGTTTTTCATAAAAAGAAGGCTCGAAAGCTAAAGGCATGCAATCGTCGTTTCTTATGGAAAGCGATGCTGTAAGTTCTGGTGGAGTAAAGCGTAAATTCAGTACTCCTTCTAGCTCGCAATGCTTCCCAATAGAACAATCTTCAGATGAATATAGTAAAGGGGAGCAAACTATCAATATAAAAAAGATAAATAATTTAATCATACTCCCGCCATTAAACTCGCGACTAAAGCGGTCAATAGCACAGCTAAGATGACTTGCACGATGGCGATTAATACACCTTTGATAAAGCTTGTGCCTAAAACAAGCATGTAGGCAATGGCGGCGACGGGTACGGTGACGAGCCAGCCGTAGGTGTTGTCTAGGTTGGGGAAGAAGTGGTTTACTCCATATTGGAATAGGGCGGAGACGATTAAGGCGAAAAGGCAGTTGAAGAAGCCTGTATTTTTTGCGCCGATAAACTGTGCGGCGAACTTTAGTGGTAATACAAGTAGGACAACTATAATTATTAAACTGATTAATGCTTCCATATCCGGTTCCTTCTTTTATTTGACTAAGGAGTCGATTCTGATTGATTTTCTGACGCTTTTCTAAGGTTGATCATCAAACTAACACGCTCCCTCTCAAACCGGTAACCAAAGCTGAGTAATTCTCCAAAGATTACGCCACAACCAAAGTCTTGGTTGCTGCTTAAGCTAGGGATTTTCTCGATTCTTTGTGATACCCACTTCTTGGCTTGTTTATTCATCTTGCTATTTTCAGCTGTGACCTCTTGCCAGACTTTGGGATATTGAGGCTTCACCTCAGTTTCAACTTCTCTAAGCGAGGTATGTATCTTCTTGATGAGGTTCGGGAAGTCTTTATCTAAAAGATCTCCGCATGAGCTATTTTTAAACTCTGTATAAAGCTGCGCGGTTCCTACCAACTTTTCTAAATCTTTTTTTATAAACAGTTCGTCATCTGTGGTTGCTTCAGCAGCAAACGGCGCTGTTATGGTAAGGGCAATTATACTTAAAGCCTTTTTAGTAAGTTTCATGATGCTTTTCTCGCAGAAAATAAGTTGTAAACCATCATACCGATAAAGAACAGCCCAAAGAACACGCCGATATCGATAAGTAGCTTGCCTATATCAAAAGGATCTTTGAATAAACTGTAGTTAAAGTCCATAAAGTGAAAGATGGCTTTTGAACCAAAAAAAGCGACTAAGAAGGCGACAAACATTTGCGCCATTGACGGTTTGTTTTTATTACTCATGGTATCTTCCTTTTATAACTGTACACATCTTACGTTTCTGGGGTCTCTGTGTTGTTCAAGTGGTACGCAGAGAAGCTTTTGTTTACCCGACTCTTCTTTTTTGATGAAGAAGCTGCCTATTTTGTAAGGGTTTAGTCTCGCAGTATCGTGTTGTTCAAGATACTCTTCATTGATGTCCGCATCATGGGGCTGTTGTAAGCGCCAATTGAGGACAGCAATTTTCGCGTCTAGATCGTGAAGCCTGATTGCATATGATTTATATGGCACAAGGTCTATCAGAGACTGGGTATAACCAACATAGTTTCTAACGCTTTCAAGCAAAGTGTATTCTTCAACGTAATCAAATTTATAGGATGCTTTGTCCTCAGCAGTCATATGATCAAAGCGCTTAAAATACTCTAAAAATCTAGTAAGTTTATTTGCAGCCATATTTGGCTTTAGTAAGAGTGACATAATAAGCTTGTTTTGGTTTCGCATTAGGTCTTTATTGACATAGTAATGAGAGAGCAAGTCAAACCTAACCGCTTTAGTTAAAGCTAATTCTTTTTTAGAAAGTCTGTCGCTAAGTCTAGGGCTTTTAAGGATATTCTTGCTAAAGGCTAGGTTTTTAAACTCTAAAGTTTGGTTGAATAGCGCTAAGTAGAACATCTTTTCTAGTAGCGTGCCCGATTGAGCAAGTTTTTCCTTTAAAGCTGATTCAAGCTTCTTCAGAGTATTTTGGCCTGATTTATTGTTGTGAGCCAGAGACTTTAGGACTTTAATTAAAGTGACCTCATGTGCAAATCCTAGATCTGTATAATTAGGGTAGCTTGACCAATCATGAGCAGGATGGCTTTGCTGATAGTTCGGGTAATTAATAAATGTTTCATACCTCTTAATGAGTATTGAGTTCTTTTCTATGATTTCATCAGCAAGATTTGAGTTCAGTAATAAAGAAAAACAGCTTCTTTTATAGACTTGACAGTAATCCTGGGGTCTATAAGTAGCTAGTTGTTTCCCAGAAATACGGTAAGGCTGATCATTCTGTTGAGGGTTTGCGGATAGTGCTTTTTGATGAACTTTTTTACCTAGCGTTACAGGATCTTTGTCTTTCGGAGCCATGATGCCGAGAAAGTAATAATAAGATTCACTGGGTGAGGTAAGCTCAGACTGTGTTTTCAGAATCCAGGCTTCAGTTTCTGGGGATAGTTCGTCATCGATTAACAACAACCCCAGAAGTATTGCTAGTATGCCCCCAAAAACGCAAAAGGCCATTAGAATTTTAGTAGAAAGCTTCATGCATATTAATCATTATTATTCCCAAGCATCGAAGTATGCCATTCAACGATAGAAAATTCCAATCTATGCATAGTCCGTATACATTGTATAACAAACACTTATCTTCAAAATTATGGAACACTGTGGCATAGTAAGCGAACTATTTTCTATCCCGCCCATGAGATATGTTTGAACCTAAATTGAATAGGTCTGCTTTATCCTTTATTGAGTCAGAAGCTGCGGAATCGTTGACGCGAATCAACCGTGGTGTGGAAAAAGAAAGCCTGCGCGTGACGCCTGATGGTTACTTATCTAAGCGCCCACATCCTCGTGAGTGGGGCTCGGCTTTGACTAATCAATATATTACTACCGACTACTCTGAAGCTTTGCCTGAGCTGATTACACCTGTGGCCCAAGGTCGCGAGGCTCCTCGCAAGTGGTTGGACGATATCCATAAGTATATCTATCAGCACATGGATAATGAGGTGCTGTGGGTCGGTAGTATGCCGTGTATTATGACCAAGGAAGACGATGTGCCACTTGCTGAGTACGGTTCGTCGAATGTGGGTATGATGAAGCATGTCTATCGCCGTGGGCTTGGATACCGTTATGGGCGCTATATGCAGACTATTGCTGGGGTTCATTATAACTTCTCGCTGCCTGACGAGTTTTGGCCTGAGTATCAACGATTTTATGGTGATTCATCTAAACTGCAGGACTTCATTTCTGAGCAGTATTTAGGCTTAATCCGTAATTACTTACGTTATTGCTGGTTGTTGCCGTACTTGTTTGGCGCGTCTCCCGCGATCTGTAAGTCGTTCATGAAGGGCGAGGGTGGTGCCTTTTTAAGCGAGCAGCCAGACGGCACCATGTACGGTGATTACTCGACCTCTTTGCGCATGAGTGACTTAGGTTACCAAAATAATGCGCAGGCAAAATTCTCTATACGTCACAATGACTTACATGAATATACAGCTGAACTAGAGCGTGCTATTCGTACTCCTGATGAGTTTTATCAAGAACTTGGTGTGGAAGTTGATGGCGAGTACCGCCAGCTCAACGCCAATTTGCTGCAAATTGAGAATGAGTATTACGCTAAGATCCGGCCTAAGCGAGTGATTAATAGTGGTGAACGTCCGACGCAGGCTTTGAATCGAGCGGGTGTACAGTATATTGAAGTGCGCTCATTAGACTTAAACCCCTTTGATTCGGTGGGTATCAGCCAGTCGCAAGTCGATTTCCTCGATATCTTTATGATGTTCTGTTTATTGCAGGAAAGTAAGAATCAGTCGGACCGTGAAAATGCTGAAAACGATGAAAACTTCCGCCGTGTGGTTTACTACGGTCGCAAACCTGACTTGAATTTATTGCGAAATAACCGCTCTTTGCCCCTAAAGGAGGCGAGTTTACAGATTTTTGAGGAAATGCGTCCGGTTGCAGTCTTGCTCGATAAATGTAACCATACGCGTGCTTACACGAAGGCGCTATCTGAAGCCATTGAAATGGCTAAGGATCCATCTAAGACCTTATCCGGCCTCTACTACGACGCTATAAAGCGTAGTGGTAAAGGGTATTTTGGTTATACGATGGAGCTTTCTACTAAAGCTCAGCAACAGTTTTTATCACAAACAGTTGAGCCGCAAATACAGGAGTTATTTGCGAAAGAAGCTGAGAAATCAATCATCGATCAACAGTTGATCGAGAAGAGTGAAACGCTTAGCTTTGAAGAATATCTTGAGCAATACTTTGCAATATAGGTTGCTGATAAGGTTGTAGAGTAGGTTGTGGAATACCATGCTCAATGAAGCGTTGCTGAGTCAAACTAACTTAATTTTAGAGGAGTGGTATGGACTCTAACAGTACAGCATTATTTGAGCTTTGGGGAATGAGTATTGGTCCGATTGAAGTTGCTTTCGGTATTTACTTGGTATTTATGCTAGCTATTGGTATTTGGGCTTACCAAAGGACTAACGATTCCAGCGACTATATGCTTGGTGGTCGTGGGCTAGGTGGTGCAGTAACAGCATTGAGTGCTGGCGCATCAGATATGAGCGGTTGGATCCTGATGGGGCTCCCTGGCGCGATTTATTTCTCTGGCCTCTCTGAGTCTTGGCTCGCCTTATTCTTAGTCATCGGCGCTTACATCAACTGGAAGTTTATTGCCGGTCGTCTACGTTCTTACACAGAAATTGCTGATAACGCGCTGACCTTACCGGATTACTTTGCTGGTCGTTTCCACGACGGCGGTAAGTGGTTACGGATCGCTGCAGTGGTTGTCATGATCGTGTTCTATGGTTACTACATTGGCTCTGGCCTTGTAGCAGGCAGTAAGCTGTTTGAATCAAGCTTTGGCTATGACTACAACACAGCACTTCTAGTCAGCACTATCGTTATTATCTCTTACACATTCCTTGGTGGTTTCTTGGCCGTGAGCTGGACTGACTTTTTCCAGGGTTTGATTATCGCGATTTCATTAGTCGTGGCGCCGGTTGTTCTACTGATTGAATATAATGGTTTAACTGGTATCACCGAAGGCGTACAAAAAGCTGGTGAGGCCATGGGTAAAGATAACTTAGCGAGCTTTACTGCTGGGTTGTTTGACGAAAACGGTGCCTTCCTTTGGATTACTTTCTTGTCACTGATGGCATGGGGTCTTGGTTACTTCGGTCAGCCACATATTCTAGCGCGCTTCATGGCGATCAAAAGCGTTAACACAGTACCGCAAGCACGTCGTATTGGTATGACGTGGATGGCGATTTGTGTATTAGGTGCAGTGTTCGTTGGTTTTGCTGGTATTGCTTACTTCGGTGGTGACTTTGCCGCAAGCGAATACAAGCTATTAACGCAGGAAGAAGTGAATACGCTGAATACCAGCGCTGGCGCTGAGAAAGTCTTCCTGTTGTTGACGCAAGCTTTGTTTAATCCGTGGTTAGCTGGCTTCTTACTGGCTGCAATTATGGCGGCAGTGATGAGTACCATTGATTCGCAACTACTCGCGGTATCAAGCTCAGTAACTGAAGATATCTATAAGCCACATTTGCGCCCTGAAGCTTCTGAGAAAGAGCTGGTTTGGGTTAATCGTTTTGTGGTGATTCTGGTAGCCGGTATTGGTATCTGGGTGGCACTAGGCGAAAGCAAAAACGTACTGAACTTAGTGGGGCAAGCATGGGCTGGCTTTGGTGCGGCCTTCGGTCCTGTGGTCATTCTTTCGCTATTGTGGAAGCATATGACGCGCCAAGGCGCGTTAGCCGGAGTTATTGCTGGTGCAGTTTCAGTGCTGGTTTGGGACTATATTGGTAATAATACCGATATTGCTTTGTTCGACCTGTATGAATTACTGCCAGGCTTTATCATTGCTATGCTGACAATTTACATCGTGAGCAAGTTGACGACTGTTGGTGAGCAAACGGCGAACCAGTTCGAGTGGTACAGCAATGAGTTTAAAAAGTACAAAAGCTAGTTAGCTTGTTTCATTTAAAAAAACGCCCTTTATTGGGCGTTTTTTTATGCTCCTTCTACTTCAAATACTTGAGCGTCCTGCGCAAGATTTCCTACGGTTGCTATGATAAAGTTGAAGGATAGACTTTATTAACAAGGAGTTAATTATGTCACTGTTTGAGCATATTGTCGTTGCCGTTGATCTGCGGAAAGAAAGCAAAAAGGTCATCAAAAAAGCCCAAAATGTGTTGGCAGAAGGCGGGGTAATAGAGTTGCTGCATGTTGCTGAGCCTATTGATGCTGGTTTGTGGGCTGGTGCTCCTTTTGGCGCTGTCGTGGTCAATACTGAAGATCTGGAGCAGGAAGCCTTAAAGGCGAAGAAAAAGCGTTTAGAAAAGCTGGCTGAGCACTTCGGCATCTCAGAAAGCAAGCAACATATTGAGATAGGCAAGCCCTCACGGGTGATTAAAAAGTTTGCCGATGAACATGAGTGCGACTTGATCGTTATCGGTACTCATGGCCAAAATGGCTGGGAATTATTGCTGGGTTCAACCGCTAACGGCGTTCTCCACGGCGCCCCTTGTGATGTACTTAGCGTCCAGATGAAAGTTAAAGATTAAGCCATTACTTTGGCTTGTAGGTTTTCTTTATAGCGCCTCGATAGCTTGACCACATCACCGCTCTTTAGGATGATTTTTCCATCGGCACTGTCGGTGCTTTCAATATGCCCAATCGCATCAATATTTACCATGAAAGAGCGGTGCGTTCTGACAAAGTGTTCTGGTGGTAATGATTCAACTAACTTAGACATGGTTCCACGCAAAGGATAAATAGAGCCAGAGACATGGATGTTCATGTAATTACCTGCGGCTTCAATCCATTCTATATCTTCAACTTTAATGACAAATTCTTTCCCCAGCTTTTTGATTAATAGTCTGTCAGAGCGTTGGTTACCATCTTCGCCAGCCGCGACCACTGAGGCTTCACCTTTTATTCGCAGGACAATAAAACGGTAAATATAAATAGTGGCGATGATACCGAGGTAAGTTAATACATCTTTGCGATATTCATAGAAGAATTCACTCTGCCACTGGCCAAATTCATAACTGTCGCCCATGTAGATATAGACCAGTTTGCGTATCCCTACCATGATACCGATATGAATTATTGAAAAGGCAAAAGTCGCGCCAATGTGTGGTAACAGGCTTTTTCTAAAAGTCTTAGGGTAAAGTGGGAATATTTGGTTAAAGCGGATGATGATAGGGATCAACAATAAAATACCAACCTGGCTGCTAAATTCCCACAAGTAAGGTTGCCAAGTGTCGATAACCTCATCGCGTTTGGCGTACTCATGCAGAGTGGAGTAGGCATTAACCAGCGCATGTAAAAACTGCACGATAATCCAAAAGCCAACTTCGAAATATCGCTGATAAGTGAAAAAAGTCTGTTTTACATGGCTCATTTAGCGTTACGCCTGATCTGAGTGAAATTGGTTTTGTCGATGACCACGAATATTATCGTTACTTGTAATTATTCCCAGCCCGTTCATCACATTATAGTACCACTTATCACAAAGTCTATTAAATCAATCACTTAGCTATTGATGAGCGATGAGTAACCATTCATCGTTAGTAAATCTTAATTCGGAAGCTTTAATGTATGAAACAGTTAGCTAGGCGACATGATATTGATTTATTGCGGATATCAGCATTTCTATTGCTGATTTTTTATCATATCGGGATGGTGTATGTCGCCGACTGGGGTTATCACGTCAAAAGTGAATATCAGAGCGAGCTTCTCGCGAATTTGATGCTCATGGTCAATCAGTGGCGAATGCCGCTACTGTTCGTAATATCTGGGTTTGCAACTCGCCAGATGATGCGAAAATTCAGCGTAGAAACTTTTATTAAGCGTCGCAGTTTCAGTTTGTTGATGCCATTGCTGTTTGGAATTTTAGTGATTGTGCCGCCACAGCTGTATATTGAAATGCTGCAAAAAGGCGACTTCAACGGTAGCTACTGGAGTTTCCTATTCGAGTTTTTTTCTGTCGACAGTAAAGCTTTCGAGGGTTACCAGGCTGGTATTTTGCCGCACGTCGATGTCAATCATTTATGGTATTTGCGCGAGCTTTGGGTGTTTACCATGATCGTTGTTCTTTTGATACCGGTAATAAATCATGCGAGTGTGATAACTTTTTTGCAGCGTTGTTGTTTTGCTTTTGCTGGCTGGGGACTGCTTGTTACTGCCGTAGTCGGTACTATGACTTTAAAAGTCTTAATGCTTGATCAAGAACAAGAATCAAGCAGAAACAGCGTCTACTTCTTGTTCTTTATTTGTGGCTATTGGTTGAGCCAAAGAGCTAGCGCGTGGCAGCTGCTCCAGAGCATGCGCGTAAAACTTTTGGCTGTTGGGCTTTTGTCTAACATCGGAATATTGTTGTTATACAGTCAATGGCCTTGGCAAGATCCTGTTCAGCCTTTAATGCAGTCAACGTGGCTTATTATTTCAAGCGTTGCCGCATGGAGTTGGGTTTTGGCTATTTTGGGCTTCGGGCGCACTTGGATGAAACAGTATGAGCAAGCAATAGGACCTCCAAAATTTAAACAACAGTTGGAATACTTCAATCAGGCAGTCTACCCGTATTATATTCTTCACCAAACTATTATTGTGGTTAGTGCTTATTACTTGTCTCAATGGGCGCTTGGTCCCGTGGTAGAGCCTGTGTTATTGATAACGATTACGGTATTGGGGTGTGCTTTATTATTTGAAGCTATTCGACGAGTAAGCTTTTTACGGCCACTGTTTGGTTTGAAAATCCTTGAGAGAAAGGATTGCAGTTATTTCGGTGAACCGCGTAAACTAACCCCTGTTTTGACGTTGGTAAGTTACGGTTGTTTGGTGCAGTTTGCAGCGATTATTTTGTTTTAGCAATAGTAAGAGGGCGTTATGTATAAGGTACTGTTTAGTCTTGCGACAATTAGTTTGTTATTTTTCACCGGATGTTCGTCTGAGCGAGCCAGTCACCATCAAGCTTCCCAAAGCGCTGAAACCGACAGAAAGCCCAAGCTGGTGGTTTTTATCTCTATTGATCAGTGGCACAGAGATTTATTGGAACGTTACCAAGAGCATTATACCGGTGGCTTTAAGACTATATGGCAAGAAAGCCGTTTTTATACCGATGCCTATCATGACCACTCGGCAACGCTAACTGGCCCGGGCCATTCTGTTTTACTTACTGGCGCATACCCTAAAAAAACCGGTATTACCGGTAATTACTTTTACGACCGAGAAGCAGAGGAAGAGAAGTACTGCGTCGTGGATAGCCATACCCACGTTATTGGTTCGGATGGCGTCATTAAAAAGGCGGGTGTCTCACCCAGAAATTTACTGGTTCCAACCTTGGGCGATCTGCTGAAAGAGGCTAGTCCACAGTCCAAGGTATTCTCTGTGTCAGGCAAAGATCGCTCTGCCATTCTTATGGCTGGAAAAAAAGCTGATGGTGTTTATTGGTATGATAAATCCAGCGGAGAATTAGTGACTTCCAATTATTACGAGGAAGAGCTTTCAGATTTTATACAGTTCTATAACTTGAACAGCCCGGTTATTCAATTTATCCCTAATGCTTGGCGTCGCTCGAAACCTGAAGCCTTTTATCTCGACAATGCGCGTCAGGATTTGTTTGCTGGCGAGCACTTAATTGATAATAAAAACTTTCCTTATCAGCTAGCGCCTCAATCTACCGGTGATACTTCTTACCGTTCAAGGGTGAGCCGCACGCCGTTTGCTGATCAGTATATCTTAAGCGCTGCTCAACATATTCTTAATACTCAAGAATTAGGGATGAATGACAGCCCTGACTTGCTTTCAGTCGGGTTGTCGGCGACAGACTATATCGGTCATACATGGGGGCCATATAGCCAGGAAGCGTTAGATCACATGTTACGCTTGGATCAATTCTTAGGGACTTTTATTGATACTCTGCAGCAACGTTTTGGTGATGATGTGGTGATTGCGTTATCCGCAGACCATGGCGTATTGCCTTTACCTGAGTACTTGGCTCAGCAGGGGCTTGATGCTCGTCGAATTCCGAAGACGCAGGTCATGGATGATATGGTGGCGATTGAGTCGAAGTTACGTCAGGAGTTTGGTATTGAAGAGCCGCTGATTGAACTTAAAGAAGAATCCTATCCATTCTTTAATCCAGCGCTTACGTTGGAGCAGAAACGTCGCTTTGCCCTTGAAGCCGAAAAGCTGGACTACATTAACCGAGTGATCATTTCCGACGATTTAGAAAACTCTACAGATCCAGTAGCCGGCTTTGTATCAAAAGCCCATTACCAACCTCGCTCTAGGGATTTCTACCTGATCTTTACAGAAAACTATCTAGTCAGCCGCTCTTTAGGCACAACCCACGGATCGGTTTATCAGTATGATCAGCATGTTCCTATCGTTTTGATGGGAGCGCCTTATGACGCAGGACATGTTTCTGAGAAGGTGAGCACTACCGATATTGCACCGACACTGGCTAAATTATTGGGAATTGAATTCGAAGGATTTGATGGAACTCCATTGCCTTAAAATACGCATATTAACGTATATTTGACATTATACGCCAAAAAGCGTATTTTAATAATTATATGTAATATTGCGTATATTGTTTTAGGGTCTATCTTATGAGTAATCGTGAAGGTAATGAGGCTGGAAAGTTACCCCAAGTAGCTGTCATTACGGGAGATATAGTCAACTCGCAACAGAGTGAAGAGAGTGCTGAGTGGCTCTCGGCTTTAAAAGAATACCTGTCACAGTATGGCGATAGTCCGAAAGATTGGCAGGTGTATCGAGGCGATAGCTTCCAGTTAATTGTGCATCAGCCAGAAGATGCGTTTAGAGTAGCTTTAGGGCTAAAGGCAGTCATTAAGCGCTTCAAAGAGCTTGATGTGCGCATGGCCATTGGTGTGGGTGCTTTAGAACATCATGCTGACCAAGTGTTGCAGTCGAACGGCGAGGCTTTCGTAAACTCGGGTAGAAAGTTCGATTCGCTCAAGAAACAGACGCTTGCTATAAAAACTCCCTGGCAAGATTTTGATAAAGCGATTAACCTATTTATCAAATTAGCGTTATTAACGATTGATGATTGGTCTGAAACCAGTGCTGAAGTGGTTGCAGCCAGTCTAGAACATCCACAATCGACACAAAAAGACATTGCAGCGCTATTATCAATACCTCAAAGTCGTGTCAGCGAGCGCTTATCGCGCGCAGGCTTTGATGCGATTCGAGATACGGAGCGCTACTATCGCGAAGCGATAGTCAAGAGGTTATAGCCGTGAAACGATAGCTAAAAAGTTATAACCGCGCAGCGATAAAAGATCGCATATGAGTGTTGCGGGGCGATATTAAAACGAATACAGGGTAGGTCATGACGATATTATTATTAAAATTATTGATGGCACATTTAGTCGCTGACTTTCTAATCCAACCACTCTCATGGATTAAAGACAAAGAGCAGAAAGCCTTCGTCTCCAAAAAACTCATCTGGCACTCACTGGTTCATGCATTGTTGTACGCCATGGCCTTTGCTTTTGCACCACAGTATTGGTTGGGCTGGCTGATTTTGGTGGTCTCGCACTATGTGATCGATGGTTTTAAGTCGATCAGCCATCGTTTTGTGGTGCAGGAACAATCATTATTCTTTAATCGTCGCAGTTTATTTATCATCGACCAACTGTTACACATCACCATCATTTTTGCGGTGGTGGGTTATTATTTTCCTGACTTATATCAGCTGACTGTTAATGTGGAGCAGTTATGGTTACTGGCGATCGCTTTGCTATTACTCACACGCGTCTCGTCGATTATTATTAAAGTACTGATATCTCGTTGGACACCCTTAAGCGTCGATGATCCGGGAAAAACAAACCATTCGTTGGCCAATGCTGGGAGTTATATCGGTTTCTTAGAGCGTTTGTTCATTTTCGTATTTATTGTGACTAATCATTGGGAAGGTGTGGGTTTTCTACTCGCTGCGAAATCAGTCTTTCGATTTGGCGATCTGAAAGAAGCTCATGATCGCCGTTTAACCGAATATATTTTGATCGGAACCTTAATCAGCTTTGGGCTCGCGATCGCTATTAGTTTAGGCTATGTCTATTTCAAAGGACTGGTTTAGTCTGCGTCCTGAATTAACTCCCTAAAGTCTCCACGATAATCGTTAAGGAAGTCAATAAAGTGTTCGATTTGTTCATCCGAGAGCGTATCAAACAGTTGTAATTGAAACTCCTTACGAACGAGGTCATTGGCATCCGATGTCTGGATTAGTTCGGGGGACTGTAACTGTCGCGGATTACGCAATAGGCTACGTAATGCTTGCTGTCCCGACTCTGACTGACGTTCCTTTAGAGCTAAAGAGAATGCTTCACGCCATTGCTTTAGGTATTTAAAGCGCAGCTCGCCAGTTGGTTGTATGCGCTGGGCCATTTCGGTAATAAGTGCTTCTTGCTTATCGGTGAGATCATCAAACCATTCGTCATAACTATCAATAGCGCCCTCAACGGAATCTTCTAAACGCTCTTCAGCGGTGCGTTCGAGGTATTCTTCTGATTGTTTGTCGGCTGAGGCATTGATGTTTTGCATTAACTCATCGACTTGCTCATCGGTTAACTGGGCAAGCTCAATAACCGTGTCATCAAGCACTTTATCGAGAATGGTGTAATAAAAGTTAAGTAGCCTATCACCATAGCTGTCATAGTTGTCTGCGACAGTACGGTTTCTAAGATCTACAGTAACGTCCTCAATAAACTGGTTATATCGTGGTAGCTGGGTGGTGCGGTGCCAGTAAGCATGTTTTTCTACAAGTGTTTCGATACGTTCTTCTTGGGCGGAGCTTAACGTCACGTAATCGTCAGCGTACCAGGTCGATAACCAAGCAATGCGGTTGTACCAAAACTGTAAGCCACAGCCTTGAATCGTAAACAACGCTAGCGCGATGATGGTAATTCTTATTGGGGATTTCAAATGTATATCCTCTAATGAGTGTGACTATAACCTATGAGATAAGGAGCTATTTGGCAAATATATCCTGTATCAAAATATGAATGTTAAACGATTCAGCTGAATATTATGTGAATTAAAGGTTCATACGAGCTTTATGCTAATTGAGAAAAAGTACAGGGCGTAATAAACTTAGCGATGATTTTAAAGGGCTTGCCCTAAAGGACGTAATTAAAAAAACGATACAGAGGATTCCATGAATACAATATTTACTGGCGTTTTATCGCTTAAGAAAGTATTAGTCGCTTCGCTTGTTTGGGGATTGATTCTGACAGGGTGCTCAGAGTCAGAGAAGAAAAGCGTGGCTAAGCCAAGCTTTAAGGTCGAAAGCCTGACTAAAAGTGGTTGGTTGTATGGCTCATTACCAGAAAACACAGTGGCATACGCTCGAGTTCCTAATCCATGGTCAGGTTTTTCAGCTAAGGATGATAGCTTTAAATATGCACTAGGCAATGAGAAGCATGTTAAAGCCGTTAAGCAGATCCAACAGGGTGTTCAGGATAATGTGATCAGCAAGCTAGAGGATGAGGTTAAGCCCTTAGCGCAGTTTTACGTGGAGCATACTAAAGGCCCTGTCGAGGTAGCTTTCGTTAGCCAGAATGGTCAGCCAGTCGTATTTATGGCAACGCGGTTAGATTATAGTGATGACAACAGTTTCAACGCGGCTTTTTCTGAACTGGTAAAAGCTATACCTAATGCTAGCGTGATGCCTCAAGAGAACGAAACCCAGGGCATTGTAAGCTTTGGTCCTGGTGCTGCGGTTTATTACCATTATGACTCCAGCGAACAGCAATTCTTGCTCATCAGCGGCATGGGTACCTCAGTGACTAGTCTTGAAAATGCAGCATCGAGTATAAAGCCAAACCAAAAACATGAGATGTTAAAGCTGGAGCAGGAGATCGACTCCAGCCATGAAGGTTTGTTCGTCTGGGCTAGCCCGAAAAACGCAATGCCATTTATGCAAATGGGCATGAATCCGCAACAACTCGCTAAGCTAAAAGAGTTCAGTATTGATAAGGCGGAAGGCTTGGCGTTTGGTTACGGCGTGAGTGGTAGCAAAACACGTTTAAAGCTACTGGTGGATATGCCAATTGACGACCAGAATCGATACCTGCCAGCGGTAAGTAATGATATTACAATTCAATCTGTCGGTACTCCAAAGTGGGCTTCTGTTATTTCAATTCCGACGGCTGAGCAGGCTAAAAAGTTGATCGACAAACTGCATCAGGAAGGTATTGACGGTGTTAAGTCGTGGGAAGCGATAAATCAAAATACACAAAAAGAGCTTGGCAGTAGCATTGAGACATTACTCAATACGTTTGGGCCCGAGGTTGTTATATTCAAAGATCGAGTAGGAATCTTCGCCGCAGTAACTTATACCCCGAGTGATGTTGCTGCTTTAATGAAAAAAGCACAAGAAACAGCCACGGTCGATTATAAGACATACCAGCAAGGTAATACTGAAATTCACCACTTAGCCATGTCACCGATAGGCGATGGCTTGGGAGTGAACTCAAGCGATGGCTCTGAGTTTGGACCTACACTGCTCAGAAATTACAGAGAGAATGTATTTTGGACAATAGAAGGCGACCAGGTTATTTTTGCTTCCGTCCCGCAGTTACTGCTGGAAAGACAGGAGCGAGGTGCTGACACTTCTATAGTGGACTGGTTTAAAGCTGAACAGGGGTATAACCCTGAAGGGACTTTGCTTGGCTTCTCATCGTCGGTTGAGGATTTGTCGCGAAGTAGCTACCACTACTACCTTGAGTTATTAATGATTCTATCGGACTTGTCGGGTGCTGAGGTAGATTTACTTTCTTTCCCTACTGCAAACCAGCTAGGCTTCCCTGAAAAAGGTGCGATTAGCTTTGGTTTACGCTCAGATAAGAGCATATTAGGTTTGGAGTTTGCCTTTGAGAATGGTGGGACTGACTTGTTGCATGGCCTAGGCTCAACTAGCTCCATAGCGGTTATTGGTATCTTAGCAGCTGTTGCCATACCAGCGTATCAGGACTATACGGTTCGAGCACAAATGTCTGCGGCAACTTACTCTGCTGAAGCCGTGAAGGTGCAAATTACTCAAGCTTTGATGCTGGGTGCTGAGATGGAAGAGTTGGATAATGGTTTTGAGAGCATTCAGGCAGCAGAAGATTACGAAAACTCAGTGATTGAGAAGATCGTGGTCAATGATGGTGTGATTACTATGTTCTTTAAAAACGAGCGCCTTGGTTACGGCCCTCAGACTTTAGTTTATGTACCGATGTTTGATGGCGACCGAATTACCTATTGGGATTGTACTGGCGGTACGGTTGAGGAAAAGTTTCGACCAGCTCGCTGTCGATAATTCTCGATGCGAAACAAAAAAGGTGAGCCAATGCTCACCTTTTTTGTGTTCGAAGAAAATTATTAAGCAACGATGTCTAATAATTCAATTTCGAATACTAATGCTTGGTAAGGGCCAATTGCACCGCCAGCACCACGTTCGCCATAAGCAAGGTTATATGGAACATAAAGTTTCCATTTAGAGCCTACAGGCATTTTTTGAAGTGCTTCAGTCCAACCAGGAATCACGCCGCCAACTGGGAACTCAGCAGGTTCGCCACGCTTATACGAGCTATCAAACTCTTGGCCATTTACTAACGTTCCTGCGTAGTGAGTCTTTACTGTAGATTCGGCAGTTGGAACCTCGCCTGAACCTTCGGTAATAACTTCATACTGAAGACCACTATCTAATACGGTGACTTCATCACGCTTCGCGTTTTCTTTTAAAAATGTTTCGCCTTCAGCTGCAAATTCTTTTGCTTGCTTGGCGTTTTCTTCTTCAACAACTTTTTGGATTTCTTGGAAAGCTGCGTTCAAGTCTTCGTTAGAAATTTGAGATTCGTTACCGGCAAAAGCATCTTGGATACCAGCGATGACTGCATCGATAGTAACGCCAGGAAATGCACCGCTCACTTGCTGGCCCATCTGAAGGCCGATACCATATGAAGCCTTGGCTTCAGTTGTAGAAAAATCTGTAGTTGACATGGAGTCTCCGTCATAGGTGTCTAAGAAGCTCTAATGGGGGTTATTTCCAATATTTAAAGGTGGTAGAGGCTAATTCTCGGGAATTAATGTAAAAACCGAAAAACATGGCTAGTATCGACAGTTGGTTTTGGCATAATACGCAGTCTAATTGATGCTGGCTTTGGCTTATGTGGTTTAAAAACTGTTTTATCTATTATCTCAGCTCAGAATTTGAGCATTCACAAGACTCTTTAGAAGAAAGCCTTGAAAATCAAAGCTTTAAAGAAATAGGGCGTCAAGAAACTGACGCTTATGGCTGGGTGTCGCCGTTAGGTCGAGGTCATGAAAACCTAGTCTATTCAGCCAATGGTGCCTTTTTACTCTCTATGCGCAAAGAGCAGAAAGTTATACCTGCCAGTATGGTTAAAGAGGCTTTGGAAGAGCGCGTGGCCCAGATCGAAGAGGCTGAAGGGCGCAAAGTCTACGGCAAAGAAAAGGCTACATTAAAAGACGATATTTTAAGTTTGCTTAAACCCAAAGCCTTAACGAAATCGAGCCATATTTATGGTTATATTGATACTCGCCATGAGTTATTGGTGGTTAATGCAGGGAGCGCCAGTGCCGCCGATGCGTTTATAGAGTTGTTGATTGACTCGCTAGGATCGCTGGGTGCAGTACGACTTATGGGAGAGGAAAGCCCTGGAGCCATCATGAATCAATGGGTTCTAGGTGACTTACCGAGTGATTTGGAGCTTACTGGACAGTTTGATTTACAAGACCCCAAAGATGACCGAGTGATCAAGATTAAAGGCGAGTCGGATCTCGAGCTTGTTAAGGAATTGTTGGACGATGGTTTTTGGGTGCAGAAAATGGGAATCCGTCGAGAGGAAGAGTTTAGTGCTGTGCTGACCAGCGATTTGCTGCTGAAAAGCCTCAAGTTCGACGATGAGTTGTTGAAGGAGAATGACGATATTGACTCCCAGGCGACTGGTCCAGACGGAAAGTTAGCACGTTTAGATGCTGATTTTGTGTTGATGACGCAAACTATGGCACAATTCATTAAAGAATTAATGCAACACTTCAAAGTCAATACGGACAAAGAATGATTGAGCACGATAAAAGCCTAACAACTGAACAAAAAGCTTTAGCAGTCAACCTTAATAACCAACAGTACGGCACATTTGTTGAAATTGGGGCTGGGCAAGAGGTGGCACGTCAGTTCTTTTCAGCTGGTGCGGCTGCCGGTACCGTTGCAAAAACCATGTCGGCTTACGACATGCAGGTCAGCGATGATATTTATGGTAAAGCGGGGCGCTACGTCAGTCGCGAACGCTTAGAGCAGATGCTCGACTATGAGTATGACTTGTTACACAAGCGCTTAGACGCTGTGCGCTCTGAGGAAACTCTGTATTTCAGCTATGCGGCTACCGTGACTGCCAAAAGTTACAGTCAGAAAAATGAGTGCCATGGCTGGATTGGTATCCGACTACAACTGGAACCGGGCGCCCCTGCCAGCGAAATTTTGATGCATGTTCGGATGCTTGATGATACGAATCGTGAGCAGTCGGAAGCATTAGGTATCTTAGGTGTTAACGTTGTTTATGGTGCTTTTCATTACCATGAGCAACCTAAAGTTTTTATCGAGTCATTGCTTGATAATTTGATTAATCCTTTTGGGCAAAAACGTATAGAGATTGATTTGATTCATTTCTCGGGGCATCACTTTGCATCAGTCGAGAATCGTTTGATGAACTTACATCTGGTACGTTCTTGGTGCTGTCGTGCTGTAATGTTTGATGCTAAAGGCAGCTCTGAAGTGCCGATGAGTTTGCTTCGCAAAAAAGATGTCTTGGTTATTCGTGGATCTTTTAAACCGCCTACGAAAGTTCACGTGGATATGACCGAAGCTGCTATGAAACAATTCCTCGAAGAAGAGGGTGTTCAAAATGACAAGGTTTGTACCGTTGCTGAAATCACGATGGCGGAACTCGATAGTGATGTTGAAACCGAGGATGCGGATTTCTTGTCGCGAGTCGATTTGCTTAATAAACTCGGCTATAACGTATTAATTTCAGACTACTTACGATTCTTTAGGTTGCGCTCTTGGATGCGCCGCTATACGCAAAATCGAATCGGGATTGTGTTAAGTATTCTAGACTTCGATCAGCTGTTCGATGCTAAGTATTATAAGGGCCTCGAAGGCGGTATCTTAGAAGCAATGGGTAAGTTATTTTCAGGCAACACCAATGTATATGTTTACCCCACGCGCCGCGATGACACTTTGATCACGCTGGATAATGTTGAAGTTGATGATGATGCGAAATACATTCTTAAGCATCTAACCCACAACAAACTGTTAGTGCCGGTTGAAAATTGGAACGACAAACACTTACATATTTCAGCGCGCCATATTGCAACGAAAATCCCCCTAGGACAAGGTGACTGGGAACAACAGCTTCCCGAAGAAATTCGTGAAGAGATTAAAGCGAAATGCATGTTCGGTTATTGCGAGTTACCTGAAGCCTAATGCCGTCAGACCCCTGTCCTTGTGGTAAAAAAGTGGAAGGCACTCCTCGTAAATATGAGGAGTGTTGCCAGCCTATACACCTAGGTAACCAGGTCGCTTCAACGCCTGAACAATTAATGCGCTCGCGTTACAGTGCTTACTTTTATGCCTTAGGCCAGTATATTCATGATACTCACCATCAAGATTATCGTGGTAACACTAGCCCAGAAGAGTTTACTCAAAGCGCCGAATCTACTCAGTGGTGCCATTTAGAGGTTGTGCAGAGCTCACAACAGGATTCTTCTGGGGTGGTAGAGTTTAAGGCGAGCTTTATTGATAAAGATAAACTCCATACACTCCATGAAGTTTCAAACTTCGTATTCGAGAACGATTATTGGCTTTATACAGATGGTCAGTTCCAGCCGAAAACATCCCAAAAGATCAATCGAAATCAGCCGTGTCCATGTGGCAGTGGTTTAAAAGCCAAGCGCTGTTGTCTTTAAATTTTATTGAATTTTTTAAGCAACTAAACCTTTTCCTTTTTTCCAGCATCTAATGTAGATTAGATGTTGGAAAATCATTAACGAGGGGAAGGAATGATTCAAGTAGAATCTTTAAATAAGCGGTTTGGTAATATCCACGCCGTTCGGGATGTATCATTAAAAATACATCCAGGGCAAATATTCGGTTTGCTTGGTCCAAATGGAGCTGGCAAAAGCACCAGCATTTCAATGATGACAGGACTGATTGATGCTGACTCTGGTTCTGTTAGTTTGTCCGGTCTAAAACCACAATCTAAAGAAGCTCGACATAAAATTGGCTTAATTCCTCAAAGTATTGCCTTGTATGAAGAACTTACCGCAACTGATAATTTATCGTTTTTTGCATCGCTTTACGACATACCTAAAAATCAGTTGCAGTCGAGAATGGATTGGGCATTAGATTTTGTTGGGCTAAAAGATCGAGCTACTGATCGCGTCTCAGGATTTTCAGGCGGTATGAAGCGTCGCTTAAATTTAGCAGCTTCGTTGTTGCATGATCCTGATTTTATCTTTATGGATGAGCCAACAGCGGGTGTTGACCCTCAGTCGCGTAACAAACTATTTGATAATGTCTTAGAGCTAAAAGAGTTAGGCAAAACAATTATCTATACAACACACTACATGGAAGAAGCTCAGAAATTGTGCGATCAGGTTGGAATTATAGACCATGGTGAATTGTTGGCGCTAGGAACGGTTGGGGAGTTATTGAAGCAGCATGGTGGGGATACGCAGGTTAGCATCAGCTCAGATCGGGGTGTTAAAGAATTCAAGTCTAGCGATGTTTCAAACGATTTAATTCAGGCACTACAAACAAGCGATAAAGTGTACGATATCTCCGTCAATAGCCCCGATCTTGAAGCGGTATTTTTGAATTTAACCGGCCGTCAGTTAAGGGATTAAAAGGAGTAGTAGCATGAATAAAATTGTAGCCTTGATGAAAAAAGATATTAAGTTGCTGTTTCGAGACAAGATGGCGGTGTTCTTCACTTTTGTTTTCCCTCTGGTGTTTGCTTTTATATTCGGTTCAATTTTCTCTGGCGATGGTGGTGGCTCTAAAGCGTTAAAAGTAGCGGTTGTAGACTTAGATCAAACCGAGCAATCTCAACAGTTTGTGAAAAGCATTGAAGAAGCTGATGAGTTTACAGTGACATTGACCTCTGAAGAGAAGGCGAAGGACTTAGTCCGTCGCGGTAAGCGCGTTGCTTATTTTATCTTACCCGAAGGCTTTGGGGAGGATTACAAAGGTGTCTTTTCCGGCAGCCCACCCGAAATTCTCGTAGGGATCGATCCTTCCAGAACGGCAGAGGCTGGTTATCTTGAAGGGTCATTAATGAAGCTAGGCATAAATCGCTTTGAGCAAGCGTTCTCAAATCCTGCTGCAATGACTGAGCAGTTGGATGCATCTATCGCTCAGATCGAAGAGAGCGATGATATTCCTCAAGAGTGGAAGTCGCTACTGAATGATTATTTACCCAAGATGAAGGAGCTTACTGAGCTAGATATGGGGAGCGAAGAAGGTTTTGGTTTCGGTGATGATGGCGAGGCCAATCCGATGATGCCTTTGAAAGTTACCAAGCAGGAAGAAGTGGTTCAGCGTTCGGGACCTAAAAACGCTTTTTCTATCACGATTCCCCAGGGCGCAATCTGGGCAATCATGGGCTGTGTTATCGGTTTTGCAATTAGTCTTGTTCAAGAAAAAACATTGGGTACTATGAATCGTTTAATCGTAGCGCCTATCAGTCGTACGCAAATCGTTGCGGGCAAAGCGCTGGGTTGTTTCACGGCACAAATAGCTGTGGTGGCGTTATTATTCCTAGTCGCATACTTTATTCTAGGCGTTCGCTTTAACTTTCCTAAGTTAGTGTTAGCTGCTGTGGCTTCTGGTGTGTGTTTTGTTGGCTTGATGATGTTCTTCGCATCACTAGCTAAAACAGAACGTTCTGTTGCCGGTATCACTAATGCCTTTTTACTCATGATGGGGATGGTCGGTGGTGCTATGATTCCATTGTTTGTGATGCCAGGCTGGATGCAAGCTATCAGCAACTTTAGTCCGGTTAAATGGGCAATTGTGGCTTTCGAAGGGGCGATTTGGCGTAACTTTAGTTATACAGAGATGATGACGCCAGTGTTAATTTTAGTGTCAATCGGTGTGGTCGCTTTTATTTTAGGGACTCGCATGGTAAAACTTGAGGAAGCTTAACCTCATAAACCATGACAGCATGAGTACACTGGAATCATTACAACACCAAATTGATGAGCTTCAAACGAAGCTCGCTTTTCAAGATGATACGATTGAGCAACTTAATCGTATCGTCTCTAAACAGGATGAGATCATTCGCCTCATGCAGGCGAAGTTTTCGCTTATCGGCGACAAGATCCAGACCATTGAATCTAATTTGCCGAATAAGGCATTTAACCCAGATGACGAGGTGCCGCCGCATTACTAATAAGGTTCTGATAGGCTGGCACTTTTTAGTTACAACCAGTTGTTAGCTACAATCAGTAGTTATCGTTAACAGTCAGTTACAGTCAATAGAAGGAGGTTACCTTGGCTCATAGACGTAAAAGTAATCAATTTCGCACTGAAACGGATAGTATGGGGGATGTTAAGGTTCCCCAAGACGCGCTATATGCTGCTCAGACCCAGCGAGCAGTCGATAATTTTAATATCAGTTCATTGACCCTCCCTCTAGAATTTATTCAGCAAATAATCATCATCAAGCAAACTGCAGCTGAGACTAACCTTGAGCTTGGTGAACTATCGAAAACAAAAGCTCAAGCTATTATTAAAGCAACAAAAAAAATACTTGATGATGGATTGATTAACGCCACAAATTTTCCGATAGATGTTTTTCAGACGGGTTCTGGAACGAGTACTAACATGAATGCTAATGAGGTCGTGGCGCATTTGGCTTCTAATTCACGCACAAAAGTTCACCCTAACGATGACGTTAATATGGGGCAGAGTAGTAATGATGTGATTCCGACGGCCATATCCATGATGACTACTGAGCAGCTTGTTAAAGATCTAATACCGGCTGTAGAGAGTCTTATTCAAACGATTAAGGCAAAAGGGAAAACGCTTAAGTCAGTCATTAAAACGGGGCGAACCCATTTAATGGATGCCATGCCATTGAGTATGGAACAGGAGCTATCAGGGTGGGCTTATCAGGCTCAACTGACGTTAAAAAACCTTAAGAGTATCATCCCTCAAGTGAGTGAGTTAGCGCAGGGTGGTACAGCAATCGGCACTGGCATTAACAGCAGCCCTAAGTTTAAAGTCTTGTTTGCTCAAAAGTTAAAAAACAAAACAGGGCTACCTTATAAAAAATCAGGTAATGCCTTCGCAAGTATTTCGGGACAAGACTCGAGTGTCGCTGTATCAGGTATTTTAAATACTCTGGCTACGGCTTTGATGAAAATCAGCAATGATCTACGTTGGATGAATAGTGGGCCAGTGAGTGGCCTTGGTGAAGTTCGTTTAAAGGCTATTCAGCCAGGTAGCAGCATTATGCCGGGCAAGGTAAACCCTGTGGTACCAGAAGCGGTAACCATGGCTGCTGCACAGATTATGGGTAATCATACGACTATTACTATTGGTGCTCAGTCAGGAAACTTTCAGCTCAATGTGATGTTGCCGATGATTGCTTATAACTTGCATCAATCGCTTGAACTGGCAACTAATTCGTCATTACATCTTGCTGACACGATTAAAAACTTTGAACCGAACAAAGAGTTACTTGACGAGTTATTAAGTAAAAATGCGATTTTGGCAACGGCGTTAGCACCAGAGGTCGGGTACGAAAAAGCTTCAGAAATCGTATATAAAGCAAGAAAAGAAGAAAGAACAATTTTAGATGTGGCGGTAGAGCTAACGACCATGTCCGAGAAAGAGTTATCTAAAATCTTAGATCCTAAGAAACTGACTTAAAGTAAACTAACTTAGCAGTTTAGGGTCTAAATTATTGTTGGTGTAACGGCTGGGGTGAGGTGTAGGTATGAAAAACATAACAATGGCAGCGTTATATGTAGCGCTGGGCTTAGTAGCTTTTAAAAGCGCTCAGGCAGTTGAAAAAGGACCTTTATTAATATCCGAGGTTCCTTCGGGGCAGGTGTATAGTGACAGCGATATTACTGCCCTAAAGAATCAAGATATCGAAGATTACAAAGGCTCTAGCTCAAACTCATTAACAAAAGATTATCTTTTATATGCAAAGGTTAAGGCTACCGCAGTAAGCAATTTGACTGATGCAGAATTAAGCTTTTTGAATCAGGCCTCTGAGCACAAAGCGACCGCATTTCAGCGACATCCCGAAGGTCCAATCGCCGTGCCTGTGTTCGATGTTGCTTCTTTAGCCAAGCATAAATTATTTATGGCCGATGTGAATCGCCAATACAAAAAGCTACTTCCACTATTACACTCTGATCCAGCATCATTCGCTGAAATGAGCACAAAAACTCCAGCACACACTCAAGCCGCCAAGCAGCTATTAGAGAGAACAGCATCGGAAAAAAATGGTGCCGTTTCTTCAGGTGCAATTACTTCAACCGTGACCAATCTATTGGTCGACAACTATAGAAATAGTGATAGTCAAAGCAGTCTTGTTTTATTGAAAGCTTTGGTTGAAACAACTCATAATTATACTGCTGCAGAAGCTGTACTGACCTCCAAGCATAAGTCTCCACTGAAACATCAGTTGCTAGAAAGCTTAGATGGTTACTTTTCTGATAGCGAACAAGAAGCGCTACTCAAACAGCTTATTACCGAGAAGTCTGAACTTGCTTCTCAAGCATTAATCAAGTACGGACAGTTACCAGTGAGTACGCTGGATGCAGACATTCTGTATAGAACGCTTTCTGACCCTAAACTCGGTGCTAGTAGTGCATTATCCATAGCACGGTTATTTGAGAGTAGCCCTGATTATGCTCAAGTGATGGAGCATTTAAAAGCAAATCAAAAGTCTAGAGTGGCAACGGCTAATAGTTTACTGGTGTTGAAGTTGACAAACTCTGCAGGTTCTAAAGCTGCGCTGCAAGATATCCTTAATAAAGACTATATCCAGTTTGAAGATATGAAAGTGGAGGTGAGCTCATGGTTAAATTAACAGCATGCATGGTGACTTCTGCGCTAGTTTTTATGTCGGGAGTTGCTAGTGGCGAAGTATTGAACTATACCGAAAATAGCAGTTCTAGTAATCAACTTGCCATAGGCTATCCAGTGCCTACTCCAATAGATTCTTTGACCGCAGTTGATGGTTTTAGAACTTATGATAGTTTGCATAGCCAGCATCAATCGTTAGCCATCACTCATGCCGAGGTTCGAAGTAGTGTCATTGGGCAAACGCATAACAATCGTGATATTTATGTGTATCGTTTTGGCGACAGCGATAATCAAACCAATGATGGGCTTACTGAATCAGCGTTTCTAATTAACGGCACTATTCATGCTCGTGAGTGGCAGAGTCCTGAAGTGGTTACTGAACTGATGGAGCAGTTAACCGAAAAGAAAAACGATCAAAGTGTGGTGGAATATTTATTAGAGAACACCAATATTATTATCTTGCCGGTTATGAACATTGATGGTTTCTTACAGACGCAACGTTTCCCGACTCAAGTAACTCAGTCGCCGGGCACTAATGCAGGTTCGACGCCGAGTCAGAAGTTTGCTGAGCCACGAGATGGACGTATGCGCCGTAAAAATATGCCGAATGTTGATGAGGTGTTATCAACCGAAGGAGATCGCTTGAGAGGGGTCGACTTAAATCGGAACGGTACATCGTTCTTTGGTGTCCAACCGGATAATAGTGTTCCTAACAGTTTGATCTATGGCGGTGCTTCGGCTCAATCTGAACCTGAAACACAAGCATTATTGGCTGCGGCTCAATTGGGGCCTAGAAACCGCCTGCGTTTTTATCAGGATACACATTCTTTTTCGAGAGTTTTATTCGTGCCGCAACCCAATAATAGCCAGAGGAATACGATCACTAATAGTTTAGCTGCAAAGTTCCAGTCTACTACGCAGGCGCAAGGCGCAAACTACTTCCCAGTGATCGATCAAGTCGGTAGCGGCATCCCTACTACCGCTGATTATTTTGCTTATACCGACCTTATTCCAACTTGGACGCTTGAGATAGAACCACCACAAGGTTTTTCGGGTGAACCAAACGGCGGTGCATTTTATGGAGGAACAGGGGCGAGTCATTCTGGTTTTATTATGCCAGACAGTGAAATTAATCGTACTCGTAACCAATTGGCTCCCGCGCAGATTTTAATGTTCTATCATCAGGCTGGACCTGCTTACGTTAAAGAAGTGATGTTGGTTGATAGTGACGGTAACGATGTCTACTCGGCTACATGGAGTAGCGGAGCAACTCGAAGTTTGAATGTTGCTACCAACAATACCCTTGAAGGCGGGGAAAGCTATAGCTTGTATGTGAGCTTTAACAAGCCTATGCGTATCAGAAATTCGGCTGGTAATATTGCTCAATACACAGGGCAGTCTGTCAGCTTATCGCCAACGGTAACGATTACAGGTAATGGTGGTAGTGGTGATTTCACTCGCTCTGTTAAAGCCACCAATAGCAGTTGGCTGAACCAAGATGTGGATGGTTTTACGTTCTCGCAATATCATGATGATGCTTTCAAAGTTGATTTCACACTGCCAACGGATATCCCTGTGAGCGCTACAACTGGCACTACTGATATTAGTATCAATATTTCTGCTGAAGATTTAGCAGGATTAGAGTTAGACGCGAATCCAGCCACAGCCGTAGATTGGAGTGGCGGAGCTTGGACTAATTATGAAAACTCAAATGGCCAGGCTGGTATTAATGGTGGTACCGATTCTTCTTATAACTTAAGAGTCTCAAACCAGAACTTAACGCTATCCGAGCCACAGTCTAGTGGTGGCGGTGGAGGAAGCACCCCGTTGGCGCTATTAGTGCTATTGGGTTTGTTTGGTTTAAGACGCTTTAACAGGTTTAACAAGGGTTCTGACTAAAGCTGTTAATTACTCGCAAGGGCTTTAGGGTTTTCTAAGGTCCTTGCGATTAATTACAAAAACATTCCCCAAGGCAATCAAGCCGATACCTGATGCGACCGTCCAAGTCCACTGAAATCCTTCAAATAGTGTCGAAATGATTAACGCTACCGCAGGAAACAATACAACAGCATACGATGCTTTGTGCACACCAATTCGTCTCAATAAGGTTAAGTAACACCCAAAAGCAAAAACGGAACCAAACAAAGCTAAGTAAACTAAGCTGATATTATAGGATAGTGATAAATTGTAGGTGATTTCTTTACCCTGAGCTAAGCCAACCAGAAAACTAAATAAAGCACCATAGGCCATACCGTAGGTGTTCATTTGAATGATCGGTAAATCATATTTTTGGGTTTGAACTGAGACTAGGTTACCAATGGAGGCCGCTAAAACACCTAAAATTGCAAGAGTAAGGCCAAGCACAGCGGTATTTTCCAGACTAAAATGAGTCAGTTCATCCCAGAAGATCAGCACCATTCCTACTAAACCAAGAGTTGAACCAATGGCGACTCTTGGTGTAATTGGTGTCTTAAAGAAGACTCTAGAGTTAATGATGTTAACGATTAAAACCGAAGAGAAAATTACCGAAGCCATCGCTGAGCTAAGGTATTCTTGCGCTTGGTATAAAAGTATATAGTTTAGGCTGAACATACAGACACCTAGCAATATTAACCATAGATGCTGCAGTAGACTAAACTTTAGAGGGAGTTTTTTTACTAAGCAGTAAAGCCATAAGAGCAGTGCAGCCAGCGCGAAACGATAGAATGTCGAGTATTCGTGTGCAACGCCGTCTAGCTGATACTCGATGGCGAACCAAGTGCTGCCCCAAATCAACACACATAATGCATACAGTACACTGGTGGACATCAAAAACTTCATAAATCGGCCTTGCGGGGGTTATAGCTGTGCTTTTAATGTGCAGATGATGCCATAGATGGTAGAATTCTGCTCGAATATTTTAGTGAGCTTTGAGCGAATCGGTATGCAGGAACAAGACGTAATTATTATTGGCGCAGGAGCTGCTGGGCTTATGTGCGCCATTAGCGCTGGCGGGCGAGGTAAGTCCGTGGCCGTCTTGGATCACGCCAATAAGGTCGGTAAGAAAATATTAATGTCAGGCGGTGGGCGTTGTAATTTCACCAATTACTATGCTGAGCCTAGTAACTTTCTTTCGCGTAACGAGCATTTCTGTAAATCTGCGTTAAGTAGGTATACGCAATGGGACTTTATTGCTCTAGTTGAAAAGCATAATATTCCCTACCACGAAAAAAAATTAGGGCAGTTATTTTGTGATAACAAGGCTAAAGACATCGTCAATATGTTACTGGATGAATGCAGTGACGTCGGTGCTGATGTTAGAACTCATTGCTCCATTGAGCAGGTAGAGAAACTTGAAAAGGGTTTTCTACTAACCACAAGTCAAGGTAAGTGGCGGTGCCAGTCTCTCGTCATTGCAACGGGAGGATTGTCCATTCCGACAATGGGCGCGACGGGCTTTGGTTATGACCTAGCGAAACAGTTTGGGCTAACTGTTTTACCGACTACGGCAGGGCTAGTTCCTTTCACTCTGACCCCCAGTCTTCTAGAACAATTTGAGGGACTTTCAGGAACATCGGCTGACGCTATAGTAAGCTGTAATGGAGAGAGTTTCCGTGAAAACATCTTGTTTACTCACCGTGGATTGAGTGGGCCTTCCATTCTGCAGATATCGTCTTACTGGCGACCTGGCGATAGTATTGAAATTAACTTGTTCCCAGATTTAGACTTATTCAAAGAATTAAAAGACAACCAGCAGGCACGGCCTAAGTCGCACATTAACACGCTATTGGCTGAAACATTAACCAAAAAGCTGGCCGATCGGTTAACGGATTTATGGTTTAAAGAGATAAAAGACAAGCCCCTCGCTGAACTGTCTAACGAGTCACTGCAACGCGTTGCAGAACAATGTCAGGCTTGGAGTCTCAAGCCAACGGGAACGGAAGGCTATCGAACAGCGGAAGTTACGTTGGGCGGGATTGATACTGACGAAGTGTCTTCCAAAACCTTTGAGGCTAAGAAAGTCCCAGGTTTATATTTTATCGGTGAAGTGCTGGATGTTACGGGGCACTTAGGTGGCTTCAACTTCCAGTGGGCCTGGGCTTCAGGCCATGCTTGTGGGCAGGAGCTTTAGCTGTCCCAACCCGCCGGATCAACGTTATAAAACTGTTTGAACTGTTGGTATAACTCTGAGTGTTGGTTTCTTAAGTCTTTTGGTCGTTCAAAAAACACTTCACTGGTGACGGCGAAAAATTCTGCTGGATTGGTCGCGCCGTATTTATCAATCAGAGTCGGTTCACCGCGCTGTGCTTGTTGGCGTAGCTTTTCAAATTCAGCCGATAGTGTGTTTGACCATTTGTCGTAGTTTTGTTCTTTGCTGAGAGGAGGGGCACCGTTGGTTGTTCCCGATTCACCGTCAAGCTGGTGAGCAAATTCATGGATGACCAAGTTATGGCCATCTTCAAAGTCTGCACCGCCACTCGCCGAGTCCTTCCAAGACAGTATCACTTTTCCGCGATTCCATGATTCACCAAGGATGACGCGTGAGTCACGCTGATGCACCCCTGAACCATCTTGAGAGGAACGATTAGTGATAAATGCGGCTGGATAAATGGCGATGGTTTGTAGGAAGGGATAAAAGTCAGTGTTACGGTTTAACAATAACAAGCAGGCCTGGGCAGCGATGGTGACTTTAACCTCATCAGTAATATCTTGCCCCTGGTGACCTGTAAATGTTTTCTCTGAAAGAAAAACCTTCATCTTATCTTTCAGCTGTAACTGCAGGTCTGTTGGCATTTTATAGAAGAAGCTAAGGTTTTTACGTAGGATGTTGCGCCATTCTTTAGGAAATGGTTGATTAGCTATTTCTTGTCTTTTTTTACGTCGGCGAATACTTGATGTCGCAATCCATGCAATTAAGCCTGCGCACAACGCTAAAAATATGTATAAAGGGACCATGGTTTGCTCTATCAAGTTGTAATACTTAAAGTTATTGGGCTTAAATGATTTTTTTCAAGAATGCTGTGCTTTATAACAAAAAGGACTGCTTCTAAGCGCTACAAAGTTAATATAGGCTTAATACTTGAAGATACTAAGCCAATTAGGGTATAAATCAGGTTTACTTATTTTGGGGATAATAAATGAATAACGATAATGCGCAACCAACGGGCGCTATTGCTCGTTTTTTAAACGGCATTGAGCGCGTTGGGAACAAGCTTCCTGACCCAGCCATTATATTCTTAGTGGCTATGATCACGATCTGGATTTTATCTTGGCTATTCTCAGGCGTTGATTTTTCGGCGATTGATCCTAGAACCGGTGATCCGATTGTCATCAAAAACTTATTAACAGGCGATTCGCTGGCTAACTTCTTATCGACCATGGTCAAAACCTTTACCGGCTTTGCACCGTTGGGAGTGGTGTTGGTCGCTATGTTAGGTGTTGGTGTTGCAGAGCATTCTGGTTACATCAACACGGGCATTAAATTGATGTTAAAGCGCACACCAAAAGCGCTATTAACGCCAATGATCATCCTTGTAGGTATTGTCAGCCACACGGCAACAGATGCGGGTTATGTATTGGTTATTCCGTTGGCGGGCGTGATTTTTTATGCCATGGGGCGTCACCCATTAGCAGGTATCGCCGCAGCATTTGCTGGTGTGAGTGGTGGTTTTAGTGCCAACTTTATCCCTTCTGGCATTGACCCATTACTGCAAAGCTTTACTCAAAGCTCAGCTCAGATTATTGAAGAAGGCATGCAGGTAAACCCTTTAAATAACTACTTCTTCACATCGATTTCCAGCGTATTTATTATCCTGGTCGGTTGGTATATTACTGACAAAATCATCGAGCCACGCCTGCAAAAGACTAAGGTTGATGGCGAAACGGATGATTTACCAGAGTTCGATATCGTTACAAAAGAAGAGAAGCGTTCTTTCATTATCGCAACAACCGTAATGATTGCTGGCCTCGGGCTATTAGCTTGGGCATCGTTAATTGATGACTCACCATTAAGTCACGAAGGCTCACTGACCAATTTCAGCGCACCGTTGATGCAATCAATCGTTCCGCTAATTTTCTTACTATTCTGGATTCCTGGCGCTATTTACGGCTTTGCTTCAGGCACTTTCAAAAAGTCTAAAGACATGATTGACGCCATGACCAAAGCGATGGGTGGAATGGCGTATTACGTCGTCATGGCCTTCTTCTGTGCTTTATTTATTTCAGCGTTTGCCCAGTCTAACTTAGGTGCTCTATTGGCAATTGAAGGCGCTCAGGTTCTAAAAGCCTTATCGCTTCCAAGTGGCGTTACTGTTGTTGGCATTATCTTCTTAACAGCGTTCGTTAACCTGTTTGTCGGATCTTCGTCAGCAAAGTGGGCATTGTTAGCTCCGATCTTTGTACCTATGTTGATGCAGCTGGGTATTTCCCCAGACCTGACACAAGCGGCGTACCGTGTTGGTGATTCGAGCTCAAACATCATCACGCCATTGATGCCTTACTTCCCACTAGTGGTGGTTTACTGCCAGAAGTACGTAAAAGATACGGGTATCGGTACTTTGATTGCGATGATGTTGCCATTCTCGATTGCTTTCCTAATTGGCTGGAGCTTGTTCCTGCTGGCTTATTGGGGGCTAGGAATTCCTCTTGGCATTCAAGCAAGCTATACCTTTGGGTAACCATTGCTAGAGTCTTACTGATTCATAATAAAAAAAAGGAGCCATATGGCTCCTTTTTTTTTTTAAGAAGTATTTAATTATTACTGTCTAGCCGGATTGCCATGACAAGTTGTTATCCGATTTAAGCCTTGATAATATCTGTATTCGGATATTAATAAAATAAAACAATGAATGGATTATATAAAATAATACTAATATGGGTATTCTTTTGCGCTAACGTTTATGCTGAAGAGTCTTTAGAGCTTAAAGAGACTTACTCAATTCAACCGATTCCAAGCTGGGTTACCCAGCAAGAAATCCCCAAAAACATTGGTCAAGACGGCAACTATGGCGTTTCCTATTATTTGCTTGAGCGTCAACTAGATTTCGGGACTGAATCTCAAGACTACTTTAGGCTGGTTTATTCGATAGATCAGAAGGAGGCGTTAGCTGAAAACTCACAAGTAATTATTGACTATAACCCTAGTTTTCAAAAGCTAGAGGTTCACCACATTAACGTTATTCGAAACGGAAAGGTTGTTAATCGCATAACTTTGAATGATATCACTGTGGCTCAAAGTGAGGATACGGAAGAAAGCCTCATGTTGACGGGAAAGGCAACTGCTTCAACACAAATAAAAGGACTACAAGTAAATGATATTGTGGATTTTTCTTATACTATAAAAGGTCAAAATCCTGTTTTTGAGGGGAAGACATTCTTTAGACAAAACTTGGGGTGGTCATCGCCGATTAAAAAGCTCTTTGTAAATACGACTTCTGACAAGGCGCTACAAATTAAAGCAACGGCTTACCATGACAAGCTTTCTAGAGCAAAGGTGAGTGGACGATACAACTATAGGTTATCGGTAGACAATGTAAGCACCAAAAAGTCCTTAGATGGAATCCCCAATAGAATACTTTATTTTCCCTACATCCAAGGAAGTGAGTTTGAGTCGTGGGATGAGGTTGTTGAATGGGCGCTCCCACATTATCAAGATAAGTTTCAATTAAATAGTTCCCTAATCGATATTGTTAAGGGGTGGAAAAAGAAGTATCCAGATGATTTAGAATCTCAAGTAACAGCAGCTATTCAATATGTACAGGATGATATCCGTTATTTCGGTATTGAGCTTGGGGTTAATTCTCATAAACCACATCACCCTAATACCGTGTTTGATAGGAAATATGGAGACTGTAAAGATAAAACTGTAATGCTGGTTGCGTTACTTAACCAATTGGGGGTGACTGCGTACCCTGCTTTAGTGTCGACGGATTTAAATAGTGGCTTTGAAAAGATGTTGCCAAGCCCTGGCGTATTTGATCATGTCATTGTTGGTATAAAGTATGACGATAAGTACTACTTTGTGGACCCAACTAAGTCAGCTCAAAGAGGCAGTTTAAAGTCGATGAGTCTCCTGCCTTATGAGAAAGTGCTGATCATTGACTCGCAATCAGAGCAAGGTATTGTAGAAATACCACAACATCGTTATGACCATAGAATCCATATTGAAGAGGAATTTAAGTGGAGCACTATGTCAGAGCCGGCTAGCTACTTAATATCTTCTACTTATTATGGGGTTGAGGCTGATAGAATTCGGAGCTGGTATAAGGTCAATAGCGAGAGTGTTATTCAAGATAATTACTTTAATTTCTATAAGAAAGTATATCCGACTTTAAAAATTAATGATGGAATCGATATTAGTGATGATGAAGAGCTGAATATAGTTACAATTAAAGAGTCTTACTTAGTTCCGAGTTTATGGAACTTCAGTTCCAACCATTACTATTCAGACTTTTCTTCTTACGAAATGAAAAGCCATATATATTATCCTGAAAGACCAGAGCGCAAAGCTGCTTTGGCAATCCCCTTCCCAAAAGACGTGACTCACCATATAAAAGTTGAGCTACCTAACACTTTTACTTTAGATACAGAAAAAGATACCAAAAAAATTAGTCACGAAGACTTTAGTTTTAAGAGAAGCGTTGCTATTCAAAAGAATTCTATGGATTTAAGCTTTGATTATAAAGTTCATGATAAAGAAGTTGATGTAGAAAAGCTTCCTAGTTATTACGAGTCGTTACTGGAGTTGCAAAACAACCTTAATTATAGGTTGGTTTTTCCTGCGAATAAATCTCAGCAAAAACAACAACGAAAAAAGCGCCTTCAGGACCTTATAAAAGGATAATAAATGAAAAATATAACATTTTTACTAGCTGTCGCTCTTTTGGCACTAAGTTCTTGTAAAACCCTTGAGCCTATAGATCCTCAAGTACAGAATGATGAAGTCTATACCAAAGTATTTAATCGGCTGCTTGTCGAGCCAAGCTCAGTACCTTTCGATAAGTTGTATGAGAGTTATTTAAATTCAAGTTACTTCCTTGATAATGGCAATGCATTTAATAGCTTTGTAAAGCTGGAAAGTGACATATACAGTGGAAAAGTTGCATGTGAGTCAGTTAACTTCATAAGTAGGTTAAAGACGTTACCTCTCTCTATTCGTGTACATCAACTGGCTGCTGACTGCGCTCAAAGGTCTAATGATAGTACAGCGATTGAGTTTCATGAAAGCTTTATTGACTACTTAGTTTTAGGTTACTTCAAAAGTAACGATGCAAAAAACTATTATAGCGCGGTTAACGTTACAGACTTCGGTGAACCAACCGATCTGGTTCAAGCCCTTGGGTATGAAATTGTTGAATATTACATTCAGCCCTACGCTTCTGGTTCAATGTTCTCGTATGTTCTTGTAGCAAATTCTGAAGATACTGGTGAACAGCGACTCTTTCACTTTAATCTATGGGATGCCTTAGATGTATTGTATTTAAAGGCCGAAGAGCCTGTGGATATGTATTCACTAGAGTTTTTGCCTTTCGCAACTTTTGAAGAATTGCGAGAAACAAATTCTGCGTTTGACTTAGGAACGGCCAAGATCCTGTGGTCACAAAAGAATGACCTGGCTGCTAAACGATTACTGAGTTCGGTAAAAGCTGGCAATTCTATGGCTCAACAAATGTTAGCTGACAAGCTGCTCCTTGGTGAAAAAATTGAAGGGTATGACACAGACGATGCGATTGATCAGCTGATTTCAGCATCAGAGGCTGGCTTAGCTACTGCTTTTGCCAGACTTTCTGTGATTTTTAAGCATGGAATTAATACCGATATAGATATCAAAGTTGCTAAGCAGTTAGAACAGAAGTCTGTAGTACTTATGGGAGAAGAGCAGACATTAGCTGAAATGGCATTAATATCTGTTATTTACGGTTTGTCAGAGGAGAAAAGAGTTGAAGCGTTCAAAAGAGCTGCTTCAGCTGGCAGCGGGAAAAGTGCTTTTTACCTATACAATTATTTCACAGGTAAAAATGAAGAGGATAAAGCACGAAAGTATCTTGAGTTGGCTGCCAGCTTAGATTATGCAGAAGCTTTAATTCTAAAAGGCTCACTTCTTGCAATGGATGACTCTGCGAAGTGGGATGATGTAGAAGAAGAGTTCTTTGAATTACTAAATCAAGCAAAGTTACAGCATCACCCTAAAGCTGACTTTATTCTATCTAGGTACCTCCAAGCTAGTGATAAAGCCAAGTCATTTGAGTATTTAGAGCAAGCAGCAAAAAAAGGTCTCGTAGTTGCCCAATATGATTTAGCTTATGCTTATTCAGATGGCGTCATCGTTGAACGTGATTTCCATCAGTTTAATCGTTGGCTTAAGATGGCCGTTAAACAGGGACACCTGCCTGCGATAGTAGGCCTTGGTTATAATTATGAAAAAGGAACGGGGGTAGAGCAAAGCCTAGAAAGTGCTGTTGAAATGTATCGTTTAGCTGCTGAGCAAGGTAGTGCTCAGGGGATGTTCAATTATGGTTATATGCTTCTCAAAGGACGAGGTGTTGAAAAAAATTATCCGCTCGCCGTGGAATGGTTTGAAGAAGCTGCTGAAAAAGGACACGCTTCGGCTAATAACGAATTGGCTTTAATGTACAAGGAAGGTGAGTATTTTAAGCAAAATTATAAAAAAGCAAATCAATTATTCCTGTTGGCTGCAGAAAAAGGAGAAATGTACGCTATGTATAACCTAGGAGTGTCTTACGAAGAAGGGTTAGGTGTTTCTAAAGATATTGAAACTGCGATGGAGTGGTATTTTAAAGCACAGGCAAAAGGCCATGAAGCGGCAACTGTCAGACGATTCAATTTGCTGAAAGATAAAGCTGGTTGAGTCTTTTTTCATCTAAAGCACCTTAAAGAAGAGAGCTGTTTAAAAACAGCTCTCTCACAGCTTGGACGATATCGTCTTTACCTGGAAGTACAAATTCCCACGAGGTTCCGATTGGAATAAATGTGTCGTGGCCAGTGATTCGTTTAATCTTAGGTGGCTGTTCTAAACTCTCAATTAGACCAGTGATTAATTCTTCGCTTAAAGAGCCTGTTTTACGGCATTCATCAACGACCAAAACGTTTTGGTAGTTTTTGGCGATATCAGCTATTCCTTTATGATTCAGTGGTGCCAACCAGCGAATATCCATGACATCTACCGCGGTTTTGTATTTGTCTTTTAAAGTTTTCTGCGCTTGCTGTGATAAATAGTGTCCATTGCCATAACTAATAATTAAGGTCTTGCTTGGTTTTTTGCCTTCACTTGGATATAAGGCAGGTTCGCCAAAGTTAACCGCTTCATTTGGCTCTGGGTAAACCCCAAGCCAGCCATTATCACCAGCTTCATGTAAGTCTTTGGCATGATACAGCGCGATAGGCTCTAAGAAGATCACCACACGTTTTTGCTCATCCGCCAGTCGAACGGCTTCGCGTAACATTTTAGCGGCGTCTTGACCGTGAGAAGGGCAGGCGAGTATCACGCCTGGGATTTCACGCAAGAAAGCGATTGAGTTATCGTTGTGGAAGTGACCACCGAACCCTTTTTGGTAGGCTAAGCCAGCGATGCGAATGACCATCGGGTTGGTGAACTGATTGTTAGAGAAGAAGGATAAGGTCGAAGCTTCACCGCGGATTTGGTCAACCGCGTTGTGCGTGTAAGCTAGGAATTGAATCTCTGGAATCGGTAAGTAACCTAAATGCGCTGCACCAATAGCGTTACCTAAAATACTGGTTTCGTCTAGCATGGTGTCGAACACGCGATTTTCGCTAAAGCGTTTTTGTAAGTTCGTCGATACGCTATACACACCGCCTTTCTTGCCGACGTCTTCACCAAACATAATAATGTTCGGGTATTGCTCCATCAGATCGGTCAGCGCGTAGTTGATTAGCTGTGCCATGCTTCTCGGTTTATCTAAGAACTTAAACTGACGGCCGATATCAAACAGCTCATGTCGTTTGCTAATGGTCGGCTGCGCTGGCTTTTCTTTCTTTGGACATTCTGGTGCGACAGAGGCACATACTTCTTCAGCACTTGACAGTTTAGGTAGCTTTATCGCTTGCTCAGCGGCTTTCTCGACTTTCTGGCGTGTATTTTCATACATCGTCAAAATATCATCGGTAGACAAATAGCCAGCTTCGATACACAGGCGCGCGGAGTGAAGGAGTGGGTCTTGTGCTTCGGTAGCTTCGATATGCTCAACGGTGTGATACATGCTTTCTGTATCATTACCGGCATGTCCCATCAGGCGCACTGTCTTCATGTGTAAGAAAACCGGGCGACGTTCATAGCGTGCGATTTCTTCGGCTTCTTGCGCCGCCATGTAAGCGTCGGGCAGGTGTAAGCCATTACACGGAATATACTCGATACTTTGACGGTTCTTAACGTTATTTTCGATCCAGTTGTCAGGCGTTGATACCGAGATACCAATACCGTTATCTTCACAGATATAGACGAGCGGTAATGGCTCGCCCTTATAAGCTAAATATTGAGCAGCGTTGAAGGCAGATTGTGAGGTCGCATGGTTAAAGCTGGCATCACCAAAGTTGCATAAAATAACGCCATCGCTAGGCACTGTGGCATTAAAGCCAGTTCGATAGGCGCGGCCTAAAGACCAGGCTGCGCCCATGGCTTTCGGCAGATGCGAGGCGATAGTACTGGTTTGCGGTGGCACAAACAGCTTGGCGGAGCCAAAAACTTTGTGTCGTCCTTGCGATATCGGATCATCTTTAGCCGCGACCAGCGATAGGATTTGGTCGTTAATTGGATCGATATTCGGCACTTTACGTGAGCGCTCAGCCATCAAGGCACCTGACCGGTAGTGTAGAAAGGCCATGTCATCATGCCTAAACACTTTACCTAATGCGGCGTTACCTTCATGACCACTGCTACCAATGGTGTAAAAACCGATGCCCTGATCTTTTAAAATTCTAGCTCGCAGATCCAAGTGCCGACTGATAAGTTGCGACTCAAATAACTGCACAAACTCTTGTGGCGACAGCTGTGAGGCGCTGGCTGGTATGTTACTGAGTTTATTTGGAAATTTAGCGGTTTTGAGTGCGATTAGGAAGTTCTGATCGATGACACTGGCACGGTCGAGCATTGTAATAATTTTATGTGATTATAAGTTGGGGATTAGTATGCTTTATGGCTATAAGGATGTCACTCCAAGCACAACTGGTTGGATCAGATCGGTAAGCCTTTACAATGATTCACTTCGCATAGGTTCATTGAAACGGCGAATGTGTTAAAGTAGCGCCAACATAATATAAGGTTAGGTTATATCGAAACGGTATGAAAGTTTATAACAACGTTCTAGAGATGGTTGGCGAAACGCCAATGGTTAAGTTTCAGAAAATGAATACTGGAAAGTGCCAGTTGTTCGGCAAGCTAGAGTCGCAAAACCCTGGTGCCTCAATCAAAGATCGTATCGCGATCACGATGGTTGAAACCGCTGAGAAAGAAGGCTGGATCAAGCCGGGTGATACCTTGATTGAAGCGACGGCAGGTAATACAGGTCTAGGCCTAGCTATGGTTGCTGCACAGAAGGGTTATAAACTAAAAATCGTCATGCCTGATAAAATGAGCATGGAAAAAGAATATAACTTACGTGCCTTTGGTGCTGAGGTCATGCGTACGCGTTCAGACGTGGGCAAAGGTCATCCAGAATACTACCAAGACGTTGCTAAGCGCTTATCTGAAGAAAATGGTTGGTATTTCATTAACCAATTCTCGAACCCTTCTAATATTGCGGCACACTATATGACGACTGCCCCTGAAATCTGGGAGCAATTAGACGGTAAGGTTGATGCAATCGTTTTAGGCGTTGGCTCTGGCGGAACCGTTACTGGTATTGGTCGTTTCTTGAAAGAAAAGAACCCTGATGTGGATATCGTGCTAGCGGATCCGGATGGCTCAATCTTAACTCATTACCACGAAACTGGCGAAATGTCAGAAGCGGGTAGCTGGGTTATCGAAGGCATCGGTGAAGATTTTATTCCTGATATCTGTGACATGAGCTTATTCACAAAAGCTTATACAGTTACT
>Ga0208833_1000039_pt1 | contig 40416 bp, 43 predicted proteins | sample DeeseametaMP1788_FD_184181 | JGI IMG/M metagenome (GOLD analysis project Ga0208833, IMG submission 184181) | Marine microbial communities from the Deep Pacific Ocean - MP1788 (SPAdes) | ecosystem: Environmental > Aquatic > Marine > Oceanic | place: North Pacific Ocean | collected 2011-05-03 | reverse complement strand
ATAACGGTCCTAAGGTAGCGAAATTCCTTGTCGGGTAAGTTCCGACCTGCACGAATGGCGTAACGACTTCCCCACTGTCTCCAACATAGACTCAGCGAAATTGAATTCTGAGTGAAGATGCTCAGTACCCGCGGTTAGACGGAAAGACCCCGTGCACCTTTACTATAGCTTCACAGTGGCATTAGGAATGCTATGTGTAGGATAGGTGGGAGACTTTGAAACTTTAACGCCAGTTAGAGTGGAGTCATCCTTGAAATACCACCCTTATCCTTCTTGATGTCTAACTCTGTTCCCTGAATCGGGAACGAGGACCCTGTGTGGTGGGTAGTTTGACTGGGGCGGTCGCCTCCCAAAGAGTAACGGAGGCGCGCGATGGTAGGCTCAGATTGGTCGGAAATCAATCGACGAGTGCAATGGCATAAGCCTGCCTGACTGCGAGACTGACAAGTCGAGCAGAGACGAAAGTCGGTCATAGTGATCCGGTGGTCCCGCATGGAAGGGCCATCGCTCAACGGATAAAAGGTACGCCGGGGATAACAGGCTGATACCACCCAAGCGTTCACAGCGACGGTGGTGTTTGGCACCTCGATGTCGGCTCATCTCATCCTGGGGCTGAAGCAGGTCCCAAGGGTATGGCTGTTCGCCATTTAAAGAGGTACGCGAGCTGGGTTCAGAACGTCGTGAGACAGTTCGGTCCCTATCTGCCGTGGGTGTAGGAATATTGAGAGGAGCTGTCCTTAGTACGAGAGGACCGGGATGGACGTATCCCTAGTGGACCTGTTATCGCGCCAGCGGTAGTGCAGGGTAGCTACATACGGACGGGATAAACGCTGAAAGCATCTAAGCGTGAAGCCCCCCTCAAAACTAGTATTCCCCTTAGAACCGTGGAAGACCACCACGTTGATAGGCTGGATGTGGAAGTATGGTAACATATGAAGCTAACCAGTACTAATAGTTCGAGAGGCTTGAACGATATTGCTGATTTATCAGGAACAGTTGTTAAGATACTTAACTTCTGAATCTGAGCAAAACAGAAGTGTTGTGGTTTTGGTTTTTATTACATGTTTTAGCGATTTTTGATGAGCTGGTGGTTATGGCAAAGTGGAAACACCCGATCCCATTCCGAACTCGGCCGTGAAACGCTTTAGCGCCGATGGTACTTTGTCTTAAGGCACGGGAGAGTAGGTCGCTGCCAGCTCTTCAAAAATCGTTGAAACATAAAGAAATTGACTTATTACACAAGAATTTATAAAAACACCCAAGATTAATTTCTTGGGTGTTTTTTTATTTTGAGGTATTTTGTATGCGACATATATCACTTGCTTTGATTTCCAGAGAAAGGGTTCGTGGAAAAAGTTTTCTTTTAGAAAAGGGCTATGATTCTGTTAAGGATGAGTATTTCTATCGTCCACTTGGTGGCGGTGTTGAATGCAATGAAAAGGCAAATGAGGCGCTGGTAAGAGAGTTTAAAGAAGAACTTAATATCGATATTCTTGTTATGAGTTTTTTAGGTAATATAGAAAGTATCTTTGAATATGAAGGACAAAAAGGACATGAATTTGTTTCATTATATAATGCTTGTTTAGTCAGAAGGAATTTATATAAACAAGATTACTTTAAGCGTTGTGATAATGATATCGGGCAAGCTGTTTGGAAGAGTTTACTTGAAGTAGACGCAGAAGAATGCAAGCTTTATCCAATAGGTATAAGAGAATATATGTGCTCATAACCATTTAAAAACTTAAACATTTGTTGTTTTATATAAACTCTGATACAAGTAATCCATCATGAGTGAAGCGTTGAAACAAGATGATAATAAACTTTCAGAAATCGATCATTGGTCTGAAAGATGGGAAGGGCAGACAATCCCTGAAAAGGATGTTGCCTTCGATTTAAACTATATTGGGTTTAAAGAAGCACATCAAATTTTGACTTCTATTTTAGAAAAAGACTCTTCGAAAACAGTATTAGAAGTAGGTTCCTTTCCTGGCAGTTATATGTGGTATTTCAATCATGTCTTTGGGTATAAACCTTATGGGGTTGAGTATGTTGACTGGTGTTGTGAGGCATCGCGTCATTATATGAAAGCCAAAGAAATTGATGCGACTATTTATCATGCCGATTTTTTTGAGTTTTCTGATAGCGATAAAATTAAAGAAAAGTATGACGTTGTTTCAAGCTTTGGCTTTGTGGAGCATTTTGATGATACAGCTGATGTTGTTTTACGCCACGCACGTTTAACAAAAAAAGACGGCCATGTTGTTATTATGATCCCTAATCATTCAGGTTTTTATGGGCGCCTATTAAAATGGATTAGTCCCGAAAAACATAAAATTCACAATTTGATGGATTATGAAAGGTTGGTTCAGCCAGTACTTGATGATGATCGTTTGGATTTAGTTTATGGAGGTTATATCGGTCATTTAGGACTTTGGAATGTGTCTTTATATTCTTCTTTGGAAAAGAAGTCACCATTACTGCGTAAGATCGTGAGGGTGCCTATGTGGTGCTTGGAACAGCTTGCTCATTATAGTGTTCCCAATAATAAAGTGACATCGCCTATGGCTTGTATTGTTGTTAAAGTAAATGAAGATATTAATTAAATGATCGCCTTTTAGGTCTATGTTGTTTTCTAGATCCTTTATGACTGTCCTTTTTGCTTATTTCATGTTCTTTTGTTTTTTCTTCAACCGCTCGAATAATAGTCTTTAATTCATCTACTGTATAAGGAACCGGTGTTTTTTCTAAATGTGCACACAGAATTTGAATGTTGATTGCATCATATAGGTTTCTCATAGGAGATGTGAAACGAGCGTAAAATTGTGCCTTTGTTGTTGTGCTTTCAATTGGAAAAGGCTTTGTTCTTTTCTTTTTTTCAAAGAAATAATGAACATCCCTTTGAAATTGAGAAGGATGATCGATTATCCCAGATTTGAGAGCAGCTTGTTGTGCTCGTTCAAAACAATAAAAAGTATCTTTAGATCCATTCAATTTGAGACGATGGGATTGATATAAAATAGGCAAATGCCGAGCATGGCAATAGGCCGTTAATTGACCATTTACAAGTGTTGATAACGCTTGTATGGGGGAATTAATATCTTTTACATTCGTCATATAATTATTAGATATTTTTGAGGTGCATTCATCTTGAAGGGCTGCTTCTTCTGGGTTTTTACGTCTAAAGGCTTTATAAGTTTCATCCGTCATTTGATGGATATTTTCAAATAAAACACGCTTGATAGATTTTGAAACAATAAAGGCATTCTCATCTAAAACAAAAGCGATGCGAATAGCAGGTTTAGGAGTGTCATTTGTTAAGGAGCAATGACTTCTAAAATCATTCACATCAATTTCTTCATGCTTTCCATCGCGTTTTGCTATATGGGGTTTTTCACCAAGGGATTGAAAGAAAAGAGCCGTATCGGCAATATAATATTCTATTAAATAGCCACCATTTTTATGGCGAGAGATTTTAAAACCATCATCTAGAATACGGGCATTTTTGCTGTCGATTGTATAGCCACGATAAATATCGCGTTCGCTTTGTTCCTGATTATAAAGCCCGTGAGGGTTGAAAGCTGTACGGTAACTCATATTATCTTATTTTTCTTTTTATTTTTTATGTAATATATACTATTTTTTCATAAAAATAAAGAAATATTCATATTGCTTTTAAGAAAAATTGATAGCCTTAGGAAGGGCGGAGTTGTTTACTTTGGATTGTAGGAGTTTTTTACTTTTCTTTGACCATTCAATATCCGTTTTATGAGCGAGGCAGAGTGTTTGATCGGCAACAGCATTAATAAGCTCTTTAAAAGAACGCGCGACAGCTAATTGATGGTCAAGCTTATGTGTGTCATAAGGCGCAATCCTCGGTGTTGAATAACGTTCACCATCTTTTATAAGGATAGGTTGATACACTGTTTGGGCGCCAACAGTTCTCTTTTCTATAAAGAAAGCTTCGAAATCGCCAGCTTGTTCAACTGAGAGGCGAATAGCTTCTTCTGAAAGGCCTTGATCGAAGATCTTTTTGCGTGCTACTTGGGCGAGCTCTTGCTGTGCCTCTGTTTTTTGAGGGTTATTAATTAGCGCAATTTTCAAAAGATAAGCGGGGTTGTGCTTGAATTTTTCAATTCGAGCGATACAAGCATGAGTGAGCTCTGGGCGACCTTCTCCTGTTTGTTCATTATGTTCGAAAATACGTTTTAAGACATAGCCAATATGAGGGAGGCTTGCATCATATCTTAGATGGTCTGCATCATTATTATCAAATGTTTTTCTTACATCATTTTCGCGTTCTAAAGATTTAACAGCAGCTTCTTTTAATTGGTGAGAAACTTTGATCGCTGTTGTCGCCTCTGCAATATGCCCCATATCATTTTGATCAAAGGGACATGTATTGGTATCTTCTGTTTTTATAAAATGAGCAACATTCATTAAATTAGAGCAATCCATCAGGCTTTGCATAGGAGAAGAAAAACGAGCAAAATGATGAAACCCTTTTTGGATATTACCAGCAGATTGATTGCTATAGCGGTGATCGTCGAGTTTTGCGTAGCAAGAGGCTTGAATTTTTTCACAGTCATCACACTCAAATAAAATATCAAGTGCGGTATAAGCTTCTTCTCTCGTACTGATTGATGTATTTAAGGCCTCAATATGAGCTTTTCTATTTTGGTACACTAAAGGAATATTATTTTCACGCGCGTAATGTGTGATTGCTGCATTGGCAATATTTGAAAAAGTTGTTTGTATGAAAGAACCTGGTGCAGAAGAATTAATTTTTTCTAAGCGTCTGTGACCACAATGATAGTCGATACGTTGTGCTAGTTCATGGGCAACGCGCATTTCCTCATCACCATTACGAACGAGATCCGTTGCATCGTTTTCTGTTAGTTGGCGTTTGTTTTCAAATTCAACAGCTTCTAACTTGATTGTATCTTTTAATAAGACGCCCTTTTTATCAAAATCAATGCTGACACAAATAGCTGGTTGAGTACGAAATGATTTATTTAGGCTAAGATGAACACGTTTATATCCTTGATCAATATCTGGTAAATCACCAAGTTTTTGTGGGTCTATTAAGCCTGGGCGAACAGTTTTATTCGCTCTGCGGCTTTTTTCAGCATAATATTCGCTTGTATCAGCGATAAAGAATTTGAGATTGAATGCTCCATTTTTCTTTTGAGAAACGCGGAAACCATCATCAAGAATTTGAGCATTCTCACTATCAATTGTCCATCCACGTAATAATCGTCTTGTATTCTTCGCCATAAGGCCTCGTGCTCTCGCCTGTTCGTTATTATTTTTTATTATTATTAGAAGCTATATTACAATATTATTTTGGATTATGAAATAAAAAAATGAATATTTTATGAAGATAGATGAGTTTTGCTTTGGTTTATAATAATGATACTGATAATATGAGGGCGTTGAACATATCAGGAAGGTTTAGAAATGGTTTTATCGGTCATTAAGAAAATATTCAAAGGCGGCTCTAAAGAAACAAACCCAATGATTGCGCGTGAAGAAAAATATATGGCGCAAAATTATAAGCCCATTCCGGTTATCTTATCACGAGGGGCTGGGTCGAAGCTTTGGGATACTGAGGGAAATGAGTATTTGGATTTCTTAAGTGCCTATAGCGCTGTGAGTGCTGGGCATTCAAATCAACGCCTTGTTCAAGTTGTCAAAGATCAATTAGACCGTTTAGATGTTCCTTCTCGTGCTTTTTATAATGATAGACTAGGCGTATTTGCAGAGAAGTTATGCGAGTTTTCTGGCATGGATATGATGCTTCCAATGAATACTGGTGCTGAGGCTGTTGAAACAGCGATTAAAGCGGCGCGCCGTTGGGGGTATCGTGTTAAAAAAATTGCGGATAATAAAGCAAAGATTTTGGTTAGCTCAGGAAATTTTCATGGGCGTACAACAACGATTGTTGGTTTTTCTTCTGATGCTGAATATAAGCAAGATTTTGGTCCATTTGATACAGGGTTTGAGATTGTTCCCTTTGGAGATATACAAACATTAGAAACAGCTTTAAGTGATCCGAATGTCTGTGCGTATTTAACAGAACCAATGCAAGGTGAAGCAGGAATTATTATTCCCGAAAAAGGCTGGTTAAAAGAGGTTCAAAAATTATGTAAGAAACATAATGTTCTTTTGATTTTAGATGAAATTCAAGCTGGTTTAGGGCGTACAGGAAAAGACTTTGCTTTCCAACATGAGATTGAGAAGCCAGATGGCTTAATTTTAGGGAAAGCTCTTGGTGGCGGTATTTATCCTGTTTCTGCCTTCTTAGCACGTAGAGATGTTTTGGAGTTGTTTGAGCCTGGTTCACACGGGTCAACTTTTGGCGGAAATCCAATTGCTGCCGCAGTGGGGATTGAGGCGATTGATATTTTGAAAGAAGAAAAATTATCAGAAAAAAGCAAAAAACAAGGTGATTATTTAATCGCTGAACTTGGAAAAATTGAAACACCAATGATTAAAGAGGTTCGCGGAGCGGGCTTATGGGTCGGTGTTGACTTTGATCCAAGTAAAGCATCTGCGCGTGTTATCTGTGAGATGTTAAAAGAAAAAGGAGTCTTAGTTAAGGAAACGCATGAAACAGTTGTTCGCTTTGCACCGCCTTTAACAATCACACGAGAAGAAATAGACTTTGCTCTTGAAAAATTCAAGGAAGCTATAGAGGAATATGAGCATAAAGCTGTTTAATCACGTTTGGAAATGTGTGCCGCACGCTCACCGGCAGGTGCAGACATTTCTTTAATACGTTTGTATTGGCTTGAGTTTGAGTATCCATCAACGAGAGGAATAATAACGACCTCACCACCGTTTTTGCGCACTGTTGGTGTTTCAGGCATTGTTTCTGGATCGTAATCACCACCTTTTACGTGGATAGAGGGCTTTAAAAGGTCAATAATCTGCTCTGGTGTGTCTTCTTCAAAGATAGTGACATAGTCAATACATCTAAGGCTTGCAAGAATGAACGCACGATCTCTCTCTGCATTGATCGGGCGCTCTGGTCCTTTGACACGCTTTGTTGAGGTGTCGCTATTAATAGCAATGACCATCATATCACCAAGGGCGCGTGCTTTTTCAAGATATGTGACATGTCCTTTATGGACAAAATCAAAAATACCATTTGTGAAGACAACACGTTTTCCATTTTCTTTTTGTTCTTTGATCAGAGCGGCTAATTCTAGAGGTGAGAGAATACGGTCTTGTGAAAACATCGCGTTGAAATCTTTCTTTATCGTAAGTTTTTCTTTTAAGATCTTTTTTATATCAGTATAACAAAGGTATGACAATGATTATAGATCCTTCAAGTAAAACACCGAAATCGACTATTTTCGACGATATCTATTTTTCGAAAGAGGATGGGCTTGGAGAAAGCCTTTATAACTTCTTTGAAGGAAATAATTTGCCCCAAGCATGGCAAGATAAAGAGCGTTTTACTATTTGCGAATTAGGTCTTGGTACGGGGTTGAATATAGTCTTGGCGATTGATTTGTTTTTAAAATCAAAAGGTAAATGTAAAAAGTTAAACTTAATTTCAATTGAAAAATATCCTTTAACGCAAAAACAAGTTGAGCAGGCGTTATCGCCATGGAAAGAGCATTTTTCAAACGCTTTATCTCTTTTTTTTAAAAACTACCCGTTACCAGTTCCAGCCGTGCATGCTTTTGATGTGATGCCAGAGATTTCTGTGACATTTATATATGATGATGTTATTAGTGCTTTGGAGGCAATGGATCACTCGGTGGATTGTTGGTTTTTAGACGGTTTTGACCCTTCTAAAAATCCAGAAATGTGGTCTGATGCCGTGATGGATCATATGGCTCGTTTAAGTGTAAAAGGGACAAATTTTGCGACATTCACTGCCGCTGGTTTTGTAAGGCGTGGTCTTGAGAATAAAGGGTTTAATATTGAAAAAGAAAAAGGATTTGGTCGTAAGCGTGAACGTATAAAAGGGGTTTATGTAGGTGATGTATGTGCTACCCCCAATATTTTAAAGCGTCCTAAAAAAGTTGCCGTTATAGGAGCAGGTCTGGCAGGGGCGTCTATGGCGTATCATTTAAAACAATATGCAATTGATGTGGATGTTTTTGAAAAAGAATCTGAGGTGGCATCTCATGCTTCAGGAAACTTATTAGGGCTTCTTAATCCGGCATTAACACCGACACAGCAATGGAAAAATAAATTTTATGCTGGAGCGCTCTCTTATGCGAGAAATCTTTTTAGAGAGCTTCAAGCAGAACATGATATTGGCTATGACCCATGTGGCAGTATTCATATTCTATCTGATGAGAAGAAGAGAAACAGATTTGAAAAAATAGTTCTAAATGCAGGTTGGCCCGATGTGTTACTTAGAATAATATCATCAGAAGAGGCAACGGACATTGCTGGCGTCGATGTTCCATATGAAAGCGTGTATATGCCATGCGCGGCAAAGATAAGTCCTCAAAAGCTGGTTCAAGCAATGTTGTTAAATATAAAATGTTATATGAATACAACAATTGATATGTGGGAAAAAGTAGAGGGGGAATACAGGTTACACGCAAGGAATGGTGATGTATTTGTAGGCTATGACCACCTTGTTCTTGCATCAGGCATTGATGGTGTGAAAGTAGCAGAGCTAGATATCCCTACTTTAAAACCGATTAGAGGACAGGTCACTTATTTGAAATCACCAAAGATTGCACAAGCCTTAAATGTTAATTTATGTTTTGGTGGATATTTAAGCGTTTTGGATACAGAAACTCTTGTGACGGGAGCAACCTATGATAGAGGAAGTAAGGATAATCAGCACCGAATTGAGGATGATCAATCTAATCTAGATTTTTTAGCTCAACATTTTCCTAAACTAGCGAGTAATTTAGAAATTACTGGTGGGCGTGCTGGGGTAAGAGTGACAACAGAAGACTATATGCCTTACTATGGTTTCTCAAAAAAAGACCCTACTTTATATTATAGTTTGGCACATCGCTCTCACGGTGTTTTATCATCGCAAGTAAGTGCTTATAATTTTGTTAAGCAATGTCTAAAACATTAACCATAACTTAAGTGCTTTTATTTAGAATACAGATATAAATATATATTCTATGAGGGGGCTATGGTCGAAAACGTCTTTGTCTTTTTATATCCTGTTGTTGTGTTCATGACATTGATTGGGTATGTTCCTCAAGTAATCTCGATCATCAAGAACCCAGAAAAGTCAGAAAGGGTTTCTCTTTTCTCATGGTATTTGTGGTCTTTTTCTAACTTTTTAGCAACGGGCTATACATGGTTCCATGTGGGAGATTTGTTTTTGATTGTTTCATCTGCGACCAATTTATTTTTCTGTACACTAATTTCTATTCTATTACTTTTGTGCCGACATAAAGCGCACTTAATGGCGCGCGCGCAAACAGTTATTGTTGAAGTAGAGCCATATAATTAAACTTTATACTTGAGTTTCAATTTGAAAGACGCTATAACTACCTCTCTTCGATGATGTTTTATCGAATATTATCTTATCGCGGGGTGGAGCAGCCCGGTAGCTCGTCAGGCTCATAACCTGAAGGTCGTAGGTTCAAATCCTACCCCCGCAACCAATTTACTAATTACGAACCGTTCTAACGCAAGTTATGAGCGGTTTTTTAATGCCTAAAACCCCAGTTTCTGGGCCGTTTTCGGGCGTGACCTGTTCACAAGCAGAAGCCATCATTTTCATGAAAACAGGCTTTATACCCTCAAAACACCCCCATCCGTCTAAAAACCTGTCGGCTACTTTGCAAACGACCAACAGGTCATGAAGTGAGGTTTTTCAAGGCTTTCAGCGCATCAGAATTTTTTGCAGTTCGAAAGAATAATTGCCCATCAAAAAAACTTTCGAAAAGTTTTATTTTTTATCGTCGTTTTTCAAATCCTTTGCAGACCTGAAGAAACAGAGAGTTTTCGCTGGACTAAGTGCCGAAGCGAAGCATTCATGTCTAAAAACGAAGGGAAAAATAATGCAAAACAACATCTTAGAACGAGATATTGCCGAGTTGAATTATATGCCGATGGCACATCTCAAAGAGCTCTGGCAAAGCTATTATAACACGCCCGCCCCACATTTTAATAAGCTCACGCTGGTCAATAAACTCGCCTACCGCATGCAAGAATTAGAATATGGCGGCCTGACGCAAGAGGTCATCAATTTGCTGATGGATTACGGTAATGGCGTAAAAAAGAAGCGTAAACGCAAAGCCATGAAACCCGTGGTTGGCACACGCCTGATGCGGGAATATGACGGTGAAGAGCATTATGTCACTGTTCTTTCAAAAGGCTATGAGTATCAGGGCAAAACCTATAAAAGCCTCAGCGCCATCGCCAAACGCATCACTGGCACAAATTGGAATGGCAATTTGTTCTTTGGCCTGATTGCACGGGGGCATGCATGATGGAAAAGAAAAAGGTTATTCGCTGCGCGGTTTATACGCGTAAATCCACCGAAGAAGGACTTGAGCAGCAATATAACACGCTGGATGCCCAACGTGATGCGGGTGAAAGTTATATCCAGTCCCAGCGCCATGAAGGCTGGGAGGTACTCCCAACGCGATATGATGACGGCGGTTTCACGGGTGGGAATATGGACCGCCCCGCCTTAAAGCGATTGATTGAGGATATTAAGGCTAAAAAAATCGACGTGGTGGTGGTTTATAAGATTGACCGCCTTTCACGCTCATTGGCGGACTTTGCACAGATGGTGCAGATTTTTGATGAGCATGATGTGAGCTTTGTATCCGTCACTCAGCACTTTAACACCAAAGATTCCATGGGACGATTAACGCTGAACATTTTGTTCAGCTTTGCCCAGTTTGAGCGTGAAGTTATTGGCGAACGCATTCGCGATAAGTTTGCCGCCTCCAAACAAAAAGGTATCTTCATGGGCGGTGCATTACCGCTGGGCTATAACTCGGTGGATCGCAAGCTGGTTATTGTGCCGGAAGAAGCAGCGCTGGTGGAGCATATTTTCAAACGCTATGTACAGATCAAATCAATCGGGCAAATTATCAAAGAGCTCGACCTTAAAGGCTATCGCACGAAGATGTATGAAAGCGGTACGGGCAATTTACGCGGTGGTCGTAAGTTTAACCGGCAGTATCTCTATCGGATTTTGAATAATCCACTCTATCTCGGCCAGATTGTCCATAAGGATAAAATCTATCCAGGGCAGCATGATGCGATTATTTCTCAAGAACTATGGGACGAAGCCCACGCCATTTTGTCACAGGATCGTGTGAAACGAGGCAATCACAACAAGAACACAAATCCCTCTCTTTTGCGCGGCATGGTGCGATGTGGCTGTTGTGACAGTGCGATGACACCAACCTTTACCAAAAAAGATCGCCGCATCTACCGTTATTATACCCCCACCAGCGCCATACACAGGGGCTATGAGGCCTGCAAGGTTGGCCCTGTTCCAGCCGCAGAGATTGATGCGCTGGTGGTTGGGCATGTCCGCAAATTTATAGAAAGCCCTGAGGTTATCACTCAAACACATGCCAAACTTCAATCCAGTGATGAATGTCCGCATGATTTTGGCTTGCGGGAGCTTCGTGAGCATATCGGCGATTTTGATGGCTTTTGGAAATCATTAAAACCAAGAGAACGAAATAGGATTGCAGAGATTTTGGTGAAGAATGTCACCATCACCAATGACGAAGTGGCCATTGATATGCGTCTGGATGGTTTCACCACAATTACCAACACATTTACGAAAGGAGATTTTTTATAATGACAACCATATCTGTAAATGCTGCGCTGGACACGCTGCATATTCGTATCCCGATGCAATTTAGCCGTCGCAGCTCCCGCAAGATGATCGTAGGGCCAGACGGCAAAACAATCAGCGAAATGATCGACGCAGAAGCAGATAATACGGATTACACGTTTATATCAGCGCTGGGGAAAGCCTTCTCGTGGCAACGCATGCTTGATGAAGGAAAATACCAGACGCCTAAGGAGCTGGCTGAAAAGGAAAAGGTTGAAGTCACCCATATGTATCGTGTGATGCGCCTAACACTTCTCGCCCCTGACATCATTGAGGCTGTTTTAAATGGCAAGCAACCACGCACACTTACTCTGCAAAATGTGGTGCGTGGTTTCCCGATTTCTTGGCAGGAGCAAAGAACAGTTTTCGGGTTTTTAACGGACACATAAAAACTTTCGTCACTTTCTAAAACTTTTGCAGACCTACCCATCAGGACAAACCAAATTGGAGAAACCTGATGGAAACAAACATAAAAACAGACAACCATAGTCATATTTCTGAAATTGCCGAAATATTAGCAGTGGCAATCATTCGCCAAGTAAAAAGCCCTTCGATTCGCTTGGAAAACACATCTTTGTATGATGATAAAGATCATACAACCGCAACCAAAAAATGTGAATGATTTGAGCTACTTCCTTGGTAATAAGGCTTTCTCATACATCCTGCATAATATGATTGTATTTTTATAAGATTAACAGCTTCTAATTGAACCATTTTTTGCTTTTTTTCTTTCTGAGTTCCACAACTTGGAGAAGAAAAAATGCCAAAGAACCGTTACGGCGGCGTGGATACCCACGCCGCTTTTTTTGTGTCTATAAAAGCTAAAAGCATGATCAAGACTGGGCTTTTCAGGCCAGAAGACAAAGAGGACATCGAGCAAGAGTTAATGATGGCCTACTTGAAGGACGAAGGAAATTTTAAAGGTGACCGGGCTGAGAAAGATGTCTTTACACGCATGGTGATTAATCATCGCAGCATTCAAATGATCCGTGAGATCACGACTGATAAACGGAAGGTCAGAATAAAAGAAGTTTCATTGGATCAGCCTGCTTTTGATGATGAAGAGACACTATTCATCGATCAGCTTGATGACACGGGTGGCTTGTGGGGTGACAAACCTTTTGAGAGCTTTGCTGATCTATCGATCCAGCGCATCGATATTTTGAAAATCAGAGAGTCATTGCCAGAAGAGCTTCAGCAAACATTCGATCTTGTTATGGAGCATTCCATCAGTGAAGCCGCTGAAATCTTAAAGATACCGCGCACCACATTTTCATCGCGCGTCAAAAAACTGAAGGAGTATCTGATGCAAAGTCAGTTCAAAAATTATTTTTGATTATTTTTCGTCGTTTTTAGGCGTTATCGCAGACCTGCCTTTTAGGACCAACAAAATCTAGAAGGAGCAGATATGACTATGTCCGTACAAGAAAAAATAAACCTTGGTGATGCCGTTTTTAAATCGGTGCAACACACACCCGTAGGGCATCTCAAAGATTTAAGCGATGACGATCTGGAAATGATCCGCCAGCAACTGATTAAGGAAGTCCGTGAGGTTGGCAGAGCCTTGCACTGGATTGATGGGATTATCAAACTCAAATCCATTGAGCGTGATCAGCAACCGTCCAATCCTGTTGTGGAGGTGCGCTCATGAAACAAGCCAAGACCGTCACTGTAAAGCAGAAATACGTAGAAGACCGCATTCATGATGCGGCGCGCACGCTGCGCAGATTGCCCGAAGAGCGTGTGCAGGGCTATTTCAGCACATGGCCTAAAATCAAACGCGACGAAATGGAAATCCTGCAGATGGAGAAAGAGCCGATGCGGATCAGGCCAAGCATGAATGACATAACAGAAATGGAGGAAGTGCTATTTGTATGGCTGCGCTGGTTAGAGGTGGACGAGCGTAAGCTCGTCTGGCAACGGGCCGAACGTGTGCGCTGGAAGCTGATCTGCGCGCAGTTTGGTGTCGGGCGGACAAAAGCCTGGGAGATGTACAAATGCGCGCTGGGTAAGATTGCCGCCCGCATATGAGCCAACTGACCTTTGCCCCGATTCCGAATGAGATACTGCGCCGGACAGATTTAAGTCACGGCGCAAAGCTCTGTTGTGCGCGTCTTATTCAGTATGCGGGCAAGGATGGACAGGCTTTTCCAAAACTAGCGACGCTGGGCGAAGAGCTGGGCATGTCGCCCCGTGCGGTGCAAAGATTCCTGACAGAATTGGAAAGCCACAAGCTGGTGACAACCCAACAACGGGGGCGTGGGCAATCTAATATTTACCATGTGGATAAGTCGATACTTATCCACAGCCCCAAACTTACCACGCCAGAAGTGTCGTGCTTAGACACGCCGAAACTGTCCACTCTAGACACGACAGAAGTGTCCACACCATATAAAGGAAGAAAAGATAACTTTAAAAAAGAAATAGAAAAGATAACAGCAGGCCTTGTGCATAACATGCGAATGCCGCGCTGATCCCAAAAAAACAATAAGCAAAAACTGATGCTAATTGACTTGATAACCCTCGGAAATGAAGCGTTACTGGTGTTAACAAAGGAGCAAAAACGATGACAAACACACAAGAAAAAAGAACGGCGCTGGAAGCCTTTATCGAACACAAAGCCCGCATTGACGTGATGCTGGAGCGCTTACAGACGGCAAGCGCAGATCACTTTGAAAGCAACCCCGAGGAGATACGCTGGGGCGACGCAGGGTTCTTGGCGGATATTGCCAACGACCTGCAACACATCACCGACCGTGTTTTCAAGGAGGGTGAATATGCCTAAAGCCACCCAACAGCAAATCGACCAGCTTCTAACCGAAATTGCCAAGAAGCATTTGAACCTTGAAACGCTGGAAACCCGAAACAGCGACAGCCTTGATTTTCACGATGTGGCCGTCTGGGCAATCAAAGATGCTTTGCAAGAAGCGTATGAGGCAGGAAAACAGGGCTAAAAACAATTCTTGCAAATATAAAAGTTTGTTTTATAATTTATGAAAGATAGATTTATACGAACAAATAAAAAAGGTATAACAATGGCGCATATTAACCGGCATATGAGGAGCAAGCTTCTCAAGGCTCTAGAAGTTAGTCCAGTTGTTTTCCTCAATGGACCACGCCAAGCCGGTAAAAGCACGCTGGTTCAAGCGATTGCTCAAAAAGAATACCCTGCCGAATATGTAACATTTGATAGTACAACGCAAATGGCTGCTGCTGCCAATGCACCAGAGAGTTATCTCAGAGAACGTAAGGGCGCATTGATTATCGATGAGGTGCAGCTGGTGCCTGAGATTTTTAGGGCTTTGAAAGTTGTTGTTGATGAGTTGCGCCAAGCGCAAGGTCCCAAACTTAAAGGTCGTTTCTTGCTTACAGGATCAGCCAATATCATGGCTTTGCCAAAACTCTCAGATCCGCTAGTGGGGCGCATGAATGTACTTACGCTCTATCCTGTCTCAGGCGCCGAAGCGCTGGGCGGTAATGGTGATTTTATAGAACGATTATTCAATAAAGACTTTGAAGCAGATAAAAACAAACAAAACCTCTCTGACATTATTCGAACTGCAACATTCCCTGAAATATCGGGGGCAGATATCCACGAGCGCACAACTTGGTTTGATGGCTATCTCACAACGATCTTGCAGAGAGATGTCCGTGCGCTAGCTGAAATTGAGAAACTCAGCACACTTCCTAACTTGCTTCGTATTCTGGCTAATCGTGCAGGTGGCTTGGTCAATGATGCGGATATTGCTCGAGATGCGGGCCTTAACCCTGTGACCTCACGTAATTACAAAACATTGCTTAAAATGCTGTTCCTGACTTTTGAGTTAGCACCATGGTATCGCAACATTGGCAAACGGCTGGTGAAATCTCCCAAAGGGTATATGACGGATACGTTGTTGCTCTGTCACCTAATGCAATATGAATTAAGTGATCTTGAGAAAAACAGACCAGAGCTATTTGGTCATGTACTTGAAAATTTTGTGGCGACAGAACTCCTTAAATTGATGACATTTTGTGATGATAAAATGGACTTATTTCATTTCAGAACAAGCGATAACAAAGAAGTTGATTTTGTTGTAGAAAAGCCAAATGGGCAATTGGTCGCCATTGAGGTGAAACAACGTGATAGTGTTTCGAAATCTGATTTCAAAGGATTAGAAGAACTGCAAAACATTACAAGCGATGATTTCGTTTGTGGTGTTGTGCTGTATCGTGGCAAAGATGTCGTGCCTTTTGGGCAGAATTTATGGGCTATCCCGATAAGCAATTTATGGGGATAATTTCTCTTGTTATTTTTTTGAATACAAGTTATGATTAGAAGAATGAAAAAGTTTATGCACATATTTGTACTGGCTACTTTTTTGCTGGGTGGGTTTTTATCCTCTCCGGCTGTGCATGCTTTTGACGACGCTGGGTCTTTGAGTTGCATTACGGCGGATTGTGAACAATCGCAATCAGCTGATAACCAAAGTACAGATGATAACTTTCCCAACGAACGGCCTGCGGATAACCATTTGTGCGGCCACTGTGGGCATGGTTGTCATCACACTCATTTTTATGGGAACGCATCTGACTTAGGTCATAGCTTAAATGCTAATAAAAACAAGCAATTCAGCCTGAACGCCTCTATGGTTTCTTCCCAACTTATTTACGGTCTCAAGCGCCCACCTCGTATCTTTGCCTAAGGGCAAAGTGCGTCTAGATTTATCCTTATTATCATAGACTTTTGCCCGATCTAGGCCAGCGGCTTTGCTGGTATTAATTCCTATCAATCGAGCAAAAGAGATAAACTATGAATAAAAAAATACTTACTTTATTAACCTGTACGGCGCTGTTTTCTATGCCGTTACAGAGTAAGGCGCAGAGTTTGGAAGCAGATCTGCATCCTGTATTCCAAATTGTTTTAGAAAACAATCCCGATATAAAAACGAACCTTGCTTCTATCATGTCTGCTGAAGGACAGGCTCTTCAGGCAGGTCTTCGTCCCAACCCTCAAGCAATTATGGAGTTTGAAAACTTTGGGGGCGATGATAATTTTTCCGGCGTTGATGGCGCTGAATTAACCTTAGGGGTGGAACAGGAAATCGAGATCGCAGGGAAGCGTACATATAGAAAAGATGTTGCAAACTATGCTCTCGCAGCTGCTAAGCAAGAAGCTGTTTCTCAAATTTTGGCGACATTGGCAAGCACGCATCAATCATATGCAGGTTATGTCATCGCTCAAGAAAGACTGAGGTTCGCCGAAAGACGTCTGGCATTGGCTGATAAAACCCATGAAGCCGTTAAGAAGCGTGTGAGTGCAGCAGCTGCTTCTGATATTCAACACACCAAGGTAGATATCGAGCAAAAAGCCGCTGCGATTGAAAAAGCGCAAGCCATAGAAGAATTAGCCTCTGCAAAAGCGCAACTAGAGCGTATTTTAGCCAGTGGCGTTGATCAAATCAATGAAGGGAGTGGTTTTCTTCAGACGGCTTTTGATGTGCCTGAAAAAGAGCAACTGATTAAGGCGCTAGAAAACCTGCCACAAGCTGAAATGATGAAGCTGAAAGAACTGCAGGCGCAAAGCAATATAGAACTGGCCAAGGCTTATGGTGTGCCAAATCCTACAATAGGCTTAGGTATTCGCCGTTTTAACGAAACCGACAGCAATGCATTTATGGCGACACTTTCTATACCAATTCCTATTTCTGATCGTAATCAGGGGAATATAGCTCAGGCGCGCGCCGAACGGATAGTGGCTGAGAGTGAAAACAGGTCAACTTTACTGTCGCTGCAAGAAGCTTCAGAAAAAGTGTATCAACAGCTTCTTGCAGCATCTCAGGAAGTTAAATCCTATAAAAATGACATTATTCCAAGTGCTCAGAAAGCGTATGAACAGGCCTCCGAAGGTTATAATTCTGGTCGATTCTCCTTTCTAGAGTTATTGGATGCGCAACGAACACTCTATGAGATGCAGGAAGCTCAGCTTGATAGCCTGTTGAAGTTACATCAGGCAAAAGCACAAGCTGATTTTCTTATGAATGCCCATGCGCATTTAATTCAACAAACAATTTCTCTAAAAACAGGAGACCAAAAATGAAACATTACTTTTTAATAGCAGCTTTGCTGAGCTGGTTTATATCCCCGATTGCAATCATCCCAGCCCACGCTCAGGATGTGGATGGACACGCGCATGAAGAATCCCATGAAACGCATGATGAGGCCGAAGGCCATGCGCATGATGATGGAGATGAGCATAACGACCATGGCGAAGAAGCGGACAATCACGATGACCACGGCCATGAAAGTCATGAGCAAAAAGATGAGCATGATAATCACGGTCACGACACCCAAAAATCTGAGGAAGGTCATGAAGAAGGTGAAGATGGACATGGAGAACATGAGGAAGGTAAAGCTGAGATAGCGCCTGAATCTGTTCAGCGCATGGGCATTGTTATTGACAAAGTTTCTCCAGCAAAAGTGGACCAGACAATTCCTCTTACAGGTCGTATTACAATCAATCAAAATACAAAAGCCGATGTAAGAGCGCGTTTTGAGGGGATTGTACGGAGTGTTAAGGTCAATTTGGGGGAACGTGTTGAAAAAGGGCAGGTTCTGGCAGTTATTGAATCGAATGAAAGTCTCCAAGACTATAATGTAACAGCGCCGATTAACGGTGTTATTCTGGAACGTAATACAAATATCGGAGATGTCGCAAATGGTGACGCACTTTTTGTAATTGCAGACCTTTCAGACGTATGGGCAAAATTTCATGTATTTCCCCGTGATGCTGATTATGTACAAAGCGGACAACGTGTTTCTATCCATACGCTCGAAGGCGATAAAACCGCAATGGGCAAAATCGACATGTTGTTTCCTACGGCTGATGAATTAACCCAAACGCAAATTGCCATTATTGTCCTGCCTAATCCAGAACGTATATGGAAGCCAGGTATGACCATAGAGGGAGATGTTAGCATTGCTGTGGCCGAAGCACAGCTTGCCGTTAAGGAAAGTGCTTTACAGAAAATGGAAGAACTTGGGGATGTTGTCTTTATTAAGGAAGGGGATTCATACATTCCTCGTCCTGTAAAAACAGGCCGTAAAAGCGATGGTTATGTTGAAATCATTAGAGGGTTAAAAGCTGGAGAAGCTTATGTTTCCGATGGAAGTTTTATTGTCAAATCAGACATCTTAAAAGCCACTGCGGCTCACTCACATTAAAAATATAATAAGTAATGAAAAGAGAATTCTCATGTTAGAAAATATTGTTTCCCTATCTATACGTCACCGCTGGCTGGTGATGATTGTTGTGCTTTGCTTTTGCGCTCTTGGTATCTACAATTTTAATCGTCTTCCGATTGATGCTGTTCCTGATATCACGAACGTGCAAGTTCAAATTAATACTGAGGCCGCAGGATACTCCCCATTAGAGGTTGAGCAACGTATAACATTTCCGATTGAGACAGTATTGGCAGGCATTCCTAATCTTGACCACACACGCTCATTATCCCGCTATGGCCTTTCACAAGTAACGGTTATTTTTGAAGATGGCACAGATATTTATTTTGCCCGCCAGTTAATCAGTGAAAAGCTTCAGCAAATAAAAAGTGAAGTGCCAGAGGGAATAGAGCCAATTATGGGGCCTGTTTCAACAGGACTTGGAGAGATCTTTTTCTATACCGTTGAAGCTGAAGAAGGTGCGAAGAAAGAAGATGGTTCAGCTTACACCCCGATGGATTTATTAACCATACAGGAATGGATCATTGTGCCGCAGCTCCGTAATTTAAAAGGTGTGGTTGAGGTCAATACGATTGGTGGGTATGAGCAACAATTCCACGTCACACCGTATCCAGAACGCCTGCTTAGCTATGATTTGACGATCCATGATGTTTTAGAATCTCTTGAAAAGAATAATGACAATGTCGGTGCGGGTTATATTGAACGTAACGGGGAGCAATATCTTGTTCGTATTCCGGGCCAAGTTGAGAGCATTGAAGATATAAATAATATTATTCTTGCAAAGCGCGATGAGGTCACCATCCGTATTGGTGATGTTGCCGATGTTAAACTAGGTTCACCTTTGCGTACAGGTGCTGCAACTGAGAACGGACGTGAAGTTGTGCTTGGTACGGCCATGATGTTGATGGGAGAAAACTCGCAGGATGTGGCACAGCGTGTTGGGAAAAAACTGGAAGAGATTGCTTCTAGTTTGCCTGAAGGCGTTGTCACGAATGCAGTTTATGACAGAACAACATTGGTAGAGCGTACAATTAAAACAGTCGAGAAGAACCTTGTTGAAGGCGCTTTGCTTGTCATTGTTATTCTTTTCCTGCTTTTAGGTAATCTAAGAGCTGCTTTGATTACAGCGGCTGTTATTCCAATCTCTATGTTGATGACAATTACAGGCATGGTAGAAAACAAGGTGTCTGGTAATTTGATGAGCCTTGGCGCGCTGGATTTCGGCCTGATTGTTGATGGTGCAGTGATTATCATGGAAAACTGTATTCGGCGGTTTGGTATGGCACAGCATCAACTAGGACGCTTGCTTACCAAAGAAGAACGTTTTGATCTGGCTGCAAAAGCTACAGCAGAAGTCATTAAGCCAAGTATTTTCGGGGTGATTATTATTACGGTTGTTTATTTACCAATTTTTGCCCTAACGGGTGTTGAAGGCAAGATGTTCCATCCTATGGCTTTAACGGTTGTGATGGCATTACTTTCTGCTTTGGTGCTATCGCTTACTTTTGTACCCGCCGCAGTTGCAACATTTATCACAGGCAAGGTTGATGAAAAGGAGGGTCGCATTATCGGAGGCGCTAAAAAGGGTTATGAGCCTTTGTTAAGATTTACGCTACGTCGGCCTTTGCCTATTATTAGTTTTGCGATTGTACTAGTTGTCATCAGCTTATTTGGGGCAACAAGGATGGGAGCAGAGTTTATTCCTTCTCTTGATGAAGGAGATATTGCTATACAGGCTCTTCGCGCGCCAGGAACATCATTGACGCAATCTGTGGAAATGCAGTTTAAACTCGAAGAAGAAGTCATGAAATTTCCTGAAGTGCGAACAATTATAGCACGTATCGGTACGGCGGAAGTTGCAACGGATGCGATGCCACCCAATATTGCTGATATATATGTTTTGCTTAAGCCTCGTGATGAATGGCCAAATCCTGATAAGTTAAAAGCCAATTTGATTGAGGAAATGGAAATTGCGCTTGAGAAGGTGCCAGGTAGTGCCTATGAATTTTCTCAACCCATCGAACTCCGCTTTAATGAACTGATTTCCGGCGTACGAAGCGATCTAGCTGTAAAGATTTATGGCGATGATATGGATCAGCTTTTAGCTTCCGCTCAAGAGATTGAAAAAGTCTTACGTTCAGTTTCTGGAGCAGCAGACGTCAAGGTTGAACAAGTTACAGGACTTCCTACGCTCAGTGTAGTTCCAGACCGTAAACGTCTAGAGCGTTATGGATTAAACGTAGCCGATGTCCAAGAGGTGGTGGAAGTTGCCATGGGCGGTCGTGAAGCCGGTGTTCTTTATGAGGGGGATCGACGCTTTGACATTGTAGTGCGCTTGCCAGAACATTTACGCAGCAATATCGAAAGCTTGGAAAGGTTGCCTGTACCGCTACCCCTTGCAGAAATGGAAGGAGCTGATAGCAGGCCTGATTATGTTCCTCTTAAAGAGGTCGCAGATCTTAACATTGCTTTTGGTCCAGCACAGATTAGCCGTGAAAATGCCAAACGTCGTATTACTGTAACAGCTAATGTTAGAGAGCGAGATCTTGGTAGCTTTGTAGCTGAACTTCAAGAGGCGGTAAAAACTCAAGTAAGCCTCCCTTCTGGATATTGGGTTGAATATGGCGGTACGTTTGAGCAACTTATCTCTGCCAAAACAAGACTGATGATTGTTGTTCCTATAGCGCTAGCTCTGATTTTTGGATTGCTATTTATGGCGTTTAATTCTGCCCGTGCCGCTTTGGTTATTTTCTCAGGTGTCCCGCTGGCATTAACGGGAGGAATTGCTGCTTTGATGCTTCGTGATATACCTCTATCTATTTCAGCAGGGGTTGGTTTTATTGCCCTGTCTGGTGTTGCAGTCTTGAACGGTGTTGTGATGATCTCCTTCATTCGTGATTTGCAAGCTAGCGGCAAAGCTCTCGATGAGGCAATTATTGAAGGGGCTTTGACTCGTCTGAGACCTGTTCTGATGACAGCACTTGTGGCCTCTCTTGGATTCGTTCCGATGGCCTTTAATGTGGGCGCTGGGTCTGAAGTGCAAAGGCCATTAGCAACGGTTGTTATTGGTGGAATTATATCCTCTACCATCTTGACGTTGTTAGTTTTGCCAGCTTTATATAAATTCTTTCCTGGTAAGAATTTCTTGAAAAACCGCAGAAGAAGAAAGAGTGTTCAACATGGGGCATAGTCACCACCATGGCGACCCTTCTCAAATAGGCGAACGCCGTCTTTGGTGGGCCGTTTCCGCCAATATATTGCTGACGGTTGCACAGGTGATTGGGGGAATCCTATCCGGTTCCCTCTCACTTGTCGCCGATGCACTGCATAATTTCAGTGATGCTGCTTCACTCCTTATAGCATTGGTGGCAATCCGAATTGGTCGAAAACCACCTGATCAGTTCAAAACATTCGGCTATAAACGCGCGGAAACCGTGGCGGCGCTCATCAATTTGACCACGCTTATCATTATTGGCCTTTATCTGTGTTATGAGGCGATAAAGCGTTTCATTACGCCGGAACCGGTGGCAGGCTGGACGGTGGTTATCGTCGCTGGAATTGCATTAGCCGTTGATGTTTTTACCGCATTGCTTACTTACAGGCAGTCTAAAACCAGCATGAATATTAAGGCTGCTTTTCTTCATAATGTAACGGATGCGATGGCCTCAGTCGGTGTGATTATCACCGGAACGCTTATTTTGCTGTATGGCTGGGTCTGGACTGATGCGGCCATGACGCTCATTATTTCCGGCTATGTGCTGTGGCAGGGTTTTACCCAAATCCCGAAAGTTATTCATCTTTTGATGGAGGGCGCACCCGATGGTTTAAGCCTAGAGGATATAAGATCATCGATGGAAAAAGTTGATGGCGTAAATAATGTTCATCATGTGCATGTTTGGCAACTGGACGAACACCGCAACGCATTAGAGGCTCATGTTGTATTGGAAGAGAGTATTGACATGGATACGCTCAAAATCCGTCTTAAAAAGTTACTACACGATCAATTTGAAATAGAACATTCTACTCTTGAGTTTGAGTATAAAAAGTGTTCGCGAACATTTTAGGAGCGGACAGGACGAACAAAATCGCCTAGTCTAATCAATACAATCGCCGGAATTGTACCGCAAAGCCACGCAACCATTGACCATGGGCGTGGCTTTTGCTTTTTCCCTTCCCTGTTATAGCAAAAAGGTACTTCCGGAGATTGAACCCTATGCGGCGGGCTTAGGCGCAGTGTTTCTTTAGTCACACCTCAAAAATTTGGGTCCGCAGTCCGCACTTAAAAATACTTATTAACCCAGCAGAAAACCTCGCTTTCGAGGTTTTTATTTTAGTGCGTACCCAAAATATGGGGTGCGTACTCGCATTCTGCTGACTTGAAAACCAAAGGAAGTTGTTTTGTGGATAGTCGTTCCCTCTCAGTTTTGTCGCTGTGCGCCGGCGTTGGCGGACTCGACCTTGGCATTAGAATGGCGCAGCCAAATGCTCGAACAGTCTGTTTTGTCGAGATCGAAGCATTTGCGTGCGAAATCTTGGCAACGCGCATGGAAGACAAAACCATGGATGAAGCGCCTATTTGGACGGATTTACGCACCTTCGATGGCAAGCCATGGCGTGGCCTCGTGGATTGCATCACTGCGGGTTATCCGTGCCAACCCTTCAGCGTCGCTGGAAAACAAAAAGGAAAAGACGACCCAAGACATCTCTGGCCAGATGTGTTTCGCGTGGTTCAAGAAATCTCTCCAAGACTCTGTTTCTTTGAAAACGTACCCGGACATCTACGACTGGGGTTTGAACAAGTCCACGATGACTTATCCAGCTTGGGTTACTGCGTTAAGGCAGGCTTGTTCTCAGCGTCGGAAGTCGGTGCATCTCATAAACGGGAGCGATTGTTCATTTTGGCGTACCGTGAAAGCGACAGAGCCGATGGGTGGTTGTCTCACTTACAAGAAATTCAAAGAACGATTGGATGCGGGCATGCCATTGAGCCTTCGGGATCAAGTGAAGCATATGTGGCCAACAGTGAGGGTGTCCTCGGCGAATGGCCCATGCAAAAAGGAAATAGAGGCGAACAACCCCAAATGCCGTCTGGAAGTCTCGATTGTGAATTGGGCAACGCCGAACACATTGGATCATCTGCCATCACGCAGTCCCGAAGCAATGAAGAAACTGATGGGGCCGAACGGCCAGAGAGCAGGAAGAACGCGCCCCAGCAATCTGAGAGAGCAGATCAACTGGCCAACACCGATAGCGTCGGAACAGAAATACCGCCTGAAGGGAAATTCGCAACAAAGCAAGGGTTTAACGTCGACAGTTATCAAATCGCACCATTCCCACCCGGGTCAAACGGAGATTGGGACGAAATCCCAACCAGTCTTAAACCCGCAATTTGTCGAATGGCTGATGGGCTGGCCAATCGGGTGGACAGAATTCGAGCCTGTGGAAACGGTGTCGTCCCATTGGCTGCCGCTTATGCGTGGGCAACTCTTACAACTACAAGAAATGGAGAATAACTTTCATGACAGATAATCAAAATCTTGAGCTTAAAATCGAGCATATTTCTGTGAACGAGCTTACGCCCTATATCGGCAATGCTCGGACGCATTCAGAGCAGCAAGTGGCGCAAATCGCCAACTCCATGACCGAATTTGGCTTTGTGAATCCTATTCTGCTGGGCAAAGATAATATCATTATTGCGGGGCATGGTCGTTTAATGGCGGCAAAAATGCTGGGTGTAAAAACTGTGCCTGTTATTCATCTCAAGCATTTAAATGAGACACAACGCCGCGCCTTGGTAATTGCCGATAATAAGATCGCGGAGAATGCTGGTTGGGATGAAACACTTCTGCGCCAAGAGTTAACGGCGCTGGATGATCTTGATTTTGATCTCGATATTTTGGGCTTTGATACATCTGAATTGGAAGAGTTTTTATTGGATGATAATGACGCTGGCTTAACGGATGAAGATGCCGCGCCAGAAGTACCAGAAAAACCAGTCAGTGTTGTAGGTGATATTTGGATTTGCGGAGATCATAAAGTTTTGTGCGGCGATTCAACGCAAATTAATAGCTACAATAACCTGCTTGGTGATGAGCTGGCTGATATGGTTTTCACAGACCCACCTTATAATGTGAATTACGCCAACTCCGCCAAAGATAAAATGCGCGGTACAAATCGTCCAATTAAGAATGATAATCTCGGCGATGACTTTGGTGGTTTTTTATATGACGTCTGCACCAATTTGATGATGACCTGCAAAGGCGCAATGTATATTTGCATGAGTTCTTCCGAGCTACATACGCTTTATGATGCTTTTGTTGGTGCTGGCGGAAAATGGTCGACTTTTATCATCTGGGCAAAAAATACATTTACGCTGGGGCGTGCTGATTATCAGCGCCAATACGAACCTATTTTATATGGATGGAAAGATACGAATAAACATTTCTGGTGCGGTGATCGTTCCCAAAGCGATGTGTGGTTTGTAAATAAGCCAGTTAAAAATGATCTGCACCCCACGATGAAGCCTATTGAGTTGGTTGAGCGTGCCATTCAAAATTCGAGCAAAACCAAAGATATTGTATTGGACGCTTTTGGTGGCTCTGGCTCAACCATGATCGCCAGTGAAAAAACAGGCAGGCGTTCTCGTCTTATTGAGCTTGATCCGAAATATGTCGATGTGATTGTGAAGCGTTGGGAGGAATTTACAGGGAAGAAAGCGATTCATGCGGACACTGGCGAGGAATTTTGTATAATGGAAGAAAAATAGAAAGTACACATGTTTAGATCTCCAATATTTTATACAGTTTTAGCGTTTATAACATCTAATATTGTTATAGGCTTTTTACTTCCAGAGTTAGCCTGTATGGATGGCTGGAGTTCTCCTTCCATTGGAAAATCAGGTGCCTGCTCTCATCATGGTGGAGTAAATCGGATTCCTGTGACCATTGGGCTAATTTGTAGCTTTGTATTTTCTTTTTGGGTCTGGAAAAAATTCAAGAAAAACGAAGAAAAGTTAGCCAGCCCTGAAAATAAAATTATCAATCAGGCAGAAAAAACTTCTGCTGGCATTCTAAAAAATTTAAATAAAGGTGCCTGTTCTATATGGAATTTTTTTATAAAAGCCCTCATTCGTGTTGGCATTACAAAAGCATTTGATAAATGGCCAATAGTAACTGTCATTGCATCTTTCTTTGCCATTGCCATTTTCCCGCCAGTTATGGCGACATTATTCGTATTAGGTATAATAGCCTTTATGAATGGTGCTAGTGCTGAAACAAACTATTTTGTACCTAAAGAAAAATAACGCCTGACCCCGTCAATCCGCTCACTAATAATATCAGCACCATTCTTCTTCATCGTTGATAAATGCCCGCGCACGGTATGATTTTGCCATCCTGTTTGTTTGGCAATCTCTTCGATGGTAGTGCCTTTCTCGGATTCTAAGAGGTTTTGCACCAATGCTTTCTTGGTGATTTTGGGTGCTTCCACCTCAGTCTCGGGGGCTTTTTGGTTTGGTTTTTGTGTTTGTGGTGTTTTCATGGTTTTTGCTCCTTTTGTTAAAAATTAACCTTAATCAACAGGACCATGAACGCTTCAAAAAACGACGAAGTAAAGTTGAATAGATCAAAAAAAGCGAGGAATTATGGGGCTTTCAATTAGAGCATATGCACGCCATCGCGGTGTTACCGATAAGGCGGTTAGAAAGGCCATCACGGCTGGGCGTATTACACCGAATAAGGATGGCACAATTAACGCAAAAAAGGCTGATAAGGAATGGAAAGATAACACCGATAAATCAAAACAGCGCCCCATTATTAAAGATCCCAATTACGACCCAGAACAGGCCGCGCAGAATGTGAATCAAGTCCTCAAAGAGTCAGGGAAAGATATAGATGATGGCAGCTCGCAAGGGCATCCGTCCTTTATTAAAATCAAAACAGCACATGAGCTTTACAAAGCTCAGCTTACACAGCTCGCCCTGCAGGAAAGAAAAGGACATTTGATCAATAAGGAAATGGTGAAAGCGCAAATCTTTAAATTAGGGAGGCAAGTACGAGATAGCTGGGTGAACTGGCCTGCACGAATTTCACCATTAATGGCAAAGGAGTTGGAGGTTGATGAACACGCTCTCCATACAATTTTGGAAAAGTATGTGCGGGAGCATCTAAATGACATTGGGGAGGGAAAACTTAAACTCGATTAAATCAGGTCTTATAAAACATGACGGCGCGTTTGTTCAAAACACGTATCTGAAGAGTTTTGTTCCTGAAGAATATTACTTGGTATCTGAATGGGCTGATAAATATCGCTTACTCTCTGGTAAATCATCAGCTGAACCCGGGCTTTGGAAAACGTCGCGCACACCATATTTGAAAGAGATCATGGATCAGCTTTCAACCAGCAATCCTGCGCAGCGCATTGTCTTTATGAAAGGTGCGCAGATCGGCGGCACTGAGGCTGGCAATAACTGGATTGGGTACATCATTCATATCGCCCCGGGACCGATGATGGCGGTCTCCCCTACGGTGGATTTGGCAAAGCGTAATTCAAAGCAACGGATTGATCCTCTATTGCTCGATGTTCCTGAATTGTTGGAACGTGTGAGACCCGCCCGCGAGCGCGATAGTGGCAACACTATTTTGAGCAAAGATTTTCAAGGCGGTGTCTTGATTATGACGGGTGCGAATTCGGCAGCGGGGTTACGATCCATGCCCGCACGGTATTTGTTTATGGATGAGATTGATGCTTATCCCGGCGATGTTGGCAATGAAGGAGATCCAATTTTATTGGCAGAGCGACGCTCCGCAACATTTAGGCATCGCCGAAAGATTTTTATGGTGAGTACGCCAACGATTAAAGGAATATCGCGGGTGCAACGTGAGTTTGAAAAAAGCGATCAGCGGTACTTCTTTGTACCATGCACCAAATGTGACCATTTCCAGCCGTTGCAATTCACGCAACTGCGTTGGCCAGAAGGATCACCGCATGAGGCGCAATATGCCTGCGCTGAGTGTGGTCATCTCATGCATAATTCGGATAAGACACACATGTTGTCTAAAGGTGAATGGCGGGCCACTGCCGAAAGCGCCGATGGTACGGTCGGTTTTCACCTATCATCATTGTACAGCCCAGTTGGCTGGTTTTCTTGGTCTGACGCTGCGGTGTTGTTTGAGGAGGCAAAACGTAACCCTGATCTCATGAAAGGGTTTGTAAATACGGTCTTAGGAGAGCCTTACGAGGAATCCTCCGAAGCGCCAGAATGGCAACGATTATACGAGCGCCGAGAGAGTTTTTCTCAAAGCATTGTGCCGAAAGAAGGCTTGTTTTTAACCGCTGGCGTTGATGTACAAAAAGACCGCCTTGAATGTGAGGTTGTGGCATGGGGTCGCGGTAAAGAAAGCTGGTCTGTTGATTATATCATCATCGATGGTGATACAGCGCGACCAGAAACATGGCAACGCCTTGATAGTGAAGTTTTGCAAAAGGATTGGCCACATGCCAGTGGTCATAGCATGCCGATCCGCGTTATGGCGGTGGATTCTGGGTATGCGACGCAAGATGTTTATGCCTTTGTCAAAAATCATCCGCAGGCAGTCTGGGGCGGGTCTGGCGCACGTGCTAGCCAAACACGCACTGCGGTGGCTGTTAAAGGGCAAGCGCGGGATACAGCGTTGATCTTGAGCGTTTCAAAAGCAGACGCTGGCGGTAAACGCCGGGGTTTGCGTGTTTGGAATGTATCGGGGCCAGTGGCAAAGATGGAGCTTTATCGCTGGTTAAAATTGGAATGGCCAACACAAGAAGCGCAGGCTGATGGTGTAGCGTTTCCACCGGGAAGTTGTCACTTCCCGCAATATGGCGAAGAGTATTTTAAACAACTTACGGCAGAGCGCCGCGTTATTCGGATTCACAAAGGCTTTCCAAAAGCTACGTGGGAGAAAGATCCAAGTCGCAACAACGAGGCTTTGGATTGCCGTGTTTACGCACGCGCGGCGGCAAGCATCTATGGCTTGGATAGAATGTCTGATTATCGCTGGAGACGATTGGAAGAAGCGCTGGGTATGAAAGCAAATATCCCAGCACGCGGCGTTGAGATGCCAGTGACAACTGAAACAAGGAGCGCACCACGCGAGCCTGAAAAACCTAAATCGCGGTTTACGCAACGCAAAGCCGTTAAATCTGACGATCCATATTTATAAGGAAACATAACATGTCTGAAACATTGCTAGAGCTTGAAGCCCGATTGCTTCAGGCAAAAGAGGCTCGCCATAAATTACTGACTGGTACGCAAGAAATAACAGTGAGCCTACATGGTTATGGCGCAACAACATACAGCCAAGCCAATATTGCTGGACTTGAGCGTTACATCAATGAGCTGAAGCAGGACATTGCCAAGAAAAGTGGTAAATCACGCCGTGGCATTATCCGCACCAGCTTTTAAGGGTTATAAAATATGGTTCAATTATTAGATAGTTCGGGCAATCCTTTGAAGGCGAGTGATACGGCGCATCGCGCGGCATCACATCGTTCTCGGGAGCTTTCCAGTTGGTTGCCACCACTTGGATCTGCCGATAGTGATTTGCTGGGTGAGTTGCCAACGCTTGTATCGCGCTCACGTGATCTCACCCGAAACCACGGCGTTGCGGCTGGAGCTATGCAAACACTTAGCGATAATGTCGTTGGTACTGGCTTAAGACTTTCTGCAACGCCAGATTATAAGGCGCTGGGAAAAGATAAAGCATGGGCAGATGATTGGGCGCGAGATGTTGAATCGCAGTGGCGTGCATGGGCAGAAAGCACGGCCTGTGATGCTGCCAATAGTTTGAACTTTGCTGGGTTAACAAGCCTCGTTTTTCGCTCAAGCCTGATTAACGGTGAAGCGCTGGCATTGCCGCTATGGCTGGATAGGCGCGGGAATGATTTTGCAACCACCATCCAGCTTGTAGAAGCGGATCGTTTAAGCAATCCCATTGGAAAGCAAGACGACAAAACGCTTAGAGCTGGTATTGAAATTGATGCTTATGGCGCACCGCGTGCCTATCATATTCGCAAAAACCATCCCGGTGATGCGTATCTGGGCGCTGGTGGTGGGAGTGAGCAAGATTGGCAACGCATTCCTGTCAGAACAGCTTTTGGTCGCAAACGCGTTCTGCACATCCATGACAAAGAACGCACTGGCCAACATCGCGGCAAACCACTGCTCAGCAGTATCATGCCCATGTTTAAGATGCTGGATCATTATGAACGCTCTGAACTACAGGCGGCGGTGGTCAATGCGATGATCGCAGCCTTTATTGAAACACCACTGGATGGTGAATCTATTGGTGAAATGTTTGGTGGCTCGACTGATGATTATATTGCCGCGCGTAATGAATGGGATGTGAAGCTACAAGGCGGATCAATAATCCCGATCTTCCCGGGTGATAAGGTCGCGCCATTTACGCCCAGCCGTCCCAATAATGGATATGGCCAGTTTGTTGAAAATATCCTGCGTCATATTGGTGCGGGGCTAAATATTCCTTTTGAATTATTGATGAAGGATTTTTCAAAAACCAATTATTCAAGCGCACGCGCCGCATTGTTAGAGGCATGGCGCTATTTCAACGCTCAACGGCAGTGGCTCTCCACCTATTGGGCAAGGCCTGTTTATGAGTTGTGGCTTGAAGAAGCCATCAACAAAGGCCGCATTGATGCGCCTGATTTTTATGAACGCAAGGCGGCATGGACACGTTGTAAATGGATTGGTCCCGGTCGCGGGTGGGTTGATCCTGTCAAAGAAGCCAAAGCAGCGCATCTTCGTATGCAAATTGGGCTTTCAACGCTGGAAGATGAATGTGCCTCTCAAGGATTGGATTGGGAGGAAGTTCTCGAACAGCTTGCACGTGAGAAAGCGAAAATCACCGAGCTTGGCTTAACAATTAATGATGCAAACAGCATTTTGAACACTTTAGACGACAACACGAAGGAGGAAAACGATGAGAATCTGGAACAAGATAACAGGTGACCCATGGGCCATCACTGAAACGGCTCTGCACACAATTTTGGAAGTTGCCGCGCGTGAGAATGAAAGTCCCGAAGCTGTGGCGGCAAAATTAGGGCGCGATTTACAAAACAGCTATAACGCCACTGAGCGCGATGGTGTTGCTATTATCCCAGTTACTGGCCCTCTATTTCGCTATGCCAATATCTTTACCTCGATTAGCGGCGCTTCAAGTTATGAGCTGATTGCCAAGGATTTTATAGCCTCGCTTGAAAACCCGCATATCAAAGCGATCATACTGAATATTGACTCTCCCGGCGGCGAAGTGAACGGCGTTGCCGAGCTTGCCAGCATGATATTTGATGCGCGTGGCACAAAACCAATTATTGCTTATGCATCAGGTGATGCTGCATCTGGCGCATATTGGGTGGCTTCTGCTGCTGATGAAATCGTCGTATCAGAAACATCTGCGCTGGGGTCTATCGGCGTAGTGGGTATTTATCGCGGTAAATTAGATAAAGAATCTGCTGGAGCTGTTGAGATCGTATCTTCACAAAGTCCTCATAAGCGTCTTGATCCAGCCACTGATGAAGGCAAAGCCAGATTACAAACGCGCATTGATAGCATGGCCGATGTGTTCATCAGCTCAGTTGCACGTAACAGAAATATTACTGCCACCGATGTGCAGGCCAATTTTGGCGGCGGTGATGTCATGATTGGAGGGCTGGCTGTTAATGCTGGCCTTGCTGATCGCATAGGAAGTTTGGAAAGGCTCATCGCTGAGCTTTCTCAAAAAGAAGAAACAAGCCCTCCCGACCATAAGTCGAGCGAGGGCTTTTTAGTATCCGAAACCCATCAACCTCAAAAGGAGAAACCACCCATGACAACAGAAACCTTAACGCTTGAATCGTTCAGTAAAGATCACCCTGATCTGCTCGCGACAATCCAAAGCAATAGTGCAAAGAAAGAACGTGAGCGCTTGAAAGATATTTTGAGCTGTGAGCATGCCGAAGGCCGTGAGCAGTTGGCTCAAGAAATAGCGCTCTCAACGGAAATCAGCGCTGTTGATGCAAGTCATCTGCTTGCCAATGCACCAAAAGAAGAAACAACGGCCACCACCTCGTTTGAGCGTGTAATGGCGGGCGTTCCTAACCCTGAAATCACCCCCGATACAGATGAGAGTACCGGTGACATTGAAACCGTCGCCAGCCGCATCGCTTCCGCAACTTAAACCCAAAAGGAGAAACCAACCATGACACATGCAGAAGGATTAAAAGATCAAGGCAGTTACAAGCCTTGCAACTTGGTCGCGGGAGAATATCCCCGCATCGAGCGTATTGTAACAATCGCCGCTGGCGCAGACTTAACCAAGGGCGCTGTCCTTGGGCGGATCACAGCAAGTGGTAAGTTCGCTTTAAGTGCTTCGGCAAGCTCTGATGGCACTGAATTGCCTGATGCTATTTTGGCGGAAGATGTCTTTGCCAGCAGTAACGATGTTCAAGCCGTTGTCTATTTCTCAGGAGAGTTCAATGAACACGCTCTTGAGTTAGGCGCAGGACATACGCTGGATAGTATCCGCATGCCGCTTCGCGCCAAAAGCATATTTTTAGCCAAAAACCAATCAGCCTAAAGGAGGTAAAAGCCATGTCTATCGACATTTTTAATACACATATTCTCACGCGAGTGGTCGAACATTTGGATCGCCCTGCATCATTCTTGCTCGATTCATTTTTCGGACAAGTTCAAACCGAAGAGTCTGAAGAAATTCACTTCGATATCGACAAATCTAAACCACGCCTGACACCTTTCGTGTCGCCGCTGGTTGCTGGTAAAGTTGTCGATGATGAAGGCTTTAGTACAAAGAGCTTTAGACCTGCCTACGCAAAAGATAAGCGCCGCTTTGATCCATCACGCCCTTTAAAACGTGCCATTGGTGAAAAGATTGGTGGAACGCTTAGCGCGGGACAACGCTTGGAAGCCAATCTAAACCGTACGCTCAACAAGCAGCTTGAAAACCTCACGCGCCGTGAAGAAGTTATGGCCGCCGAAGCCTTGCGCACAGGTAAAATCACAGTGACTGGTGAAGAGTACCCAACGGTTGTTGTTGATTTTGGACGCGATCCTGAATTAACAGTGGCTTTGGCTGGAAGTTCGCGCTGGGGTGAAAGCAATGTCAGTCCCCTTGATAATCTTGAAGATTGGGTTGCCAAAATTCAGGAAAAATCTGGGGCGGCAGGTCGCACAGTCATCATGGATACCTTGGCATGGCGCGTTTTCAAAACTGATCCAAAAGTTGAGAAGCTTTTAGATATTCGACGTTTGCGTGATAGCGCCAATATCAGTCTTGGTCCCATTGCTTTTGGTCAGGGGAACGAGCTGGCACGTTATGTCGGTACAATCGGTGATCTTGATTTCTGGGTTTATAATGATCGCTATGTCGATGATAACGACCAGATGCAAAAACTTCTGCCTGATTACACGGTTCTTATTGGATCGCCTCGTCAATTGGAAGGCACGCGTTGTTATGGCGTTATTCAAGATGAAAAAGCTGGTTATCGTGCGCAACGATACTTCTCTAAGTCTTGGTTAGAAGAAGATCCTGCTGTGCGCTGGTTGTTGTTGCAATCTGCACCGCTGATTGTGCCTTACCGTCCGAATGCATCATTTTGTGCAACAGTAAGATAAGGGAGATTAATCATGAAAATTAAAGCTCTTATTACATTACATGTGGATGGCAAATCAGTCTTACCTGGCAAGTTTGTGGATGTTGAAACAGAGGAAGCCAAAAGCCTTATAAAGCGTGGTTTTGCTTCTAATGACAAAGTATCAACTGAGGCGAAAACCGCGCCAGCAAAACCACCTGTGCCAGCCAAGCCTGTCCCAACTTTGGAAGATATTGTTGATGTCATTCATGACCTTGATCCATCTCAAGATTACGGCAAAAGCGGAAAGCCCAATGTTGATGCACTGGAAGTATTGCTCGACGCTAATATTTCTGCTCAGCAACGTGATGCCGCGTGGGAGGTTTTCTTGAAAGAACAAGAAGCTGATCAGAATGCTGGCGCCGGGGATGCTGACAATGAAACTGATGAGGATAGTGGCGATGACGTTCAAAGCTAATGCCCTAAAAGCTGTGGATGCGCTGTTTGCTAAATTCGGGCAAGCGGCGCATTTCACTTTTAAGGATAATACAACTGGCGAAGGATTGGTTATTCATCGTTTCCCCGACAAAGTCATTGATGTCATGGACACACATGTTCATACGGAAACGGATTTATTTGAAGTGAAAGCGTTAGATATTGAGGTTGGAAAAGCGATCTATCAGATCAAAATTGATGAGAAAATCTATACAGTGCAAGGCGAGCCTATGCTTGATCAGCAAGGTATTATTCTAAGGATGGAAGCATATGCGTCTTAAAGCAGCTATCGAAGGTAACCTTAAAAAACATATGAAGGCAGAGTTTGCGACAGCAGAAAAAGCTGTCACCATGGGCATCAAAGAAACAACGACAGGCTTAAAACTTGCTATGCGCAGGCAGGTTCATTCATCTGGCTTGGGGCAAAGAATGGCGAATACATGGCGCGGTGACATATATCCGCGCTCACAAAATTCTATCCGCGCTGCAGGGCTTGTTTACACCAAGGCCAGCAAGATCATGGCAGGTTTTGATGAAGGCACAGTTATTCGTTCAAAAGATGGCTGGTGGCTTGCGATACCAACGCCAAATGCGCCAAAACGCGGTGTGGGTGGTAAACGGATTAATCCGAGTAACTTTCCTGAGCATCGTTTTGGAAAACTTCGTTTTGTTTACAGGCGCAATGGGCCGTCTTTGTTGGTCGCGGAAAATGTGCAGGCTTCTTATGCGCGTAAAACAGGTGAGCTTCGTGGATTTAGAAAAGCTGGTAAGCGTAACCTGAAAACTGGCAATAAGCTCTCAACTGTTGTGATGTTTTGGCTTGTGCCTCAAGTAAAACTGCCAAAACTGATTAAGTTCGATTCGGAAGCCAAACGCTGGTTCGATAAACTGCCTCGATTGATCTTAAAGAACTGGCCAGATTAGGATTGATAAAATGACAACAACAAGAGAACAGGCCTTAGCGGGCCTTTTTTTATGCCTGAAAGATAATGTGCCAGATGCGGAAGTTTTGCGGAATGCTCCATTACCCACAAAAGTACCTGATGCGGGTTTGATTATCGTGCGTGATGGTGATGTCGGCGAGCCAGAGGTAACGCTCTCCCCCACACGGTATCATTACATGCATCAGGCAGAGATTGAGGCATTGGTACAAGAAGCTGATCAGCAGGCGCGAGATGAAGCTTTGGACAGCTTGCTACAATCTATCGGAGAAACGCTTGCGCTTAATCTGAATTTAAATGGCGCAGTTGATTACCTGCATATCGGATCGCCTGAATTTTTAAGCGAAACAACCTCGGGCGCACCAACCATTAAAGCGGCGGTCGTGCCTGTTTATTTAGAATACACAACAACCAACCCACTAATATAAAGGAGAAATGCTATGTCACGTGCTTATGGGTGGAATGCCCGCATGCTTATTGGTTTTGAAACCACTTACGGAACGCCCCCAGCCTCGGGGGCTTTTCATTTAGTGCCGTTTGTGTCCAGTGATTTGGACTCTGCACAAGGGCTTATTGAATCAAATATCTTGGGCCTTGGACGCGATCCAACCCAGCCATATCAAGATGTCATTAATGTTGATGGTGATATCGTTGTACCAGTTGATCTGCGTAATATGGGGCATTGGCTCAAAGCTGTTTTTGGTGCGCCGACAACAACTGGCGCTGGGCCATATAGTCACGAGTTTAAATCGGGCGGGCTTAGCCTGCCGAGCTTGGCCGTCGAACTTGGTCTTCCTGAAATTCCTGACTTCCCATTATTTGCTGGCGTGCGTGCCAACTCTCTTGCGCTTAATTTTGCACGATCAGGTGAAGCGCAGGCAACAATTGGTCTTATTGGTCAGGGCGAAACAGCGCAAAATGTAACCATCGCTGGGACGCCACAAGAAGTTGATTACACGCGGTTTTCACAATTCCAAGGCTCGGTCAAACAAGGTGGTCAAGCGCTGGGGAATGTTAGTTCTGCTGCGTTTAATTACACAAACAATCTGGAGCGTATCGAAACAATTCGTAATGACGGCAAGATTGATGGGGTTGATCCCGGCGTTGCCGCGTTAAGCGGAAATATCTCCGTTCGTTATGCAGATACAACGCTAATGGATGCGGCGCGTTCTGGTACGCCCATTGACTTGGAATTGGCTTATACGATTGATGCGGATCATCAGCTGGTTATTGAATGCCATGAAGTGTATTTGCCAAAACCAAAACGATCCATTTCAGGCCCCGGTGGCATTGAAGCGTCTTATGATTATCAAGGCGCAAAAGATGCTCTGCTGGGCAACATGGTCACGATCACCTTAATCAACGATGTGGAGAGCTATTAATGTTAAAACTCAATATTCAAACAGAATGTTATTGGCTGGATTTGGGGCTTGGGGTCAGAGTTAAGGTGCGCCCCTGCACAAGTCCTATCTTTTATGCAGCGCGAGCCTTTATGAACAAGCGCCTCACCGATATTGGTGAGGAATACCGCAAGCGAAAAGAAATCGGCGCATCACTTGATGATTTACCAGATGTTGAAAACCCTGAAATCCGTGAAGCGCTTGCCGAAGAATACTTGGCACGTGGTCTTGCGCGGTCTGCCATTGTTGATTGGGAGGGAGTTCTCGAAGCTGATGGCAATGATCCTGCGCCTGTAACGCCTGAAAAAATTGACGAGCTTATGACTGGGTTTTGGTCTATTGCCGCTACATTTTCTCAACAATATACAGGCGTGCGGGAGCTGATTGATGCTGAAAAAAAAGACTTGAGCGCCGCACTGAATGGCACTTCGGCGACGGCGCAGAATACTGCAAAAACTGCCCCCAAACCTGCAAAGACTGCCCGTTCGAAGAAAACGCCCCGCAAACGATAGATGGTTGGCAGGCATGGGATATTGCCTGCCAGATTAGCCCTCAAATCAGAGGGGCTTTTCCTCTGCAAGAGGCTTTTATTCTCGCGCAAGCCCTCGGCTACGCAACACATGCGATGGCAGAACTTCTGCCAGCCATTAGCGCGGGTCTAACCAAAGCAATAATAAAAAACAAGGAATAGTAAATGCGTTCATCGCAAAAAAACATGAGCATCCGCTTAGCGGTTGTCGATGGCAAGAAGGTTGAGCAAACCTTTCAGCGTATTGGCAATAGTGGTGGCAAGGCTTTTGAGCGGATTGAGCGTTCCACTAAACCTGCGAGCGCTGGGTTAAAGGCTGTTGATACAACGGCGCGTGCGCTTAACTCTGTCTTTCGCCAAGCTGCTGGACTGGTGGCCGTTTATGCTGGTGTTGGCGGCATAATCAGATCGGCTCGCTCTGTCAATGAAACAGGTGTTGCTTTTCAGGGGTTAAGCACTGCGCTGGAGGCTATTACTGGATCAAGCCAAGGCGCGGCATCGGAAATGGCCTTTTTGGAAGCGGAATCCGAACGGTTGGGATTAAATTTACTGGAAACAGCAAAGTCCTACATGCAGATTGCCGCTGCCTCTAAAGACACCAATTTAGAAGGTCAGCCCACACGCGATATCTTCACAGCGATTGCGGAGGCCTCAACAGTCTTGCAATTATCCGTCGACCAAACCAGTGGTTCGTTACGAGCAATTGGGCAAATCATGTCCAAGGGTAAAGTGCAGGCAGAAGAATTGCGTGGGCAATTAGGGGATCGGTTATATGGCGCGTTTCAATTGGCGGCGCGTGGTATGGGCATCACGACGGCTGAGCTGGATAAAATGCTGGAGCAAGGCAAGCTCGTGTCCGATGAGTTTTTGCCGCGCTTTGCCGCTGAAATTCGTCGTACCTTTTCTGATGGTGTGCCGGAGGCATCACAAAATGCCCGCGCTGAAATGAATCGCTTTAATAATGCGATTTTAGAAATTGAACGTTCTGTTGCGATGGGCGGGTTTTTATCTGGCGTGACCGATGGATATCGCACTTTAACGGAAACGCTATCTAATCCGGCTGTTCAAGATTCAGCCAGAGAATTAGGTGCAACATTAGGCAATGCCATTGCTACAGCAGCAGATGGACTTGCTTTTTTAATTGAGAATGCAGATTTGGCTGTGACTGCTATTGGCGGGCTTGTGATTGCTCGCACTGCGGCAGGTGCAGTTACCATGTTAAATGCTGCCATCATTGGCAATGCGGGCATGATATTTGGGCTTCGGATGGCGGCAAGTCTGTCTACAGCATTTGCTCTTCGACTTGTGGCGGTAGAAGCCGCGACAAAGCTGGCAACATTGGCGATGGTTGGTTTTCGAACAGCCCTCATGCTGGTGGGCGGTCCTGTGGGTTTGGCTGTTTTGACGGGTATCGCCATTTTAAAATTGGCATCAGGGCATGATGCGGCGGCAAAAGCAGCAAAAGATCATGCGGTTGAGCTAAAAGAGATTAAGGAGGAATTGGGTAAGACAACCAAGGCGGCGGAAGATATGACCGAGGCTTTGAGTGAGAGCGAAGGTGTTTATCGTTTTACCAAACAATTAGAAACGGCACGCGAAAACATTATCGATCTGCAGAAAGAATTAAAGTTCGGTGGCATCGGTGGATTTTGGGATCAATTCTCACGTTTTGGTAAACCTTTGCAACATGAGTTGCGCGGCATTCGCAATCAATTCAATGCTGGAAAGATATCGGCGCAGGAATACTCCGAAGCCTTATTTAAGCTGGCAACAAAATATCCCAGCTTTGGTGAGCAAGCAGAAGAAATACAAGAACAGGTCTTTGCTTTGCTCGCTGCCGAACGTGCAGCTAAGAAAGCAGGCATTGCGCTGGATGAGCTTCGCAACCCTAAAGCCAAAGCACAGAATGCACCTGCATCGCCCGAAACACCTGTTACCCCAAAAGCAACTATTCCTGAATTATCTGATACGGAGAGAAAGCGTATTGCAGATCGGATTAAAGAACTGCAGGCGGAGGAACAGGCATTAAGCCGTTTGAACGATGCACATGCGCAAGGTGAAACAGCCGTGCGTCGAGCGATGATTGTCAATGAGCAGGATCAAGCACTACGCCGTCTTGGACTGGAAGTCACGCAAGGACAAAGCGCGGAACAAGCTGAATATGCAGCGCAGATTAAATCGCTGGTATCAGAAGTTTTCACCTTACAAGAAACTGAGAAAAACTATCAAAATTCAGTTCGTGAAAGCAATAAACTGCAACAAGAGCGTGAGCGGAAGATCGACGATGTTCGCCAAAAATATAATGCGCTGGACACCACACTTGCCGGAGCCATAAAACGTGCGCAGGAATGGCGCAGTGAGGCGATGCTTGGCTTGAATGAAACGGCGGCTGGGTATGAAGAATTCAGTGCGCAGGTTGAGGCTGTTTATAAGGATATGATCGCTAAAGCCCGCGATGAGGATTTGCAAAATTCTAAGCGCTGGGAAGATGGCATCAAACGCGGTTTACAAAGCGTTATTGATGAAGCTGATGATATGGCGAGCAAGGCAGAACGTGGCGTGACCTCAATGTTTAAAAGCATGGAAGATGCGCTGGTGAGTTTTGCAACAACAGGCAAAATAGATTTTAAATCTTTTGCTGACTCTATCATCGCCGATATGGTGCGGATGCAAATCCAATCCAGCATCACAAAACCACTCGCCGGTGCGCTGGGTGGTTTCTTAGGCGATGTTGCAGGCTCAATCTTTGGCGCTCCGTCAGGTGCAGAAACAGCCTCCACAGCCTCGGCGCATACTGGCGGTGTCATTGGTAGTGATCATTTGAGCATGCGTGCAGTCAACCCAGCAGTCTTTGCTGGTGCGCCGCGTTTTCACACGGGTGGCATCGTTGGTAATGAAGTGCCGATTATCGCCAAACAAGGGGAAGCTGTCTTTACGCCCGGGCAAATGAAAATGCTCGGTGGGGCTTTGCATTCTAAATCTGCGGTCAAAGTATCCGTGAATGTCACGAACAATGCCTCAAATGCTCAAGCCAGTGCAGATGTCAGCCGAGATGGTGCCGGCAATATGGATTTGAATATTATCATTGAAGAGATTGAAAATAAAATGTCGCGCAATGTTTCAAGAGGTGAAGGTCTAGCGCCAACGATGGAGCGTCGTTATGGCCTTAATCCTGCGGCAGGGAGCTATCGATAATGTCTGATATTACATGGCCAGATACGCTGCCTTTGCCAACGGTACAGGGATATAATATCCAACCTGGCGATACCATTTTACGCACTGAAATGGAGGCTGGTCTTGCACGCCAACGCAGGCGTTTTACAAATGCGCCCACAAAAGTATCTGTGCGTTGGATCATGCGCCGTGATCAATACGCTATTTTTGAAGGTTGATATCGCTGGCATG